>JAEIGA010000652.1_pt1 | contig 51261 bp, 53 predicted proteins | sample 9270691 | NCBI WGS metagenome assembly JAEIGA01 (sample SAMN17057246, study PRJNA624740) | gut metagenome | biome: biome; isolation source: fecal sample | host: Bos grunniens | place: China: Xizang | collected 2019 | reverse complement strand
TTGTAATTCGGACGGTTAAAATCTTTTCCCGATTGTTTGTCAACATATATACAGCTTCTTTCAATACCCAATGCTGTCAACGCTATCATCTGCCGATCTTCATTCTGCTCCTGTGATGATACTCTCACATATCCGTATGCTTTATTGCCCATGTGTTGTTCTCCTGTTCTTCTTTGGTGTTAGTTTTTGCTGAACGCGAAGCAAAAAAACTTCTACAGATGCTATTTTGAATTTTGCATATATAGCCATTTTAACCCAAAATGTAATAACGGTAAATAACAAAAAGGTAAAGCTTGCAAATATTGATCACAATATAGCAAGCTTTATCTATATGTAGTTTGCATTTTCTACCTGCGCAGCATCTTACGCAATATCTTGCCGTAAACAAGCTTTTTTTCGAGGTTATACTTGTTTATGACAATCTCACAACTGTCCCCAATCTTGAAATCTCCGTCATACTGTAAGGTATTGTAGGAACAGAGTACGTCGGTAACTCCGTCGTACAAGCGGCAGAACACACCGCCACCGTATTTGCCCACAATCTTTGCAATTCGTGTACAGCCAAGCGGATGCCTTGTTTCAATACCGTCAAAGGGGTGCGGCATAGTCTGCTTTATAGAAAGCTTCATAATTCCATCGGCTTTGTTATACTCGATTATCATTGCCTTGCGTTTATCGCCGGGATGCATTACTTCACGAAGATCGGGAACTGCACTGTAGCCGATTTCACGCTGAGGTATCATAACGTCATAGCCATTAAAGGTTACGGTGCAAACACCTCTACCGACGGAGATAACCTTGGTATCAACAACCTGTCCTGCCTTGCACCTCCGCTTTGAATTGGCACGGCGAATTTTTTCAAGTGCCAGCTTGCGGGATGCTATTGCAAAGCCTTCCTCACGCTCAATGTGGGTAATAACGTAGTCTACTTTTGCCCCACACATTGAATGAAGAATGTGATACCCGGTATCAAGCTTCTCCATAAACACCTCGGTTTCGGGGATGATGACCTTTACACGGTAGTTGATAATGATAAGGCATCTGACGGTTTTCCATGCGAATTTTGTTTCGCCATTGGGAATTATGTTGAGCTCGTGCAAATCAACGCCTGCAACTTCTCCGGAGATAACCGATTGTCCTCGATATGAAGCATATATCGCCTGCCACTCATTTCGTTCTTCATCGGTCAGTTCTTTGTCAAGCTTTGTTAAATCTAGTTCGTTAAAATTCATTTTGTGTCCTCCTTTGAAAAAAATTTTTATAATTTAAGCCGTGTTTCCCATCGGAACCACCTTATTTCATCTCACTGAGCATCTTTTTTGTAGAAAACCACGCCGTCCCTTGTAATAAGTGCGAATTTGTAATTGCAGGTAGAGCTTATCAGCTTCATCTGCTCTTTTGTTTCAAGAAGAAATATAACTACTTCGCACTTTTGGTCTTCAAACTTATCATCCGCATATCGGGCAAGCATTCGCTCATTGCCTTGCTGTACGGGAATTACCGATATTTCACGGTCATGCTCAAGCGTGCTTACAAAGAAACGGATCGACACAGGCTTACGGCTTTTTCTGTGCCATATAACCTGCGGCAAAAATGAAAGCAATACATCAAAGGAGCGTATCATATCGTAATCTGGCTCTCCGCCTTTGACGTGGAGAATATAATCACTGCCATAGGCAAGCATTTTGTAGTTGCCATAGTAACACATTTGCCTGGCGTAATCTTCTATACCGGGAAGCTCTATACCAAACTTGTGATTAACCGCTTTTAACAGTTGGCTTAAAAGCAGTGATTCATATTCGCCAATAAGCTCTTCGACATATTTCTGGTAAGTATTAAGATACATTCTATGTCACTCCTCTCATTCTTTTTTTACCTCTCTCAAGGAATTAAGATAGGGATCAACGTGCAGCAGTGTGCAGTCCTCGGTGATACAGTTAAAAATAGTGCTCATTACATAAGCCGTCATATTCTTGATCTGCTTTTCGTTTTTGTGAAGCTTCGCCATAGCCGATTCAAGTGTTGAAACATCAATTTCATACATACGGCTTCTGACTTTCCTGCGAGGTAAGACCGCACCGCCAATCTTGAAGCTTTCGGAATAGAATAGTCGTTCAAGTGCATCGTATAAGATTTTTCGTTCTTCCTCCTCAAAAGTGTCAAGCTGACAGTTTTCAAGAATATCCTCAAAGCTGTATACATCGTCCGTCTGTCCGTCCGCACTCTCTGTATTATCACTTACACTATGACTGACAGACTGACTTATCTCAGTACGATTTGAATAAGTCTGATTATTATAAGTCTTATTAGGGTGCCGATTTGGCAGTTCTTGAACTTCTGTTTCGGCAGTTCTTGATGTGCCATTTTGGCATATCTTGATATCCGAAATCGGCATATCAGGAATGTATAAACCTTCGGTGGTTGTAAGCATTTCATCGGGATTTTCATCAGAAAACTGTTCTTTAAGACATGCCGAATCGGCAGTTCTTAAATTTTCACGCTTTACATACTTTTTTGCACACGCTTCATCAAGCTCGGGCTTGACAATGTAGATTCTGTTGGGTATACCTCTGCCGCAACGCTGTTCGGTTATGAGATGTGCCGTTACAAGTTTCTTGAAAGCCGAGATTGCTTTTTTATATGTAATTCCAATATCGTCGGCAATTTCTTCACGGGTGTATATGAGGTACACCTCATCATTATCATTTATCCAGCCGTTTTGCTTTGACAAAGAAAGCCTGTCGTAGAGTAAAGCATAACTAAGCTTTGCATCTGATGACAGGCTCTTGTATTTGGGATTTGCAAACAGTGATTTTGGTATTTTCAAAAAATCGCAGCTTATAATGTCGTTTATTTTATAGACGTTCATTTTTTTTACCTCCGTATTCAGTTATTTATAATATCAGACGCATCTGTTTCGAAAAAATCATCGTCTGTGTACACTGTTGCCTTTCTCTTCATCTTTTCAGCGAAAGCAGCAACAGTTCTTCTGTTTTCTTCATCTTCGGATGTGTCTGTGGGATTATCATAAGTGTTTTCACTAACATCTTCTTCCGGCGTAACATCGAATCTTGGTGCTTCATTTTCGAGTTCTTCATCAAGCTTACGCCATTTTGGAATGTATTCGGATACTCTTGTGTACTTTAAATCCTTGTATGACGAAAGCTCATCGGGAATTATTTTAAGCCCTTTAAGCGGCTTCTGACCTCGTATAAGCACGAGACACTGTTTGTTGTCCATTTGAAGTATTTCTTCGGGGTACATAAGCGGTCTTGTGTTGTTAGTCTTGGTTTGTCTGTAGCCCGTAACCTCTCTTGTGATCGGAGAGAATAAGGGCGTCTGCGGCGCCATGCTGTTTGTAAGCTGAATTGTAACTGCACCGCATCGCTTTGAAATATATTCCGACGTCATCATATCGTTACAGCCGAGTACAAGCTGTGTGTCACAGTTGCCGACAATTTCTTCCCATTCTTTTACGGGATAGCGGTCGGAGAGCTGTGCTATGGACTGCACGATTATCTGACAGTTGATACCGTAGCCACGAACAACGGATATAGTTTTCTTAAAGTCAAGTAGCTTACCAACATTACAGAACTCATCCATTATGAAGTTTACTTCTATAGGAAGTCTGCCTCTTTCGTCGCCGTGCTTTCGTGCATAGTCTGACAGTTTCTTAAAGAGCATTGAGAAGAACAGCGAGGAAAGAAACTCATAAGCGGTATCCTGTGCCGAGATGATACAGAAATACGCACAGGGCTGTTTACCGGGAAGCTCCAGGTCTATATCGTGGTACTTCGTAATCTTATCAACAAGCTTATTCTGAAATACATTCATACGGGAGCCAAGACCGATAAACACGTTACCCCAAAGGTTGCTTGCGGCCTGCTTGAAAATGCCGTAAGGACCTCTTGCCGGATGATCGAGTGGAAGCTTTTGAAACTTTGCGTCAAGACTTTTTGCACTTTCACTTGAGAGTATCTTGTATATCGCTCCGAGAGAACGCTCGTGAAGCGGCAGAAGCTCATTTGTGATAGGATTTCTCATACTCTGAACATAGAGAATAAGCGCTATAAGTAAGTTCTGTTCAGCTTTATCCCAGAAGTCCGCTTTGTCTCTATCCTCGGAGGTGTTACGGATTATGATTTCGGCAACAGACTGTACCATATCAACGTCGCCCTCTGTTTCACCTATACAATTCCACCCGTCGGAATTTTCCATATCAAGCAGATTAAAAGCACGAACAACATAGCCGTTATTACGAAGATGCTCTGAATACTGTTCAAACAGTTCGGCTTTCGGGTCAACAATAATCATACTTTGCTTTTTCACCGAAGAAAGAAGCTGTACCATCTTGAGCATAAAGGGTTTTACAAAGCCTCGGCTCTTACCGGAGCCTGTCGCACCGTAAACTATGATATGCTTATTAAGTCCGGAATCGTCTCGCAGACCGAGATAGCTCGCAAACTTATCGTCGTCAAGCATACTGTCCTTGACCTTACAAAGAATGGGACAAGGTATTGAATCCGCCGTTCCCGATACAAGTATCTTCTCGCGTTCCTTCTTTGTCATCCAGCCGGAAGTACCGTGTGTTCCTTCGTTTGATACAAAGAAATTTCTTTCGTCCTTTGTAATCTTAACGCCTGTTATGAGGTGTATCCATTTACCAGATATAAGGGCGTACATTATGAAAAGAAAGAAGATAACACCGAGTCCTTGAGGAGTGAATGCTGCTTCAATACACTTAATAGGATTGAGCGAGAACACCGGCTCTGCTGTACCGTTATTGAAGTTATACAGTGCCGTTATGAAGGAGTTTATAAAAACGCCGTAAAGGTATATTATAACTACCGTGCCGACCACATACAGTATCGGATGCTCCATAAACTTTGCTATGACTCTTTCAAGCCTCGGATGCTTTGCTATTAGTTCTTTTAACTTTTTTCTCGTCTGCACACACATATCTCCCTTCTTTTGTCATATACGGTTTTGTAAGATCTTCCACTTTCGTTGTTTCGTGAAAGAATGCTTCAACTATTTCTTTTTCAAGTGTATATAGCTTTTTCTCTCTTATACCGCATCTCTTTACAATTTTACCAACCACATCTTTTTGAAATGGAAAGCAACAAATATTTGGTATGGAAGAACTGTCATACCGCTTTAATTGTCTGAGTGCCCGTTCTATTCTTCTCACATTCATATCGATGGTAAATATAAATGGCTCACCATCAATTATGCTGTCACAGAATGAAAGCTCCCTCGGTAACTCACTGACGCGACCAAGTGAAGTAGCAAGTCTGTGACTGTATCCCCGAAGCTTCATAACGCTGAGTTGTGTCACCCCGTTGCGACCTGTAGGAACAAGCAAGTAGTCGTACCCAAGTTCCTCCAAGGCTCTGTCAAACAGTGTCATACCTCTTGGAAGCTTCTCACTCTGTTTCGTAGGATGTGTCACGTTCCACAATTCCTCCAAGTCTTTTCCTGCAAGGAGTATCTGTATATCCTTAACACCTCGCATTGTACTGAGTTCTGCTGTGAATGTTTCTCTCTCGTATCCGGGGACAATCCAATCTTCAGCATTCTCAACATAGTAAACCACATTTGCAATGTTTTCGGTTTTCAATATTCCTGCAAACCTTGTTCCCGCAAGTGATTTTACATTGTTGTCTGTTCTGAGCATCAGCGTATTTAAGAACCCTGCTTCTTTTCCTGCAAGCTCCGATGTGTTCTCACAAAACACATCTATTCCTGCAAGATGCATTGTAACATTACAATGTGCAAGCATAAGTCTTCTCTTATATGTTGCTCTTTTAGTATCCATCCTCATATCCTCTGCATATGTAAACCCCATTTCTGCAAGTGCTTCACGTCCTTTATATGTAAGCTTGTAGCTCATACCGTTTGTTTGCATTTTTATATATCCTCTGTCCTCTAAAGTGAACATGGACGTTGCTGAAAACAACTTCGAATCGTAATATCTCCAAAGATCTGTGGGGATATATCTGCAAAGACCGCAAAGACGTAAAACCCTGTAATCCTTTATGTCAAAATTCACTTACTTCGTCACCCTCCACAGTAGTGCGCACCTACACTGAATTTTTGAAATTTTCAGAGTCCGAAAAGCCCTGTAATCAGGGGCTTTTCAGACTGTTTAAGGGTGACGAAGTTACTGTTTTTTTCGGTGCCTTAAAAAACGCTATTTTTTAATGTACTTCGTCACCCTTAAAGCTCATCCCGAGACAGTAAATCCCAAAAAATACTGCCGTCCTCAGGAGGCATAACATATATTTCGCAACGCACATCATCGGATATTTTTGAGAAAAGACCGATACTCAAAATGAACTGCGAGTCATCGGCAATCACTCTGCCTTTGAGTACGTTGGGTATCATTTTCCAGCCCTTGTTGTCATTGTCAAGAGCATTATGTTTTTCGTAATTGCAGTATTCCACAATAGCAAGAAACGCTTTGTCAAAGAATGGCAGCTCGTATTTGTAGTCACGCAAAAGTCTGTTTACCGTATCACCGATATATCCGCTGACACGGTAACGGCAATTCGGAAGCAGCGTGTTAAGGGTGATATGTAACCATCCGTCACGGGTTTCCTCAACGGCTCCCGCTATCTTTGCAACGCTCTTGTCGGTAGTGTAACAATCGCTTACAACGTCCACTTGACGATATCCATCAAGCAGTATTCTTGAACGGATGCACAGCGTTTCGACCTCACACATATAGTCGTCTATCTCACGCTCGATAACCCCGGAGGACTTACTTGTGGAGGCTTTCATCTGTGAAAGATGATGCTGAATTTTGTTTGCATCCTCTTGTAGTTTTGCAATTACTTCTTTGTAATTATCTGTCATACTTTCCTCCGTTTTTCAAGGTCAGATCTCTTTGTTGTTATGAGGTCATACATTATAGGCGATGCCTTAATCTCGATACACACCTTGTTCTTGTTGGCACAAAGGAGAGCTTCGCCTCTGCCGTTGCGTATAATCTGCATTGTTTCCTCATCCGAAAGCGAGAGATACTTTTGTGCTGTAAACGCTTCATCTTCCTCAAGGTGAAGAAGAATTTTGAAGCTTGAAAGGTTAAGTATGTCTTTGCCGTATCTTCCGGTGTCCGCCGAAAAACTGCTTGACAAGTCCTGTGTTGCCTGAATTGCCGCACCGCCGAAGCCTCGGATAAGTCGGAAAATCTCCTGCACATAGTTTGCCGCAAGCTTGTTAGCACCTGCGCCGATGAGAGTCCATAACTCGTCAAGGAATATGACTTTCTTCTGAATACGGCTTTCTTTTGCTTTGTCCCATACAAATTCAAGTGCCATAAACATACCTATAGGCTTTAATGCATCCGTCATTTCTGTCATATCAAGTACAATGTATTTATTTGATAGGTCTACATTTGTTTCTCTGCCAAACGATGCAAGTGAGCCCGTTGCAAACTTCTCAATCATAAGAGAAAGCTTCTTTGTTTCCTCTCTTGAACAAAGTTCCGTATATAAATCTTTGAGTGTCGGCATTCTTTTAAAACTACCGTCTTCGTTGTAGAGAGAGGCATTGTCAAAGGTGATACCAAAGGTCTCGTATGTACGGATAACTGCACTGTCAAGGAGGTTTAGTTCATCCTGCGTTATGTCATTTTTTATGAGTGTAAAGAATATCATAAGGCTCTGGAGCTTTTCTGCAAGTATGGAGTCATTACGGGTGTCAGCCTTAATCTCATAGTCGGTTGAAAGACTTGTTTTGCGTATCTCCATAATGTTAATGCAATCCTTTGATGAGGGTGCAATCTTGATGTATTTGCCGCCTATAGCCTCGCAAGCATCAATGTATTCGTGTCCCTTTACGGGAGCTATAATGAATACCTGGGTACCTTGCATACGAAAGCGTAAAGCCATTGTTTGAAGTAAAAATGTTTTACCAGCACCGGTAGTACCGTAAATACAGCCGTTGGCGTTGGCGTATTTGTCGCTGTCAAATATATCAAGAATTGCAACTGAGCGATTGTACTTATTCAGCCCTAAAAAAATACCGCCTTCATCATATATCTCGAATGATGAAAACGGAAACGATGCTGCAAGCGAATCGGTTAGTACGTTTCTTCTGCCTTTTCGCTCAATATCTGCATCAACAGAAAGTATGGGAAGCGAGGACAAAAAGCATTGTTCGTGCTTGTAGTCAGCTCTTTTACACACCATACTCATTGAACTACAGAGCGTCATTACATCTGAAACTCTCTGTTCAAGTTCTTCCACATCATAGGCTGTAATTTCGATAACAGTGGACATATAGTAAAAGTCCTGACCGCCTCGGTTCATACCTTCCTTTAAGAAAAAGCCTGATGAAATTGCATCGTCAAGCTCTTCAAAGTCCTGCCTTGTGTCGTCAACCTCACGCATTTTACTGCGGTTTAACATTGTTTTCTGCGAGATGCGGGAAAGTGTCTTATCTCTTGGCATACGCCTGAATGTGAAGTTTATACCGATGTTGTCTCCCGCTTCAACAAGGGGTGATAACCACGCCGCCTCGTTTCTTGTTCGGTATCCGTAGCCTGCAACGTAGAGGTATGAGTGATAAATGCCGTCAACCACTATGTAATCACGGCTACCGTTATCGACAGAAGAAGGTGCAATAACGTCAAGTACGGAAGTCTGTCCCGTCCACATTTCAGGGATTTCTTCTTTTTGCTCTCCACGAAATGCACATTTTATGCTCTCCATTACGGATTGCTTCTTACCTTGTGCCGCTTTTTTCTTCTTGGGATTATCTGTTTTTGCGGCTTTGGGTTGTCTTTTTTCGGAACTGTTTTCTTCGGGAATTTCTTTTTCGCATTCATATGTATCCTCCTCAAATGGATTTCTGTACTCTTTACTCATAATCTTCACCTCCGAAACTTGAATGTATTTCGTCAAACATACCGTCTGCAAAATTGCCGGGATTTACATGCTTTGAACTTTGCTTATTGATAAAGCCGTAGAGCAGATCAATGAGCTGTCCGTTGTCGTTTATATCAATAACACCAAGCTCACATTGAGATAAATACCTCTGTGCCTTGTATGCTTCATCAGACAGTATTCTTTGAATATCTGAAAAGCGAACATTTTGCTGTGTGAAGTTCTTATTGACATATTCAAAGATAATAAAGAACCTCTTTTTGATTGCGACGTTCTCGGAAAGACCTTTTACAAAGTCCATTTCGTCATAAATCATTGCCTCTGTCTGCTCGTTAGGTTCGTTTTCTGCATAGTGTTCGTGACGCTTTAAGTAGTCGTCAATGTCGGCTCTTTCTGTAACAACCCGTATTTGCATATTGTCGGGTGCTATCTTGAGATAAGAGGCAAAGTAGTAAATAATATTCTCTTGTTCAACATCGCTTTTAAGATAGAAGTTTACGGGTAGTACTTCGAGAATCTTTATGTATCTGCCGTCCTTCAAAAGCACAAGACCGCCTGTTACCGTTTCGATGGGTAACCACTTCTGCGTACTGTCGGAATAGTATTTTCCGAAGAACTTTTCATCTTTCTTTTTTGAGAGTGGATTTCTCATTTGACCTCACCTCGATACTCGATTATTTTTCTGTTTCTCAGCCATCGCCACCAGTTCTTTACGAACAGTGATAGTGGATCGTCGTTGATACCTATGAGAGCAAAACCACCGATGGGTATTACAAAAATAGCAGATACGATTATCTTCCAAGTAAGCCCCAACGGTAAGAGAAGAAATACGAGATAAATAATAGGCAGAGATATTATCCCTGCCTCGATGATATTTCGTACTACAAATACTCCCATAATTTTGCCGCCTTCTTCAAAGTTTGCGGGAATGTAAAATTCGTTCATTTAATTCCCATCCTTTCATCAGCGTCACCTGCAGCGACACACAGGCACATTACAACAACGCCGAATATTACGCCGAGGATAAAACTAATAATACAACCTAACATAGATTTTCATCTCCTTTCATTATTCTTCAGGTTCAGGTTCGGGTTCGGGAAGAGATAGACTCCATAATGGTCCTCCCGAGCCTGCGTTTTTTGCTTCTTTAAGGATTGTTGATACATCCCATTCCTGTGTACTTCGATTATAGCTTACGGGATCGGCAACAAGAATTCTACCTTTGTCTGTAACTCCTCGAAGTACGATAAAATGACCTGTATTTGTGAAGTGCCCCGCACCCATAATTGCAATTATCATTTTGCCATCCTCAAGGTGCTGTTTAAGCTCCTCTGCACTTGATTTACCGAGCTTTTCAACAGATAATCCAAAGTGTTCAGCGGCGTTTGGAATAAGGGATATATAGCTTCCGCTGCCTTCACAGACATAACCGTTGTCATACGACCATTCTGCAACCTCAGTTGGATCTGTTTCATCACCCGTAAGATTTGATATTGCTATTGCAAGAGCAGTAGGACCGCAGCCTGTTACACCGATAGTATCTGTTTTGCCGTACTTTTCATTCGCCCATCTTTCGTCAAGCTGATTGAAATATGTAAGTCCGTCAAGGGTTACACCATCGTAATTTTCAAGCCGGTCTTCGTCTATGAACTCATTGTCAGGCGTTACCTTTTGTCCCGTAAATACGTTGTACATAAGGTTTGCCCAGTTTTTCTGCTCATCATCGAAGCCCATTTCATCCATAATCTCATCGGGAGTCTTGTTGTAGACTTCTCCATCCTCATCGACAGAGTAGCTTATGTCTATCATATACTCAACGTCGCTTTCGTTTATAGCTTCTACCTGCTGTTGCTTCTGAACTGCCTGTATGCAAATGAGCCTTGTAATATCGGGTTCAACGCCTTCCTGCTGTTCGTCAAGCACCTCATAATAGTAGCTTTCCATTTCTGCGGCGTGCTCATTTCGGGAAATGAGGTCGTCAAATCCCGAAAGAGCCCAATTCACAAGAAGTTGAGGAAGAGATACGATAATGATTATGGGGATAAGCAAGAGAAAAAGCAATGCACCGATAACGGTAAATACCTTTTTCCAAGGTATAACCTCGATAGCACCGATAATAGCCTGTGCATAGTTCTGTGAAGCAATGCCTGTGGCAATTTTAATTATTCCGCCTACGACCTGAGCTCCGTGAGCAGCCTTCTGACCTGCGCTTTTTTGCTGCTCCGCCATTATCGCTTTCACCTCGCTTATATTCGCCCTTACGCTTTAAGGGTTCTGTGTCTTTGGTGTAGTAATTCTTTTTGCCTTTACGGTTTGCCGCCGCAGGATCATATCTTCCGAATTTATATTCGGGATTTACTCGTCTTTCGGTGGTACTCATATTTGTATTTGCGACATAGTGCGAATTGCCACCGTGTTCAGAGTACGAAGCTCCCGCATTGTTGACAACCGTACCGTCTCCACGAACGGAAGTAATATTGTTTACACTAACACCCGTATTTCCGCCCGAAACATTGCTTGAAACTCTGTTTCCTCCTGCGATTACCGTGCTTCTTCTGTCTGTTCTTCCGTTATCGGAGGATACGTTGGAAGTATGTACATCGGAATCGCTGTTTACAGAGGAGTTACCTACAGCGTTGTTATTTACACTTCTGTTATCGGAAGGTCTAAGGCTTCCCGATGTTCTGCTCATACCTTGAGTCTGAGGCATAGCGGGAACTGTGACACCATTTGATCCTGTCTTAACAGCAGGAGTGTTGACGGTTACGCCACCTTGCACACCACCGCCCGTATTGACAACAGACTGATTTGAATGCGGTACGGATGCTACGGGAGGTGTAGGAATATTTGTCCTTCCACCCGATGTATTCCTTGACAGCGGAGGACGGGATGTGTTCTGTGCCCTTTGCTGATTTGAGGAATGACTATCTCTGACGCTATTGCTAACAGAACTGTCGTGTATGGCTGTACTGTTTCGTTCTGTCATATGAGGTGTGTTAGGCTTAACACCCGAAATATCTCTTGCCAGCGGAGGATGTGCTGTGTTTTGTGTCTTTGACTGATTAAAAGAGCGACTATCCTTTACGTTGTTGCTTACAGAACTATCGTGTGCAGATGTACTGTTTCTGTCAGCGGTATGAGCGATGTTAAATTTCGCACCCGAATTATCTCTCGATATAGGCGAGGTTGATGGAATTTGTGTCCTCGGCTGATTCGAAAAATGTGCATCTCTTCCATTGTTGCTTCCGAAACTGCTGTGTGAATCTGTCCTATTTCTATCCGTGGTGTGAGGCGTATTCGGTTTTGTGTTTGGCATAGACACTGCGTTTTTAGCGGCGTTCTGTATCTGCGTTTGATTGATCGTGACATTACCGCTGTTTCCGCCAGGTTTTCCGCCTCTTGTTTGTGACTGCGAAGTATTTTTGCCCGAGTTTTTGCGGTTTGAATTCTCGGCTTGAGAGTTGCTTTTACTGTCGCTTACGAAACTGTTGTTTGACCTATTACTGTAGTTATTGTTGCTCGACGCATTGCCTGCTTGCTTATTGGCTATGGTTGTTGTATTGTTATTCACTCTCGTTGTTCTGCTTTGATTGTTTACAGATACATTCATCTGGGCATCACCAGGAGAAGCGTAACCGCCGTTATTTGGTGGAGGCGGATTACTGTTTCGAGGTCTACCAACTCCACCGCCCGGATTGTATCTGCCGCGGCTATGGTTGTGGTTGTCGCCGCCTGAACGGTTACCGTTACCTAAACCGCTCTTCATACCGCCCATATTTTTACTAACAAGTGAAGCTATGCTTTTAACAACTACCATTGTCATACCGCCCGGGAATCTTACACCAACACTGTTACTTGTCTGTGCAGGGTTAAGTCCTATTTTCGCTATATGTGCGTCAATCTTTCTTGCAACACGTGTCAAAGCCATTACAAATACAAGCCATACAATAATGTTTGACGCCCACATATTAACCATTGCGTTCATTATGAGCTTTAGGAAGATGATATTCATAATGAGCATAAGGTTCATAGAGCCGTACATTCTGCACCAGCCCTTGAATATATCGTTGGTATTCTTACTTCCGCCCATAGCAAAAGCGAGAGGTGCCATAAATGTGAGAACACAGGCTATGACATATCTCTCGCCTATATCAAAGAACAGCTTTATCAGCTGAATAATGAGAATGATACTTACGATTATGGCTATAAGCCAGGAAACACCGCCTGCAGCCGAGAACATAAGTCCCGATGGCGGAGAAAAAGCAAAGCTTCTCGGGATGTTAAGGTATGCAACAACCGTTGCCGTCATTTTGGAACACATTTCGCATATTCGAGGAGATGCAAGGAGAAGAAAGCTGAAAGCAAAGGTACGCATAAAAAGAAGCTTCGGATCTTCGCCCTCAAAACCTGCTCCCGACATCATACTCTTTAATGTCTGAAACACGAGGTTACCAAGTAAAAGTGCCCATCCGAGAGCAAGAATGATTTCGGAAATGTCATTTACGATAGGAGCTGCCTTTCGGAAATAGTCCATATCCATCGTCATAACGTCGATAATATCGCCGAACACATAGTCTGCCATATCTTCGATAAGACCGTATCCCCACTCTATCAGCCCCTTCATAATGGGTTCAAGCAAAGACTAAACACCTCCTTCTTTGTAAAAAAATAAAGCAACCAACTTTTTTGAAGCTGATTGCTTTGTACATTGTTGTTTGATTGTTAGATAGTATCCTTACGAAGAATCTCAAGATACTCCTCGTAAGCAAATACGCGGTTTCTTGATGCATTGTCGGTTTGCTTCAATATGCCGCATTCCTCTAATTTTGCAATAATCCTTGAAACGGTACTATAAGAAATACCAAGTTCTTCGGAAGTCTTACGAGTATCAATAATTGGATTCTTTTCAAGATAGTCAAATATGATTTGTGCATTCTTTGATGCTTTTCCCATATTTGATATCAGTTTAGCATTCTTATTGTGAAGCTCTGAAAGTTTCTTAATAGTGTCCACTGCCTCATCCGAAGACTCTGCGATAGCTCTTAAAAAGAACTTGATCCACTGCTCGTAATTATCCTTGTTTCGGACTTCGCTCATACGGTCATAATACTCAATACGATTCTTTTTGAGATAATATGAAATATACAGTGAAGGAGAATTCAGAGCTTTCTTTTCCATGAGAAAGAGAGTGATAAGAAGTCTTCCTACACGACCGTTACCGTCAAGGAACGGGTGAATGGTTTCAAACTGATAATGGATAAGTGCCGCCTGTATAAGAACATCAAGAGTATCATCCGAATTGATATACTTTTCAAGATCCGAAATAGCCTCTGTCATATCCTCGACATTCGGCGGGATATATCTTGCGTTTTTAAGAGAACTGCCCTGAGCGCCTATCCAATTCTGTGATATACGGAACTCTCCGGGATTTTTTTCTTCACCTCTGACACCACCTAAAAGGACCTCGTGAGTTTCTTTTATAAGTCTTGAGCAGAGAGGAAGTGTTTTTATTCTTTCAAGAGCGTACTCCGTAGCCTTGATATAGTTTATAACATCCGCAACATTCTGATTTGCATTCTTTTCTACCATAGGATCAAGCACATCTTCAAGAGTTGCCTGTGTGCCTTCTATCTGAGAAGAAAGAAGTGCTTCCTTACGAACATACATTGATACAAACAAGTTCATATTGGAAATATATGTTGACATTGTATCAAGAGCAGAAAGCGATTTTGTAGCAGAAGTCAAAAGCTCTATCATTTCTGCATCTATCTCGATTTCAGGAGGAAGCGGTGACGGACGGAAGGATTTGTATGTTGCTTCGCCTGAAAGATTAGATACATATTCGCCTGATCGTTTCATTGTTTTACCTCCAAACTGAAAATAACAAGTATATTATACCATCATTGTTGTCATTTGTCAAGTCAAATGATTATAACAAGATTTATTATTATCATTTAATCACTTAAATGAAAATAACGAGCGTGTTTTTATTATTGTATTTTCAGTTTGAAATTTTATGCGTCATTACGGTTTAATAGTTGCAAGTCCGTCGAGAAGCGGTCTTACATAAGCAAGGAATGCACCAATGCCGTTGATAATAGCCCAAGCAATCCAGATACGCTTGAGCCAGTCAACACTCTGGTCTACCTTTTGCTGATTGTTTGAAAGCTTCATACCTACAACGCACACGGTAGTCATAAGAGCTGCAAGCACGGTGCTTATTCCTGCAATATGATTGTAGACGTCAACGATAATTCTGTCGGCAACTACCCACATATCATCAACCGCAAATGTAGGAACGGTAAGCATTCCTGCCAAAAATACGGCGAACGGCAGTGCTTGACAAAATAGTTTTTTTAATTTGTTTTTCATATGCTCTCCTTTTTAGCATCGCGAGGCTGTAATGTAGCCCTACAAAAAATTAACGATACCTTTTTCGTATCACATCGGCTAAATATTCGTCACTTAACCCGATACCCTCAAATATTATATCGGTAATACCGTAAGTGCTCTTGTATTCCGCTGTTTGCTGAGATGTATAGTGATTACGGTATCCTTGAAAAATGAGGACAATACGACTGCTTGGAAAGGCAGCCTTTAATTTGCGCAGTAATGACGCTTGATCTAAGCTTTGCATTACCTGTTCAGCTATAACTATCACATCAACAGCATCCTCGATTGATGAAACATGAGTCCAAAAATCGTCTGCGCTGTTGAAGCCATCGCCAACGATACGAATATCTTTTCGCGCAAATGTCATTGCAAATTCGTTCGGACATTTTGCATTCCCAAGCCAAAGTACGACATTTATCACTTTGCCCAACCTATGATAAATACGGCGGTGAGCACCTGCTCATCGACGGGTTCGGAAACTGCGGACACTACGGCATCGTAGTCGAGGGTAAGTACGTCATCGGTGGGGATGATCCATTCGTCGTTAAGGGTAAGGTCTTCGCTTTTGCCGTTGGCGATACTTTTACTGCCGTTGATGCGGAAGCCTATAAGCTTGGTGTTCACCTTTTCGTTTGCCATATCGGTATCAAATGGGATGATAGTCCAGCCGTTTTCAGCGTTTAGTGTGATATCGGTAACAGTAATGTCTCCGGTAGAATTGTTGACTATCATAGCTGATATAGCGGCATACACGGTGCCGTCCTCGGATACGGTTAAGATAAGAGCGGCAGGAAGTGTTACGGAGAAATGTGCGGTATCATATTCCGTACCGCAAAGGTCACAATTGCCGTCGCTGTCGTTATCAACGTGTGCTTCCTCTTCTTCGTAGTAGTTACCGCACTCACACTCATATGTTACGATGTGTAGATCTTTGTCGCCGGGATTGTAGTCTGTTATGTGATTGTGCGAATCCGTTTCGGTGGAGCTGAATCCACAGTCACATTCGGCTGTTCTGCTGTGTTGGGTATCGGAAATTGACAGCCAATATCCGTATACAACATTATGGTTTTCGTATTCGTATTCCGAATAGTCGCAGTATTCACAGCGTACTCTGCGGCGGTGTCTGTCACCGTCATAATCTTTCCATGAGCTGTAGTAAAAGGTGTGTTCTTCATACTCTGGCTCGCTGAGATACTCATCGCAGCCGGCACAGTATTCAACTATTTCATGATCGTAATCATCGTAAGAATAGTATTCGATCTCCTCATCGTGCCGTTCATATTCGTACTCGCCCATTTCACAGTCAACACAGTAAACAAATCTGCGGTGGCGTGCGAAGCTGTAATATTCCCATTCCTCATATTCGTACTCCCCGTGTTCTGTGCCGGAGTCCACCTCTTCACCGCAGTCGTCACAGTATTCATACCAATCGCATCCGTCCCATTCAGTGTAGGTATAGTCATGATAACATTCGCTATCGCCTTCACCACATTCGCAGTCGATTTCGTATCCGCAGTCCTCGCAGATATCGTATTTGATGTTGTAATGAGAGAATGAGTGCCTGTCAGCGGCACCTCCCATATTTTGGTCCTTACCGCAGTTGTCGCACCAATGACGGATTGTGTGATAGATGTCCGTCCAATACTCATATTCTACGGTATAATTGCTGTTTTCACCGCAGTTTTCACAGCTTGCTGCCGATACGGCGATGGGGAAGATGCTTATAAGAAGAATGACAGAGAGAACAATGGATATAATGCGAATTTTATGGTTCTTTTTATGTGTCATAGCTATGACCGTTCCTTTCTAATGTTTATATAAGCATAGTGCCTTTCACATCATTCATGAGAAAGACACTATGCCTCAGATTTGAAAATGATTCATTATCCGCATAACCGCAGCAAGATTCCTGCGGTCATGTACCGTTTTTAATTAACCGTGTCCCATTCAACCACAAATACCACGTTTGCCACGGTTGCATGGTTAAGTCCACGTGATACGGGTGTTACAATGGCGGAGTAATCAATATCTACAGTGTTTCCGCTTCTGTCACCGATGCCGGTCATGTAACATCCGGCTATTGGGGCGGAAATGAGCACCTGCGTATCGGCCTCAGATGTGGTTTTTACTAGTTTACCGCCTCCGATGGATAAGGCAAATCCGATTTTGTTGGAGTTTACCTTTTCATAGGCCATTGTGGATTTCATACCGAACGGGGTAAGATTCCACCCTGACGCAGCGGTTATGGTTACCTTTTTCACTCGAACCGCACCGTAGGAGTTGTTGATTATCCTGCAGTCGGTTGCGGTGACGATACTCCCATTATCTGACATAGCAAGAGGCAATGTAGTAGGCACTACTACGCTTAACTTCGTAGGTATGATCTTGCCATCGTCGTCTATACCGCCGTTGGTTGTAGTAAGACTCACAGGGACGGTAGCAGTACCACCGTTTGACGTGATCTCGTTAGCAGATACAGGAATAGGTACTGCGAAGATAAGTGCAAGAGACAGCATGAAAGCGGCAGATTTTATGAGTGTGCTTTTGCGTATCGTTTTCATTTGAACCTCCTTTTAAGAATTTTTAAATGCGGTAAATTTTGCATAATTTTGGGGATGACAGATAGTTAATCTACTGTATCCCACTCGATGATGAACACTACGTTTGCAATGTTCGCGTTGGTAACTTCATTAGAAAGAGATGTTACGATTGCGCTATACTCGATTGTAGCGTAATTCGCATTGGGATTACCCACGCCGCTCATGTAGCAGCCGTCAATGGGAGCGGAGATAAGAACTTGGGAATCAGCGTCACTGTCGTCGGTTTCAACTTGCATACCACCGCCGATGGATATTGCAAAACCGAGCTTATTGGCATCAACCTTTTCGTTTGCAAGGGTGGATTTGTCACCGAAAGCGGTCAACGACCAGCCGTCACCTGCGGTAATGGAAACCGATTTAACGCGTACTGCACCGAAGGAGTTGTTGATAATCTGACAGCTATCAGCACCGGTAACGTCACCGCTCTGGCTCATTGCCATGGGGAGTGCGGTAGGGACGGTTACGGACATAGCAGTTGCGGCAGGCTCGCCGTCTTCGGAACCGTCAACGGTGGAGGAAAGGTAAACTGGGGTAGTAGCGGAGCCGCCGTCGGTATTGACTTCATTTGCGGATGCGGCAACGGAAAGGGTAAGAAGCATAGTAAGGGAAAGAATAGCAGATACGAACTTTTTCATAGTAGTTTCTCCTTTGAAATTTAAATATTTTTGGTTTTGTATTTGGTTTATGGGTTAATTTTGAACCGTAACGTGTATGATTGCACCTGCACAGCCGAGGTATGCGCCTGTGTTTGGGTCAACATTGTAGAACATGGCTGTACATTCATAGGTTCCTGCATCGAGATTCACCGAAAGAGGTGCTCTCTCGATCTTACTGCCTGCTGGTATTGCGCCCGATTTATAGATCATTTCGCCATTATCGTTTCGGGTGATCTCCACAACCTGGGGATAGCGGTTTACGGTTTCGTTGACTATCATCAGATTGCCGGAAGCCGTACCGTCTATAAAGGTGGGGGAGGTGTTCATTGAGATATTGATCATGCCGTCCGCAACCTTTTCGTGGAGATTTTCTATGACCTTATCTGCGTCCACGGTCTCCCATCCGCCCTCAACGGCTCCGGTGTCGTAGACAATGCCGGGAGTGGGCGAAGTTTCGGGAATGTCGATATCGGTAATAGATGTATCTGTAACATCAATATTGTCGGTATCAACGGTAACGGTGCTGCCAAATTCACAGCCACGGGTAAGTACGACGATAATGGCGATAATGAGTAATATGCCGATCACTATGGCATAGGTGCGATAAGTTTTCTTGTTATCCTTTTCGGGAAAATAAGTTTGTTTCATGTTTTTTCTCCTTTTGCCGTTAATCGGCAATATTTCCTTATAAGATGATGTATCACTAAGGCGGGACCACCAAGCGATGGATAAGATGCTTGTTCATAACTCCTCCTAAAATAAAAACGGTAATCCGTTTTATTCGGATTACCGTTAAGTTGACTATTTGATAAGTGCAGCGTGATCTATTAACTTTATGTATTCGCTGGGGATGCTGCCGTTTTCATCTATAATTCTATCAAGTATCCGAAAAGCATTAACAAGTGCTTTTTCGGTATCCTTACGGTCACGTTTACGAAACGCATGGAGCAGAATAATATTACCGTCTTTCTCATAAAAGATGATACGTAGCATCGTTTCTGCAGCTTTTACACGTACTTCGTACATTTGACGGTACTTGGCTATAGAGAAGTGCTTGACATATGGCTCTGTAAACGGGTTACGTTCATCGCATATATATACAAGCTGAATTTCAAGCTTCTTTCGGAGCTTTTCATCAATGCCCCTCAAAAACTCCTCCACGGGATACTTGTTACCGTCCTTATACGTATATATTTTTCTCATTAAGTCCTCCTGTTTTAACTGTATAGTTGATTAAACATATTACTTCACTCATAATTTTTTCCTCCGTATATAAGCTATTGTTTGTTTGAACATATTTTATCGAATGTATCAGCGGCACGCCTGTCCGTGCTTTCAAGGGCGTGAACGTAGATATTGGTTGTCTCAATATCCGCGTGTCCGAGTCTGACCGAAACTGTTTTTATGTCGCATCCGCTTGCGAGAAGCATAGTTGCCGAAGTATGGCGAAGTCCGTGCAGTTTCAGATGACGGATACCGTGCCGTTTGAGAAAGTTTGAGAATTGTTTCGTAGGCGTGTGCGGATTCATCACATGGCCGTATTCCTCGGTAAAGATATATCCGAGATTCTTCCACGCGCTTCCGAGAAATGATGCGTGTCTATCCTGATGGATACGGTATTCTTTGAGAGTTTCGCATAATCGTTCAGGAATGGCGATGATACGCTTGGAATAGTCGCTCTTAGTATCTTTTTCATTGGCTTTGGTGGATTTAAGCTTATATATGCTTCGTCTTACAGAAAGACATCGTTCATCGAAGTCTATATCATTCCACTTGAGTCCGACTATTTCAGCACGCCGCAGACCTGTGAATAAAGCAACCTCAATAAGTGCGCGTATATGAAGCGGTTCGGTTTTAGCGGCAGACAGCATTTCGTTTACTTCATCAATCGTATATACATCTATTTCTTTGGTTACTATTTTGGGAAATATCAATCGCTTTACAGAACCGATATCTTCCTCGATATACTCCATATTGTATGCTAATGTAAGAACAGAGCGGAGAACAGTAGTATAACGTTTAACGGTTGCAGCAGAAAGAGTGCCATCCTTGCCATCTCCGCGGGGACGGTCGTTGGTAAGATACTGAATAAACTGCTGGACGTGGTATGTTCGGATATCCTTAAGCCATAAGGTTCCGAACATTGGAACAAGTGTATCGGTTATAATACGCTCGTAAAACTGAAAGGTATTTGGTGATAGGGAATTTTTTTTGACATCCAAATAAGTTTTGCAGAATTCGGCAAATCGAATCTTGTCTGGCTTTCTGTCAATTCCGTAAAGTGAAATCTCTTCTTCGAATGCCTTGATAAATGCGTCGATCTCGCGGTTAAGCTTTTGATACGTGAGGTTGGGTCTCGATGGCTTAAAGATTTTCGACTTGCTTACAGGCTTTCCCGCGGCATCAGTACCGCAGGAGATGCGAATCAGGTACGTTCCGTTTGGTTTTTGTGTGATGCTTGCCATAGTTTTTTAGCTCCTTTTTTCTACCTAAACGGTAATTTCTGTACCAAAAAACAGTGAAAAAACTGCTGTTTTCGGGTATCTGCGATGAGTGGCGTCTACCATCTTTTGAAAAGTGCATTTTGAAACTATGTACCAAACTATGTACCAAGCCATAGATTTGACCGATTTTTATCGTTTTTTAAGAACCTGTGTAAACAAAAAATCCGCACCCGAGAGTGCGGAAAAATCCTTATAACATAAAGCAAAAAGGGAGATTTACCATCTCCCTTAATGTTGGTCTGAGTGACAAGACTTGAACTTGCGGCCTCTACCACCCCAAGGTAGCGCGCTACCAACTGCGCCACACCCAGATATCCAACGGATAATATTATACCACAACAGATTCTGTTTGTCAAGGGGTTTTTAAGATAATTTTAGATTTTTTTCAAAACGAAAAAAGGCAATTTTTCAAACGGATGCTGCGCGCGATTTCCGTAATATGACTGTTTGAGCATTTGCAGTGCTTTTTGATTACATTATTTTTGCGAAGTTCCTTAAATTAAAACAGCGCCGCTGCTAAACCTTGCTTTTTAGATCCTCGCCGAGCCGGGAGAGAATCTTTTTTTCAAGCCGGGAAATGTATGATTGCGATATGCCCATCATGTCCGCAACTTCCTTTTGAGTGAACTCGCGTGTGCCGTTCAGACCGTAGCGAAGCGTTATTATGGTCTGCTCGCGCTCATCAAGCTTGTTCAGTGCATCACGTATGGTTCTTTTTTCTTCAATCATCTCAATTCCGTGGGAAACATCATCCTCATCACTTCCCAAAACATCCGATAAAAGCAATTCATTGCCGTCCCAATCTACACTAAGCGGCTCATCAATTGATATATCGTGCTTTCCGGACCATTTTCGTATGTACATCAGAATTTCATTCTCTATACAACGCGATGCGTATGTTGCTAACTTGATATTTTTATCTGCACGAAACGTGTTTATCGCCTTGATAAGTCCGATTGTGCCGATCGATATCAGATCTTCAAGCCCAAGTCCCGTATTTTCAAATTTTTTTGCTATGTATACCACAAGTCTGAGATTATGCTCAATGAGCTTTGTACGTGCATCTGCCGCGATATCGTTGGAATCGGATTCAAGGCTTAGGAGTGCAGATGTCTCTTCAGATGCCGACAGCGGCGGTGGAAGGGAAGCAGCACCGTTTATGTAGTATATACCGCGAATGCCATCAAATCTTTTTTTTCGTATAGAGGCAAACAGTTCCAAAAATCTTGATATTATTTGGTGTATAAAGCCTTTTTTGTCGAGTATTGCTTTCATACATATACCGATCCTTTCATTCTAAATGTAAATAAGCGTCTTTGGAATTATGCCGTCACAGCCTCCGTAGTCTGTATTTTGTGCCGATATTGCTATTAGGGCATCAACAGTTCTCCCGTCAATGCATATGTAGTCGGGCACGAAGCCGATCAGCATTCCGCCGCCTGTAACGCTGTCTGCCGGAATCATTCTGATACGCTTTGTTACAGGCTCAGGCAACGTGACAATATTGCCTATGTTGTATACAGCGCCGATCAGTTCGGGCGGCATGCTATTTTCTAATGATTTTGCAGATACTACAAGTACAGGCTTGTTACCAAACGGATCACGGAGAAGATTACCCGTGTCGCATAGCAGCGTAAGCGAAAATTTGTTTCCGAATATACTTATGTCTGCCAAAATGTGTTGCCTGTCGGCTGACTGTTTTTTGAATTTTCCGTACATCAGACTTACTCCTGCGCTCATTAGGGATATTATTATAAAAGTAAGCGGCGATGATGTGGGATTGGCAGATGCATTCACCGCACCTACTCCGCCGGAGACTCTGCCTACGATGCTGTACAGCGCAGTCATAACTCCGCCAAGACCGATATTTACGGCACCGTATGTCAGAGCCGTGCGCACAATCTTACCTCCGAAAGCACACGCGGACATGATAAGCGCACATAATATGCTTCCTGCTATGAGAATAACCGTAAATATTTGGTGTGGAATGCAGTATTCCGCTATTATTACCGAAAGCGCAAACAGGGAGCCGATTGCGGCTCCGGCGGCAAGCCTTAATGGACGGATTGGCATATTCATTAGTCTTGCCGATATGTAAAGTGCGAGAAAATCCATGGAAAAATTGACCGCAAGCAGGGAATCGGCGTATATTGTGTGAGCCATTAAAGCACCTCCCTCAAAAAATGCGGTGTAATCATTATACACCGCAGGGGATGATTATTTTGTCGCATTTTTTGATAAAAATAAAAAATCATTTCTGATGAATATGAAGAATATATAAAGGCAAAACTAATCGTGTACAAAATTTATTGTATGAATGAAAGGAATCAAAACCATGATTGATAAGATAGCGCTTATTTTGGCGATTATCGGAGGACTTAATTGGGGCAGTATAGGCATTTTTAAATTTGACCTTGTAGCATGGATATGCGGCGGACAAGGCTCACTTGTAGCACGCATAATATATACCCTCGTAGGTCTTGCCGCCATATGGTGCATTTCGCTTCTTTTCAGAGAGACAGACGCAGCCATCGAAGACGATACAGCAATGAGACGTTAGTCTTGAAGCTTGCCGCGACTTTTTTCATAGTATTGCCGATTTGCAAAATCTGTGAAGAAAGCTGCGGCAGGCTTCATATAATGTTATTATGCGGTAAATATTATGGAATATGGCGCAAATTATACATATTTATCTAATATTAACTATTTTTTATATTAGCTATTGACAAATTAAAAAAAGCGTGGTATAATAATTAAAGAGAATTTTTAATTTTATAAAAGTTCATGACAATGAAATACATATGACGTTTGAACTGCAAGAAAAGTCGTGTGCCGTATGTGGCGGCGTGCAGCATTTTATGATGGAAAGGTAGACATGGCGTATGAAAACCAAAGTACCGCATAATGTTTTGACCATCGCGGAGATGACTAAGCGAAAGAACAGAATCTGTGCAGAGAGTATTGATATCGACAATATAATTCTCACCGATGAGGTGATACGAAAACTGCGGCTGAGTAAAAGTATGTTCAATAAGACTACATATGTGCAGATAATGTGCGGCGGAGTCCGCTATAATGTAGAGGGCGTTGACCGTATGAAGAACGGCAAATACCGCATCACACTTATCTCGCCAAGCTTTTATGCAACGCTTTTCGGCTACAAGGATGAGCCTGTAAAGCTCGCCAAGCTTGCGGCAATATCTTAAATAATAATGCGGTGAATGAGTCCGCAAAAAGCGCATCTGCCAGACGGCAGATGCGCTTTTGTATGTTCAGGTTATCAGATTTGCTAAGTGAAGTTTATCTACAATGTGTGCAACAGTAGCCTCAGGATCGCCGGGGCAGTTTACTACGATATCCGCATATTTTTTGTAAAGCGGCTCACGCTCATAAAAGACGTCCTCTAAAGTTTTCCCCGGAGCTATGGCGATTCCGCGGGTTGCTATGTTGCTTATACGTCTGAAAATTTCTTCGTACGGCAGCTTAAGCCATACACAGACACCGTTTCTTTTAAGATGATCCATTCCGCTCTCGCAGTATACGGCACTTCCGCCTGTGGCAATAACGGAGCGTGTGGTGTCTACCGAGAGAAGTGCTGTATCTTCCGCATTTTTGAAATAATCAAGACCGTTTGTGCTTATTATGTCCTGAAGAAGCTTCGATTCCTGTTTTTGCAGAATAAGGTCGGTATCAATAAATTCGTATCCCACGGTTTTTGCAAGAAGCACGCCAACAGTGCTTTTTCCGCAGCCTGCCATGCCTATAAGAATAATGTTTTTGTTCATTTTACGCTTTCTCCGTGTTATTCGCACTCAAGTGTCACTACTACAAGCTCCGGGGGATTGCCAAAGCGAAACGGGAATGAGCTTCTTCCGAGTCCACGGCTGACAATCATTGCGGTATCGTCATATTCGTGAACACCCTCGGTATATTTGGGGAACACTCCCTGTCCGGGGGCGTAGAGTCCGCCGATCAAGGGGAATCGGAACTGACCGCCGTGAGCGTGCCCGCTGAACACAAGATCTACACCGTGCTCTGCATATTTGTCTATATACTCCGGATGGTGGGCGAGAAGCACGGTATAACCGCTGACACCCTTAAGTGTCGCTGTCAGCTCGTCTGTTATAATTTCATCCCCGGTGATTTCTTCGGCAATAAGAGCCTCTTTCATAACGAGCGGATCGTCAATTCCCAGAATAGTGATTGCATTTTCACCGCGATATATCTGCATACTGCTGTTTCGCAGTACAAAAACGCCTGCATCCGATAATAACGGTTCAAGTGTATCAAAATCATCATTTGCAAACTCATGATTTCCTGTTACAAAATACGTAGGGGCAATTTTTACGGCTTCGGATACAAAAGAAGCTCCGATCTCTCTATCTCCGCGCCTTGCATCAAAAAGGTCGCCGGTAATTACGATTATGTCCGGTTTTGCATCTTTGATGAGCGACAGAAGTCGGTTATTGCCCTCGTCAAATTCTGCACAGTGAAGATCGGATACCTGCACGATGCAAAATCCGTCGAATTCTGTGGGAAGCTTTTTTGATGAAACTTGATATTTGCTCACAGTGATTGTTTGGTTTTCCCACATTATGTAAATAATAAGAGCTGTAAGTACTAAAGCGATAATTACTGTTAACCTTTTATATATTGGTTTCATTGAGTGCCTCCGTGCAGATTTAGTGGTGCATTGGAAGTAAAGGAGTTTTTGCCATGACCAAAAAGCATAAAAGCCATACGGGTATTGTGGGTGAAATCAGTGTGGTGCTGTTAGGTGCTGTACTGTTTTCCATGTCAATGAATATGTTTTTGCTTCCTGCTGGCATAGTCCTTGGAGGAATGACGGGTATTTCCACTGTGCTTAATATGTTTTTCGGCACGCCCGTGGGACTTACCATTATTATTCTTAATATTCCTCTTATAATCGCAAACACATACTTTTTCGGGAAGCATTTCCTCGGCCGCACGATAATCGGTCTTGCGGCAACGTCCCTGTCTGTGGATTTATTTATGTTTTTTCCTGTCCCGGAGGTTGATCCTCTTATTTGCGCTATTCTCGGCGGTGCCTGTATGGGGGCAGGGACGGGAGCACTTATTTCACGCGGATATACAACAGGCGGTACAGACCTTGTCGCCTGCCTTGTAAAACTAAAATGGCGCGGTATTTCCACGGGAAGTATTATAATGCTCTGCGATCTTGTGATAATTCTCGGTGCGGCATTTTTTACAAGAAGCCTTGACGGACTGTTCTATTCAATTATATGCACATGGTCTGCCGGAAAAGTTCTTGATATGATGATTTCAGGCTCACAGCGTGCCGGACAGGCGTTTGTAGTCACAGACAAAGCCGAGGAGCTGACAAAGCTGATATTCGAGAAGCTTGACCGCGGGGTGACCGTACTTGAAGCTGTGGGCGGATACACGGGTAAGCCTAAGCGTGTGCTCATGTGCGTTGTGGCAAGGCGACAGATATTTTTACTGAAGCAGCTTGCCGCAGAGTGCGACGGGAACTCGTTTGTAATAATTGCTGATGCATCCGAGGTGAGCGGCAGAGGATTTGCAAACCGTGCGGCAGGAAACATGATCCCGAGACAAAAGAAAGGGTCACAGTGAGAAAACAAAAAGCACTGTTCTCACAGTGCTTTTTTGGAGCTGCTAATCAGAATCGAACTGATGACCTCATCCTTACCAAGGATGCGCTCTACCATCTGAGCCATAGCAGCGTGATGGCGACCGAGATGGGGTTCGAACCCACGACCTCTAGCGTGACAGGCTAGCGTTCTAACCAGCTGAACTACCCGGCCATTTCTTCATCACAAACAATATTATAGCACATTCAGAGGGGTTTGTCAATAGGTTTTCGAAAATATTTTTATCTATGTGACAATATATTTTACGGGTGAGGGGGCATCTGCGAAATGCCCCCTGTCTGTGCGGTTATTTTGTAAAATATCTGTCTGTGGTATTTTTGAAAAACGTTACGAAGTCATTAGCGTTGAGGGGCTTCGCATTCGGATTTTCGGCATCGGCGGATCTTACGGCTTCACCGCATTTTTTGGTAGCCTGAGAGCTTCCGCAAACAGGGCAGTATACGGCATCAATCTCGATATCGTTTCCGCAGGAAGTGCAGGTTGCCTTACCGTTGGCTTCGGCGATAGTAAGCTTAAGCTCCTCAATGACCAACTTCTGCTCATCAATTTCCATGATCTGAGCTTTTACCTGTGTACGCACGTCCGTGCCCTTGACCTGCTCATAAAAAAGCTTGCCGAGAGTTGTGAACATTGTGTCAAGCTTTTTTTGCTCTGATCTGAGCGCGAGATTAAGCTTTGCGGATTCAGCAGCCTCGCCGCCCTTTTTTACAGCGATGCGTGCAAGACTGTCAAGTTTGGATGCCGCGCTGCTAACTATAGTTCTGATATCCATAATCGTTTCCTCCATAGTTTTATATATTGAAGCTTAATAATTATTTTACGCTTTTTATGTGAACTTGTTAAAAAGACTTTGAAACAATTTATGAAGTGAGATTGAAATTATTGTTAAAGCTGAGATTTTGCGTTGGTCTTTTCCATGAATTTTTCAGATGCTACGATAAAACGCTCATGTGTGCCTTTTCCTATAGTGCCTGCCTTGTCGAAAATTTCCACATTGAACACAAGTCTGCGGCGGTCAATCTCAACAAGCTCGCACTCACAGCGCACCTCCATGCCTACAGGCGTTGCAGAGACGTGCTCAACACAGAGCTTTGTTCCAACAGTGGTACAGCCCTCGTCAAGCTCCGGTGCCACAGCTTCTGCGCAGGCAGCCTCAAGGAGAAGTATCATTGCCGGTGTAGCGTATACGGGAAGTAAGCCGCTTCCAAGAGATGCGGCGGTGTTGTTTTCATGAACGAGTTCGCATTTTGTATGTTTTATACCTGTTTCAAGCATTGTAATGTACCTCCGATTAAGTATTGTCTTCACGCTAAATTATACCATAATAAGTGCAGCGTGTCAATAGTGTTCGGGGAATACTGTGATTCCGGGGAGATATCATAACAGCAGAAAAAATTAAAATTAACAAAATGGCCCTTGTTATTTATGTGTATGTATAGTATAATAACTGTGTATGGTTTTGAAGAATTTGCTTTCAATCCAAAATGATACGAAACGTCATAACCGTCAGAAAGGAGTGGCATAATTATGGCAAATAGAAAAAAACGCGCTCCTCACAGCGGAATTGATGAGAGCTATTGGGATGGACTTGACAATGCCGCCAAGCTTTTTCCGGCAATTACAAATACCCGCTCACCAAATGTTTTCAGATTCAGTGCTGTGCTTTCCGACGAGGTTGTGCCTGAGATATTACAGGAAGCAGTGGAAAAAGCTCTTTCCATAATGCCGTCATTTTCGGTGAAGCTTCACCGCGGTCTGTTTTGGTACTATTTTGACGTAAATAACGAGCGTCCTAAGGTTCGCCCTGAGCACGCATATCCCTGCAAGTCCATATACCGTGCAAAAGAGCGCGGATTCCTTTTTCGGGTGACATATTACCATAAACGCATCAATTTTGAGTTGTATCATGCCCTTTCGGACGGAATGGGAGCTCTCAGCTTTATGCGGCTTATTGTATACTGCTACTATAATCTCCTTGACGGTGCGGAAGTGCCGGAGGAGCTTATACGAAATGAGTCCGACGAGCTGACACGGGATTTTGACGAGGACAGCTTTATTATAAATGCACCTACTAAAGATTCCGATGAAAAGTCCGCCGAGCATGAGGAAGATGCATTCCGCATAAACGGATACAGATACGACGGTACCCGTCTTGGGGTGCTGGCGGCGATTATACCGGCTGACAAAATGCTTGAGCTTGCAAAATCACATTCCGCAACTCTTTCCGAGTATGTGTGCGCACTTCTTATTTACTCCATATACAATACGTCATACAGACGCTCACCTAAAAACCGTCCCATTGTCATAAGCATACCCGTGAATCTTCGCGGAATGTTTGAGTCGAGTACACTGCGAAATTTCTTCGGTCACATGAATATCGGCGTAAAGCCGGGGCGAAATGCGACCTTTGATGAGATTTTGGACTCTGTAAAAGAGCAGTTTGCAAGAAAGCTTGACAGGGGTAATTTTGAGAGACAGATAACCTCTCATGTAAATATTGAACGTATTCCCGGTATACGGTATGTGCCGCTGTTTATTAAAGATATAGTTATGCGGATTATATACAAAAACAGTGCTAAACGGTATACTATGACTTTTTCTAATCTTGGGCGAATAAAGCTTCCCGATGTGATTTCTGATCGAGTGGAGCGCTTCGAGGTGATTATCGGAGGCTCTCAGACCCATCCTAAGAAAACAGCGCTTTGCTCTTATAAAAATAATCTTGCGCTCGCGTTTTCCTCAACTGTTGATGACAATTCCTTTGAGCAGTTTTTGCTGAGCTTCCTTGTAAAAGAGGGAATTGACGTTACGGTATCTTCAAATGAAACGAGTGAACCCATAAAAGAAAAGCCTGCAAAGCATAAAAAAGAGAAAAAAGCCAAAGATAAGCCGAAATCCGGAAAAAAAGAGCAGAAAACAGTAAAAAAACAGGAAAAAAAGAGTGAAGGGGAGGCCGGTTTATGAGAATATGCCGACACTGCGGTGTAAGACTTTCAAACGACATACCGCGCTGTCCGCTTTGTGACATGGAAACCGAGATAACGGGCGGTGACTTTGCTCTTGACTATCCCTATATTAAGAGCGGCTTCACAAGAGGACTTCTTCTTCGTCTCATAACCTTTATTGCGGTGTTTTTTGTTGGCGTAAGCCTGCTTGTTGACCATCTTGTTCCCACGGGAAGTCCCTGGGCGTTCATAACGGTTATCGGTATAGCTTATCTTTGGATAAGTGCTATGAATGTCCTTAAATATACCCCGAATCCGGCATCAATAACGCTGTGTCAGCTTCTTTCCATAAGCGGTGTTGTGTTTTTGATAGACTATCTTACAGGGTATCACAGGTGGTCGGTAAACTACGTTATACCGTTCCTTGTTATGGCGGCGGCTATTGCAACAACGCTTATGATACTCATAAAGCCCATGAAATACCGCGCGTATATAATATATATACTTGTAATAGCTGTGCTGGGAGTACTTTCGGTGCTTTTATGGATATTCGGATATTCCGACATAGAATGGCCCGTAGTGATCTCGGCTTGGGTGTCTGCGGTATGCTTTCTTGTTATGCTCGTTTTTCTTCACAGAAGGACTAAAAACGAGCTTCGCAAACGTTTTCATGTATAAAAATATTTTTTAATAAGGAGACTATAAAAATGGTACAGATCAAAATGGCTGACGGCGGAATCATCAAGGTAAAGCTTGATCCCACCACAGCTCCTATCACAGTGGCAAATTTTGAGAAGCTTGTAAAAGACGGTTTTTACAACGGACTTATTTTCCACCGTGTAATTGCAGGATTCATGATTCAGGGCGGCGACCCCACCGGCACAGGTATGGGCGGCTCTCCCGATAATATCAAGGGTGAATTTGCGGCAAACGGCGTAAAGAACGATCTTTCACATAAGCGCGGAGTTATTTCCATGGCTCGCACACAGGTGCCGGACAGTGCATCCTCGCAGTTCTTTATCTGCCACGCAGATGCCACATTCCTTGACGGTCAGTACGCGGCATTCGGTTTCGTTACCGAGGGTATGGACGTGGTTGACCGCATTGCAGGCGTTGACACCGATTTCAGAGACAAGCCTGTACATGATGTTGTAATGGAAGAGGTTACTCTTATTCCCGACGAGGAATAAGATATAAAAAACGGCTTTTCATTCATGAAAAGCCGTTTTTGTTTATGCCTTTTTTAGCTCCGTGTCAAGCCAGATAAGTCCGTACTCAAAGGCTTCGTAAAGTCCGTTTTTCATACCGAACTTAACTACCTTTTTGTCCTCGGTACTCTGTATCTGTATGAGAACCTGATCAGGTACGTCCTGATCTCCCATTTTTTTGGTTGACATGATTCCGAGAAAGAGCACATACTTATCATCCATGCTTCCGTAGTATATCTGCTGACCCTCTCTTACAAGCGGCTTTCCGCGGTACATTATATATTTATCTTTGCCAATTATATTTTCCATTGTAAATTCCTCCGTGTCAAATTATATAAGTAATAATATTTTAGCACAAATAAAAGATAAATTCTATACATAAATTGTAAATAATATTGGTATAACACGAAATATACCGATTCTTTTCTCATATTCGGCAGTTTGTCAATTGACAACGGAGAGATTTGATATTATAATAATATGTGGTTATATTTGAATTTCGAGCTTCAACCTAATAATTATTGTACTTATGGGGGAAACTATGCAGAATTATAAAAATAAGCTTAGCTCCGCAGTGCTGACCTTGCTTATTGCGGCATCGCTTGCAATGTGCGCTTCCTGCACGACCGATATGCCGCCTGTTGATAATGACACATCTGATACAACCGCGGCGGTTGAAAATGTATTCAACATAGAAACGGTTGTTCCGCCTGCCGTAACCGATGAAACTACAGCGGAGGTTACAACCGAAGCTGTTACCACCGCTCCTGCACCATACGAGCCGGAAATAATAAATCCCCTTACGGGACTTGAGGCGGCAGAGGACTTTGAGGGTCGCCGTCCTGCGGCTATTATGATAAACAATATCAAGGTTGCAACGCCGCAGGAAGGAATATCCTATGCCGATGTAATGTATGAGTGCATAGTTGAGGGCGGATATACCCGACTTATGATGGTGGTTTCCGATTATGAGAAGCTTCCTGTTATAGGCTCGGTGCGCTCATCCCGTGAGTATTATCTCGACTTTGCCGCAAATCACAATGCCATATACATCCACGCCGGCGGAAGCAATCAGGCGTATGTCGAAATACGCGACCGCAAGGTAAACAATCTTGACGGCGTTAATATGTATATTCCTAATATGTTTTACCGCGACACATGGCGTCAGGCAAACATGGGATATGAGCACAGTCTTATGACTACAGGCGAGAATATTGCAGACGGCATTAAGTATAAAAAATACAATACCGATCTTTCGGAAAATTTTGATTCTCCCCTTGATTTTGTGCCCTACGATACCATTCGTGTTCCCGAGGGCGGAGATGCGAACTACCTGCGTGTTACATATCATGTGGCTCACAAGCCCTATTTTGAGTATAACAAGGACGAGGGCGTGTACTACCGCTGGCAGTTTAACGGCGAGCGGCACATGGACAATACTGCCGGAGTGCAGATATCCTTTACTAACGTTATTGTTCTGTACTGCAAGACTACCGCTACCAACGACAGCTATAAGCACATGGATGTTGTTACCGAGGGAAGCGGAGAGGGATATTATCTCAGCATGGGCGGATATGAGAAGATAAAATGGGAGAAGGCAACGCCCGACACCCCCATTAAGCTGTTCACAGAATCCGGTGAGGAACTGCTTGTGAACCGCGGAAAAACATTCTTCCAGATATGCACCACCGATATGGCGGCATCTACCGAGATAAAATAACGAAATAGAAATAAGCTTGTCGGGTGTACCCGACAAGCTTAAATTCAGTGCGGCAGTTTTTCGGATGAGCGAGTACGCTCCCTTACTATAAGGCGTTTCAGTGCCTTTCCGCTAAACGGTATCAGCGGATAGAGGTAATTTCTTCTTCCGTTAACAGTTTTGTTGCAGGCAACAAGGACGATTATAAGAACGATGCCGCCGATATATCCCAAAAGTCCAAAAATGGCAGTCAGAGCAAGCAGCAGCATCCGCATGAATTTGAAGGTGTACCCAAGCTCGTAGCTGGACTGCGAAAAGCCTGCTATGGCGACAAACGCCATATATACGATAACTTCGGGCACAAACCATCCTATCTGTACCGCGAAATCACCGAGTATAAGACCGCCCACAACGCCGAAAGTGTTGTTAAGGGAGCTTGGCGTATTCATGGACGCAAGCTTTAAGCCGTCAAGTGCAAATTCGATGATAAACAGCTGTAGGATGATTGGCATATTGCATTCCGTATCAACGAGGATGAAGTTAAGTGCATCGGGTATCCAATCGGGATTTGTTATAAGCAGATACCATGTTGGGGTTAGTAAAAGTGTCAGTAAAAATACCACGTATCGGAGAAGCCGTAAATATGAGCCTGTCAGCGGCGGAAAATAGTAATCGTCTGTTTCCTGCATGAAATCAAAAATGCAGGTGGGCAGAACCATAGCTTCGGGGGACGTGTCGCACAGAATCACGATCATTCCCTCAAGCAGATGGGCGGCGGCATTATCCGGTCGCTCCGTAAAACGGAATTTCGGGAAAGGGTCATACCAACCTCGCGGCAATAGGCATTCCGCAAGGCTTTGCTGACCCATTGTCAGCGCATCTACCTTTATGGAGTTAAGCTTTTTTATGAGCATATCCACATATTTCGGGTCCGCTTTTCCGTCAATGTAGGCAAGCACTACGTCATTTTTTGCGCTTTCACCTATGACGAAGCTTTTGAAGGTAAGCCCCGTGTCGCGGATGCGGCGGCGGATGAGGGTGGTGTTTTGCTTTATGGTTTCCGTGAAGCTGTCATGGGCACCGCGAAGCACGCGGTCGTTTTCCGACTGTCCCACGCTCCGCATAGGGTACATACGGGTATCTATGGTTATGCCAACTGAATTTATGCTGTCAATTATAATACCCATAGTGCCGCTCATTACGGCGTATATGAATTTATCAACATCATAGTGAACAGTGGCTTCGGTATGGGGAAGATGCTTTGCCGCAAAGTCTTCGGCATCTTCTACGGTGTCAATATCAGAAAGCTCGGCGAAGTATATAAAAAGTCTGTCCATGACTGTGGCGTTGGCAAAGCCGTCGATAAAATAAAATCTGGCGTTATGCCCCGCGAAGATTCGTTCACGCCCCACAAAATCATAGTTTTTGCCAACTCCGAACACGTTGTCAAGATATGCGACATTTTCTTTATAGGTAGGCTTGAAGTCTGCCATTGTTGACTCCTTTTTTTGTTATAGTTCCTACCTTGATTTTTCCCATTTATTAAAATAACTTACATACCAAAATACTCCAATATGCCGTTGTAGATGCCAAGGGCAAAAAGCTCCGGCTCATCAGCCATTAGTGCCGCATCGCCGGGATTTGTTATGTATCCCATTTCAATGAGTGCGGACGGCATCCTTGTTCGGCGAAGTACATACAGTGACGGACGCACAAATGTGCCGCGGTTGGGGAGTCCCGTTATGAGGGCAAGCTCATCTGCTACGTCCTCGGCAAGTCGAAAGCCGTTTGTGCCCTCACGGTACGCAAAGGATTCCACTCCTGTGGCAGACGGTGACGTATAAGCGTTTGTGTGCAGGCTTAAGAAAATATCTGCGCCCCACTCGTTAGCCGCACGGACTCGCTGAGAAAGACTTGATGCATTGGATGTTCCGATCTGCTCTGTTATGGAATTTCTTGATAGCCTCGCTTCAAAATCCGGATTGTTATTAAGAAGATCCGCAAGGACCACACCGATCCGGTAGGTGATATCCTGCTCCCGAAAACCGTTTCCCTCTGCTCCTGCATTGGGATTTACGGGATTGTGACCTTGATCTATAAATACCTTTGGCATAGTATACCTCCAAAATAAATAATCAGTACATTATATTCGGAATGGATGACGATATATGAAAGAAATTAAACGAATTCTCAGCTTTACCCGCCGCGCTGTTGACGACTACCAAATGATAGAGGACGGCGACCGTATAGGAGTGGGCGTATCGGCAGGGAAGGACTCGCTGACGCTTCTTTATGCTTTGGCGGAGCTAAGACGGTTTTATCCGAAAAAATTTGAGCTTGTTGCAATAACCGTGGATATGGGCTTTGAGGGAATGGATTTTTCACCAATTGAAGCCTTGTGCCGCGAGCTTGATATACCTTACGTGGTATCGGAAACGCAGATTGCAAGAATAATTTTTGATGTGCGAAAAGAAAAGAATCCCTGCTCGCTGTGTGCAAAAATGCGACGCGGTGCTCTCCACGACGAATGCAAGCGGCAGGGATGCAATAAGCTTGCGCTTGGACACCATTTTGACGATGTTGTGGACACGTTTATGCTTAATCTTTTCTATGAGGGACGGCTTGGGTCCTTTTCGCCGGTCACATACCTGTCCCGAAAGGATCTAACAATGATCCGTCCGCTTATTTACGCCCAAGAAAAGGACGTGCGGTATTTTGTAAACCGCCATCCGCTTCCTGTTATCGAATCCCCCTGTCCTGCGGACAAAAACACGGAGAGGGAGTCCATGAAGCAGCTTCTTTGTGAGCTTGAGCGAAATAACAAGGGACTTCGCCACCGTATCTTCGGTGCGCTTCAAAAATCGGGCATTGACGGCTACAAAGAAACGAAGCTGACAGTGTTTCCGGATGATTAAAGGGCGTTTTATGGGAGTTTTTGCATTTTTTTCAGAATTTGTGCCGTTCCTCTTTATTTTTTGAAAATAATGTGGTACAATATAAGGGTACAGATACAATAATTCCGTTTGGGAGATAAATTATGTGCGGATTTGTAGGCTTCTCAGGGAAGCTTGAACATAAAAAAGAAATACTTAACAAAATGATGGGTCGTATCGTGCATCGCGGTCCCGATTCCGAGGGCGAGTTCATAGATGAGGATGTGGCACTGGGATTTCGCCGTTTGTCGATAATTGACCTTGAGGGCGGCTCACAGCCTATATTTAACGAGGACGAAAGTGTGGTTATCGTCTACAACGGCGAGACTTACAATTTTATGGAGCTTAAAGAGGAGCTTCTGGCTGACGGACATATCTTCAAAACCGATTCGGATACCGAGGTTTTGGTGCACGGATATGAAAAATGGGGCGAGGAGCTTGCTTCTCATCTTCGCGGTATGTATGCGTTTGTTATCTATGATAAAAACAGGCGTATTCTCTACGGCGCACGGGATATTTTCGGCATAAAGCCGTTCTATTATTACAGGACAGAGGGCGGCGACTATCTTTTCGGCTCTGAAATAAAGGCGTTTCTTGAGCATCCTGCTTTTGAGAAAAAGCTTAATAAAAACGCCCTTCGTCCGTATCTTACTTTTCAGTATTCCGCTCTTGACGAAACATTCTTCGAGGGCGTTTACAAGCTTCCGCCGGCACACAGCTTTACGTTTGCGCTTGATGAAAATGACGGTATTCGGACAAAGCGTTATTGGGACGCGGATTTTACCGAGATTCCCGGAGATTTTGACAGATACGTTGACGAGATAGACAAAGCTGTTCACGAGTCGGTAAATGCACATCGCATAAGCGACGTTAAGGTTGGTTCGTTCCTTTCCGGCGGCGTTGATTCAAGCTATATCACAGCCTGCCTTATGCCGGACAAGACCTTTTCCGTGGGATTTGATTATGACAAATTCAACGAGACCGATTATGCCAAGGAGCTGTCGGACAAGCTTGGCGTTGAAAACTACCGCAAGATGATCACTTCTGAGGAGTGCTTTGATGCGCTCTCCGATATACAGTATTATATGGACGAGCCGCAGTCAAATCCCTCATGCCTGCCGCTGTATTTTCTTGCAAGACTTGCCAAGGAGCACGTTACTGTGGTGCTTTCGGGCGAGGGTGCTGACGAGATATATGCAGGATACGAGTGGTATGACGAAGCCGGCATAATGAAAAAATACAAGAAGCTTCCGAAGTTTATCCGCACCGCCGCGGCGGCTGTGGCAAAGAAGCTGCCCTATTTCAAGGGGCATGACCTTATAATCAAGTCAAGCGGCAATCCTGAGGATTATTTTATCGGACAGGCTATGGTGTGGGATGAAAAGGACGCAGTGCGTGTTCTGAAGCCGGAGTACCGAAACGGTCCGTCAACCAAGGAAATAACCGCACCCATATATGCACGGGTTAAAAACAAGAGCGAGCTTGACAAGAAGCAGTATCTTGACCTTAATCTGTGGATGCCGGGCGATATTCTTCTTAAAGCGGATAAAATGAGCATGGCAAGCTCCCTTGAGCTTCGCGTGCCGTTCCTTGACAAAAAGGTGATGGAGCAGGCTCAGGCTCTTCCGCACGAATACAAGATAAACGGCAAAAACACCAAGTATATTTTCAGAAAAGCGGCAAACCGCACATTGCCTGACGAGTGGGCTGACCGAAAGAAGATGGGATTCCCTGTGCCGATACGTCATTGGCTCACCGAGGACAGGTATTATAATCTCGTAAAAGCTGAATTTGAAAGCGACGCGGCAAAGCAGTTCTTTGATACGGATATGCTTGTCACGCTGCTCTCAGATCACAAAAACGGTAAAGCCAACAACGGCCGCAGAATATGGACGGTGTATGTTTTTCTTGTATGGTATCGCCGTTTCTTCATCGCCGAGGCATGATCCGGCAAGATTTAACATAATATCAAATAAAGGAAGCCCGAAGAGGGCACGGTAATATAAAAATGGGGAAGTCTCTAATTGTTCCCGTACTGCTTGGCGCGGATCTTAACTGCTATAATGTGGCGCGCGCCTTTCATGCGGAATATGGCGTTAAATCCTATGCTTTCGGAAGATACGCCATCGGTGCTACAAAATACACGAGAATCATAAAATTCACTGCTGTTGAAAATTTGGACGATCCGGAAGTAATGGTAAAGACCCTGCTTGATTTTGCAGAGAAGCACAAGGGGGATACTCTTATAGCCTTCGGATGTACAGACGACTACGCGGATATGCTGATACACTACGGAGACCGTCTGCGCCCACACTATATAGTGCCGTATATCGGCGCGGAGCTGTTTGAGCGTCTTGCATACAAGGCAAATTTCTATACCGACTGCGACCGCTTCGGGATTCTCTATCCCAAGACTGCTGTGGTTGAGCCTGACACCGATTTCCCGTCTGTGCTTGATCCTGCGGCACTTGGATTTGAATATCCCATCATAATAAAGCCGTCGGCAAGTGCTGTATATTGGAAGCATCCTTTTGAGGGAATGAAAAAGGTCTATACTGCTTCCTCCGCAGGAGAGGCGGAAATAATTGTACGCCGTATCTATGCCTCCGGTTATCCCGAAAAGATAATACTTCAGGACATGATACCCGGCGATGATTCCAATATGCGTGTGCTGACCGCATATTCCGATAAAAACGGCAAGGTAAAGATGATGTGTCTCGGTCATGTGCTCCTTGAAGAGCATACACCGAAGGGACTTGGAAACCACTGCGCGATCATCAGCGAATGTGACCGTCCGCTTATGGAAAAATTCAAGGAGTATCTTGAAGATATAGGATTTGTGGGATATTCCAATTTCGATATCAAGTACGATGCCAGAGACAACACATTCAGGGCGTTTGAGATAAATCTGCGCCTTGGAAGAAGCAATAACTATGTAACCACGGCAGGCTGCAATGTGGCTCGGTATATCGTTGAGGATCTGGTTCTCGGAAACGATCTCGGAGATACTTATTTCTGCGACAGGGAAGCCTTTTGGCACAGTGTTCCCAAAGGCGTGGTGTATGAATACTGCCGCGATAAAAATATGACCGCAAAGGCTAAAGCACTTGTAAAGGCAGGACATTCGGGAGCATCCTTATGGTATCGCCCCGACACGTTTATGAATCCTATGCGTGTGTTCTTCCTTGCAATGCACGGATACAATCATTACGGAAAGTTTAATAAGTATTATGGAAAAGAATAAAAAACTGCTTGGCATACTCGGTGGTGTTGGTCCTATGGCAACGGTGTATTTCTATGAGCTTCTTACCTCGCTTACCGATGCCAAATGTGACCAGGATCATATTGATATCGTGATTTCCAGCCGTGCCACAACGCCTGACAGAACGGCGTTCATCACAGGTGCATCACAGGAGAATCCCCTTGATGCCATGATACCGGATGCAAAGAAATTGGAACAGTTCGGTGCTGATCTTATTGCCATCCCCTGCAACACTGCACATTATTTTTATGATGAGCTTGCTAAGGTAGTTGATGTACCTATACTTAATATTATCGGCGAGACGGTAAACGCCCTCAAATCGGAGGGTGTGCGCCGTTTCGGACTGCTTGCCACTGACGGCACTGTTGGCTCCAACACCTATCAGCGGTATTGCAGTGAGCACGACATCGAATGCGTGATACCCGATGCACAGCGTCAGGAGCGGGTGATGTCGCTTATATACGATCAGATAAAATGCGGAAAGTCCGCAAATATGGAGAGCTTTTACGAGATAGCTCACAGCATGAGATCCCTTGGATGTGAGCGGCTGGTGCTTGGATGCACGGAGCTGTCTCTTATCAAAAAGAGCGAGAAGCTTGGCGGATTCTATGTGGATTCCCTTGAATGTCTCGCACTGTCTACAATAAAAGCCTGCGGTAAGCAGAGCATATATGACCGGATGATATAATTCCGGTGTCAACACATAAGGAGAAGCTTTTTAATGCTGCTTTCAAAAATTCTTGCCGACTTTGAATATACAGTAACACCAAGTGGGGCAGAGTATGAAAATATTGAAATATCAGACATCGTGTACGATTCACGCATTGCCCGTGAGGGCGTTTTGTTTGCGTGCCTCATCGGTGCGGTGTCGGACGGACATAATTATGCCAAAGGTGCTTATGAGCGCGGATGCCGCGTGTTTTTGGTACAAAGGGCTTTGGAGCTTCCCGATGATGCCGTTCAAATTGTAACAGATGATACCCGAAGTGCAATGGCACTTGCTTCGGCGGCATTTTTTGAGTATCCGGCGCGCTCCCTTATGGTCATCGGCATCACCGGCACAAAGGGGAAAACCACCACGGCTTCAATCGTTTCCGATATACTTAACGAGGGCGGCATAAATACCGCTTATATCGGCACTACGGGAATTGTAATCAACGGTGAGAGAACTCCCACCAAAAATACTACGCCTGAGAGCTACGAGCTCCACAAGGCGTTTCGGAAAATGGTGGAGAGCGGCGTTTCCTGCGCGGTAATGGAAGTATCAAGCCAGGCTGTTTATATGCGCCGCATAGTGGGAATCCATTTCCACATCGGTGTGTTCACTAATCTTTCCCCCGACCATATTGGCGGAGTTGAGCATCCGACCTTTGAACATTATATGTCCTGCAAGGCGCAGATGTTCGCACAGTGCCGATACGGAATTTTTAATTCCGATGACACTCACTATCCCGAAATGGTAAAGAATGCCCATTCCATAAATACCACATACGGAATCGACAAAGCCGCGCCCCACGATGTTTATGCTGACGGTATAAGGCTTGTGAAGCACGGCAATATTTTGGGAACGGTATTTAACTGTCACACCGTTATCGGCTCATCGGAATACGAGCTTCGTATGCCGGGAGAGTTTAATGTATACAACGCGCTTGCCGCAATATCGGTGGCACAGCGTATGCAGATACCTGTAGATGTTATTCGTGCCGCTCTTGAAAAATCTGCGGTAAAGGGAAGATTTGAGCTTGTGGAGGCACTTCCGGGCACTGTGTGCATAGTGGACTATGCACATAATGAGCTGTCCATGCGTGCGGCGCTTGAAACCATACGCCGCTATCAGCCAAAACGCCTTGTAGTGCTGTTCGGTTCGGTTGGCGGACGCACCAAGCTCCGTCGTGCAGAGCTTGGCGAGGTGGCGGCTTCTCTTGCGGATTTCTGCATAATCACCAGCGACAATCCGGATAATGAACCGCCGGAGGAGATTATTGCGGATATCGAAAAGACTGTTGCGGCAAGTCCGTGTCAGTATGTTTCGATAGTTGACCGCCGTGAGGCAGTGCGGTATGCAATAGACAATGCCAGAGATGGCGACTGCATACTTTTTGCAGGCAAGGGTCACGAGGACTATCAGCTTATTAACGGAGAGTTTACCCATTACGATGAGCGTGAGGAAATAATGGCCGCGGCGGCTGTTAAGCTTGCAAGGATAAAGTAACGAGGGAAGTTTCAAAATGAAGATTTTAATATGCGGTCTCGGACTTATCGGCGGCTCAATGGCGAAGGCTGTCAAGTATTATACCGAACATTATGTGTACGGATACGATGTTGACATGGATTCTGTACGCAAGGCGATACTTGTTGGTGCCTGCGACGACGGCGGAGATAAGCTGCCGCCGCTCGGTATGTTCGATGTTATCATTCTTGCGGCGTACCCCGGAATAAGCGTGGAGTTTATCAAAGAAAACGCCCACATGATAGATAAAAAGACCTATGTGTTTGACCTTGGCGGAGTGAAGCGTACTGTATGCAGTGTGGGATTTAGTGCGGCAGAGAAGTACGGATTCACTTTTATCGGCGGTCATCCCATGGCAGGAACGCAGTTTTCAGGTTTTACTGCGGCAAGAGAAAATCTTTACAAAAATGCTACCATGATACTTGTTCCGCCGTCCGATATTGATGTTGAGCGGCTTGATTTTGCCGTGAAATTTTTTAAAGCTGTCGGTTTTTCATCGGTCAATATCACAAGTGCCGAGGAGCATGACGAGATAATCGCATATACGTCTCAGCTTGCTCATGTTTTGTCAAACGCATATGTTAAAAGTCCCACGGCGCGGCGTCATAACGGCTATTCCGCAGGAAGCTTCCGCGACCTCACAAGGGTAGCGCATCTTAACGCAAAAATGTGGAGCGAGCTGTTTATGGACAACCGTGATTGTCTTGTTCCTGAGATAGAAAGGCTTGCCGGCAATCTGCTTGAATATGCCGACGCTATGAAAAATGGAGACCCCGGACGTCTTGAAGAGCTTCTTTATGACGGAAGCCGAATCAACGATGAAATAAAAGGCGAATAGAGAAAGCCTCACCGCACATTTTTGCGGTGAGGCTTATGTTTAACTTGATTTACGCAAGCGGCTTTTTAAGCTCAATGTCTTCAAGCGGCGTGATGCCGTGCTTTGCGCAAAAATCATTGATTTTTGCGTAAGTTGTGGGATTCAATATGGCGTCCGGCTCATGGGCATCGCATCCGAGAACAAAATCATTGCCCACGCTTTTGGCAAGAGCGAAAAACTTGTCGCTTGGATAGAGTCTGCCACTGGCAAGACCGAGAAAGTTGATTTCAAGAGGGATTTTTTTCGATTTTGCTCCCTCGCAAAGGCGTAGATAGTGTTTTTTCCATATTTCATCATCCCCGTCAAAGGGAAAAAGGTCGGGGTGGGCAATATACGAGAATTTTTCTGTGCTGATAGCTTCAAGTATTTGATCAACGTATCTTTTCAGATATTCTTCTTCACTGTGTACAAAACCCGAATATATTTTCGTATCGTACTCATTGTCAATGTAGTGCTGACCGAGTATAAGATAGTCAAAATCATATGCTGAGATAAACTCCAGAAATTTCGGAAAAATTTCCGGATAATATTCGGTTTCAAGACCTATTTTAATGTCGATTTCCTTTTTGTATTCATCTCTCAGGGAACTAAGCGTTTTAAAATAGCCTTCAAGCTCCTGCGGGTACATACGGAAGTTTGAATAATAATCGTCACACGGAAAAATCTGCGGACAGTGGTCGGCAAAGCCTAAGGTTGTAAGTCCGCGTGCAATGGCGGTTTCGATATATTCCCGCTCGGTGCCAACCGCATGGCGGCAGCGAAATGTATGGGTATGGTAATTTGCCCTCACGTTTATACCTCGCTTGAAAAGAGCTTGTTTTGTTGAAATATTTTGTACGGCGGTAAAGTGGAAGATACTTCTTGCATATTACCTCACGAGGATAATTTTAAAAATTATTTGTTCGAATTCTCTTTTGCGGTGTTAATGGATGAGATGAGCATTTTGCGGATTACTCCGCAACTATGTATAAGGCTTGAAACATTGGGTAATATTTCTGCTCTACTCATAAGTTCAAGCCAATATTCTGTTTCATAGCATTCTTTTAATGATATTTGGAGTTTTGATATAAAGTCAGGTTTGCTATGTGCATATTTAGCTTCCCTAATGTTAGCGCCTATACTTGTTGCACTTCGCTCTAATTGGTTAACAATGGAATAATGCCCCTTTATGCCGTCACATATTTTCAATAGTTCTACAGCGAATTCCATAGACAAATCTGCTAATTTGTTTTCAGCCATTCAAAACACCCCTTTGTGCCATTATACCATGATTTTCAAATAGCTCATAATGAAATCGCGAACAAAGTTTACGATGAAATCCAAACAAGTTTGGATGAAATTAAATCCGTCTGTTTCTTCCGACGAAGTCGGATTTCATCACGAAGAGATTTCATCTGCGAAGCAGATTTATTCCGTCGCAAGACGGATTTAGCTGAAAAGACCGCCAATCTTATACAAGATTGGCGGTCTTTTCTGGTGGGAGCGGGTGGATTCGGACCACCGAAGTCACTGACAACAGATTTACAGTCTGCCCCCTTTGGCCGCTCGGGAACGCTCCCATATATGGAGCTGGTGAACGGAGTCGAACCATCAACCTGCTGATTACAAATCAGCTGCTCTGCCATTGAGCCACACCAGCACATTTATTCAACGCATATTATTATATCACTTCCGGACGCTTTTGTCAAGGGGTTTTTAAAATATTTTTTCGCTTAGTTTATATTTGCAAAAAAACACTTCGGATGCAGTCCGTCACAGCTTAAACGTGGACAAAATCTGTAAATTATTTGTATATTATATCTGTACTTGCTTGAATAAGTCTTTAATTAGAGGTATAATAATCAAGTAATGTAAAATAATTTGATATTTTGTCTGTTAAGGAGTGAAAACAGATGCTTAAACGCTTTTTTGGCTATTATAAGCCGCATATGAAAATTTTTATACTTGATATGTTAGCTTCCCTTGCCGTGGCACTTGTGGGAATTGTTTATCCCATAGTGACGCGCACTATGCTCAATGAGCTTATACCAAACAGAAATTACAGACTTATAGTTATATTCGGACTGTCGCTGCTGCTTCTTTATGTAGTGCGTATGCTCCTTAATTACTTTATTCAGTATTACGGTCATGTTATGGGTGTCAGAATGCAGGCAGAGATGCGCTCGGATATGTTCCGCCATCTTGAAAAACTGCCATACAGCTATTATGACAACCATGAAACGGGAAAGATTATGTCCCGAATGACAAACGACCTTATGGACATAAGCGAGCTTGCTCATCACGGTCCGGAGAATATTCTTATTTCGTCGGTTTCGGTTATTACGGCGTTTGCGTATCTTATAACCATCAACGTGTGGCTGACACTTATAATATTTTTTGCAGTTCCGTTCCTTCTTATTATCGCTACCGCTCTTCGCAAAAGGATGAGAGAGGCGTTCCTTCAGAGCCGTCAGTCCGTGGCGCAGATAAATGCATCCCTTGAGAGCAGTATCTCCGGAATCCGCGTAACAAAGGCATTCACAAACGCAGAACGCGAGCAGGAGAAGTTTGAGCGCGGCAACGGTGAATTTGTGGAGGCGCGCAGAAAAGCTTACAAGGCAATGGGACAGTTCCATTCCACAACATCGTTTATTACCGACATATTCAATGTTATCGTGCTTATTGCCGGCGGTCTGTTTCTTTATGCAGGCAAAATCGAGCTTGGCGATTATACCACGTTTATGGTGTCGGTTGGCGTGTTTATCACTCCCGTTATGACCATGATAAACTTCATGGAGCAGTATCAGAACGGTGTTACGGGATTTGAGCGGTTTATCGAAATAATAGACGCTGAGCCGGAAGCAGATGCACCGGGCGCTGTTGATATCGGTAAGGCGGAGGGCAAGATTGAGTTCCGTGATGTTACCTACGCTTACGACGGTGAGCATGATGTGCTGCGTAACGTGAGCCTTTCCATAGATAAAGGAAAAACATTCGCACTTGTAGGTCCGTCCGGCGGCGGAAAGACCACAATATGCCACCTTATCCCCCATTTCTACGATGTGGAATCAGGACAGATACTTATCGACGGCAGAGATGTGCACACTATCACAAACGAGTCGCTTCGCCGCAACATCGGAATCGTACAGCAGGACATTTACCTCTTTAACGCAAGCATCAGAGAGAATATACTCTACGGACGTCTTGATGCCACCGAGGAGGAAGTGATAGAAGCCGCTAAGCGCGCTAACATCCACGAGTGGATAATGACGCTTGATGAGGGCTATGAAACTGTCATCGGCGAGCGCGGCGTAAGACTCTCCGGCGGTCAGAAGCAGAGACTTTCCATAGCACGCGTATTCTTAAAGAATCCGCCCATACTTATACTTGATGAGGCGACAAGTGCGCTTGACAATACTACCGAAATAATGATACAGCAGGCACTTGATGAGCTGTGCCGCGGAAGAACTACCATCGTTGTGGCGCACAGACTTTCAACCATCAAAAATGCGGATGAGATCGCGGTAATTTCCGAGGGTCGCATTATAGAGAAAGGCACACATGACGAGCTTGTGGCGGCTGACGGTATGTATGCGAAGCTTCATTCGGGGCAGTTCAGAGAGAAAATATGACAGTGAGCATCCGCGTTTTATAAAGCGCGGATGCTTTTTCTGTATATAACGTCAAAAAAATGTCAATGAAAAATTGGAATAAACTATTGCACAAAGGGGGAAATTATGGTATAATATATTTTAATATATGTTAGAAATGCTTCAGTCGGGTAAAGCAATATGTTAAGGAGGCGATATCTGACGAATATGAAAAAGATAGATGCTGTGGTTGCACGCGAAACTCTTTATGTGACGGCATGGGTGCTGGTCTTTTCTGTGATTATGGAGGCGGTGTTTCTGCTTCTCGGTAAATGGGATTTTACAGTGCTGTTTGGAAATCTGCTTGGTGCGGTAGGCGCGGTAATAAACTTCCTTTTGCTGGGTATAACCGTGCAGAATGCCGTTTCGAAGGACGAAAAGGATGCGAAAAATCTCGTTAAGCTGTCATACACACTGCGCAATTTCATGTATGTGGCTATCTGCGTTGTGGGATTTGCTTTCGAGTGCTTTAATATCATTGCGGTGCTTGTTCCCCTGCTTTTTCCGAGCGTAGCGGTAAAGCTTCGCATGATATGGTATAAAGACCCTGATATGGGAGGTGAAAATGCAAATGAAAAAGGAACGTGACCTTCGTTTCCGTGTGCTTGATGTGCTGTTTCTTCTTATGACGGTTTTACCCTTTGTGTTTGGACTTGTTCTTAAGATTCTTACGAAGCCGGCATCAAACGGCATTGAAATTGCCGGTGCACAGATATATTTTACAATTCCGATGCCTATGCAGGATTTTCCAATAACAGAATCTCAGGTCAACTCGTGGATAGTCCTTGTGGCTGTATTTGGTTTGTGCCTTTATTTCACTCACGGTATCAGAGCAGGCGTTGAGACTACACGTCAGCTTGCGGCTGAATGGGTGGTGGAAAAAACTCAGAATATGGTTCGTACCAATATGGGTGAGGACAAGTATTTCGGCGGTTTTCCGCCGTTTATCGCCGCTATCATGGCGTTATCCGCGTTTTCCAGCCTTATTACACTGCTTGGACTCTATCCGCCAACATCTGATATGAACGTGGTGGCAGGATGGGCGATAATTGTATTTGTGCTTATCACTTATTACAAAATGAAATGCGGTCCGCTGCATTATGCGGCAAGCTTCTGCGATCCGCCTCTGCTTGCACCTCTCAATATAATCGGTGAGGTGGCAACGCCCGTTTCCATGGCATTCCGTCACTACGGAAACATTATATCGGGAAGCGTTATTTCAGTGCTTGTGGCGGCGGCACTTCAGGGGCTTTCCAAAATGGCACTGTCATGGCTTCCGGGATTCCTCTCTGATATCCCGATTTTCCAGATCGGTCTGCCTGCTATACTTTCGATCTACTTCGATGTGTTCAGCGGATGTTTGCAGGCATTCATATTCGCAATGCTCACAATGCTCTACGTTTCAAACGGCTTTGCGGTTGATGATTACGAAAAGCTTAAACTTAAAAAGGCGGCTAAAAGAGAAGCTGCCGCACAGACAAAGTAAATTTTATTTTTGGAGGATATAAAAATGTTAGAACTTGCAATCGGTATTATTTTAGGCGCGTGCGCTCTTGGCGCAGGTATGGCAATGATCGCCGGTATCGGCCCCGGTATCGGTGAAGGAAACGCAGTAGCTAAGGCCTGCGAGGCTATCGGACGTCAGCCGGAATCAAAGGGTAGTGTTACAACAACCATGCTTATGGGTTGTGCAATTGCGGAAACCACCGGTCTTTACGCGCTGGTTATCGCGATCCTTCTTATATTCCTTGCTCCCGGCAGATTTGTTGACATTCTCATGAACACCATCGGCGGTTGATTTTTGAATTTACAGTAGGTGAATTTTAATGAACATGGAAGTTATTTCCGTCAACATATGGCAGATGCTGGTGTCGCTTTGCAACCTGCTTATACTGTTTCTTCTTTTGAAGAAGTTTCTCTATAAGCCTGTTACAGCGGTGCTTGAACGCCGCCGTGCCGATATCGAGGGCGATTATGCCGCCGCAGATGAGGCAAAGCGTGTTGCACTTGCAAGCAAGACGGAATATGAAGAAAAGCTGTCCCATGCGGAGCAGGATGCGGATGAGCTGAGAAGAAGTGCATCCGATGAAGCAAAACGTCATGGGGAGCGCATTGTTGCCGAGGCAAGAGAAAAAGCGGACGGAATCGTTCGTGCGGCAGAGGCACAGATCGAGCTTGACCGAAGGAAGGCCGAGTCCGAGATCAAACGCGAGATCGCAGATGTTTCGGCTCTGCTTGCAGAAAAGCTTATCGAGCGTGAGATCAACGCTGACACTCACCGCGACCTCATTGATTCGGTGATAAACGGCATGGGTAACGAATAATGACCCAGATATACGAAGAATATGCGGCGGCACTGTTTACGCTTGCCGCAGAGGAAAATGTTAAGCGTGAAGTGGCGGATTCCGTAAAGGTGTTGAAATCCGTTATCTTGGAATATCCCATGTATACGGACCTGCTTGCCGCGCCAAGTATTCCCCTTGACGAGCGTTCTCAGGTTATTGAAGAAGCTTTTGGCGGCAAGCTTCACGAATATGCGGTTTCCTTTGTGAAGCTTCTTTGCGAGAGGGGACATATTCGCGAGCTTGGCGACTGCCTTGACGAGTATTTGAAGCTCTATGAGGCTTCTGACGGTACTTGCACGGCAGAGGTGGTAAGCGCGGTGGCTCTTACAGAGACTCAGCGCGCTGAGCTTACTAAAAAGCTTCAAGAGAAGCTTTCAAGACCTGTTGAGCTTTGCTGCAAGGTGGACGAGAGTATACTCGGCGGCATGATCGTAAGCGTTGACGGAATGGTGATGGACGGAAGTCTGCGCCGCCGTCTTGCCGATGCGCATGATATTATCGGCGGCTGATATATCGGAAGAAAGGAACATATAAAATGAATCTTCGGCCCGATGAGATCGGAAATATTATCAAAGATCAGATAAAAAACTATAAATCCCGTATAGAGATGACCGAAACGGGCAGTGTGGTACTCGTGGGTGACGGTATTGCGCGCGTATACGGTCTCAAAAACTGTATGGCAAATGAGCTGCTTGAGTTTGATGACGGCAGCTTCGGTATGGCGCAGAATCTTGAAAATGAAACTGTTTCCGTCGCACTTTTGTCAAACGAAAACGGGATTCGCGAGGGCTCGGTTGTAAAACGCACGGGACGGGTTCTTTCCGTACCTGTAGGCGAAGCTATGCTTGGACGAGTTGTTGATGCGCTGGGACAGCCAATCGACGGAAAGGGTCCCATCGAATACAGCGATACACGTCCTATTGAATCCGAAGCTCCCGGCATTATCGAGAGAAAGAGCGTATCCGTGCCTTTGCAGACAGGTATCAAGGCTATTGACTCCATGATACCAATTGGCAGAGGACAGCGTGAGCTTATAATCGGCGACCGACAGACCGGTAAGACCGAGATTGCAATTGATACCATAATCAATCAGAAGGGGCAGGATGTTATCTGCATCTATGTTGCCATCGGTCAGAAGAACACCTCTGTGGTACAGCTTGCAAACGAGCTTACACGCCACGGTGCAATGGATTACACCATTATTGTTGCGGCATCTGCTTCGGAGTCCGCTCCGCTTCAGTATATTGCACCCTATTCGGGATGTGCAATGGCGGAGTATTTCCGCGAGCAGGGAAAAGACGTGCTTATTATCTATGATGATCTTTCAAAGCACGCGGTTGCTTACCGTGCACTCTCCCTGCTTATTCGCCGTCCGCCGGGCCGTGAGGCTTATCCCGGTGACGTATTCTACCTGCACTCCCGTCTGCTTGAGAGAGCGGCGTGTGTTGCACCCGAATACGGCGGAGGCTCAATTACCGCGCTTCCCATTATCGAAACACAGGCGGGCGACGTTTCGGCGTATATTCCCACCAATGTTATCTCCATAACCGACGGTCAGATATTCCTTGAGACCGAGCTTTTCCATTCGGGTATCATGCCGGCTATCAACCCCGGCGTATCTGTAAGCCGTGTTGGCGGCTCTGCACAGTTAAAACCCATGAAAAAGGTTTCGGGCGAGCTTAAGCTGCTTTATTCGCAGTACCGCGAGCTTCAGTCGTTTGCTCAGTTCGGAAGCGACCTCGATGCGGACACCAAGGCAAGACTTGCCCTTGGTGAGCGTATAGTTGAGGTGCTGAAGCAGGGAAGAAATGCCCCTGTTCGCGTGGGATGCCAGGTTGCCATCGTTTACGCTGTTATTCACGGTTTCCTTGACAAGGTTGAGGTTAAGAATGTCAGCGTTTGGGAGGCTGCACTCTACGAGCTGCTTGAATCAAAATTCCCGGAGCTGCTTGCAAAAATAGAGAGCGGTTCTTGGGAAAAGAGCGAGACAGATACGCTTGAGGAAGCTATAAACGAGCTTAACCGTGTGCGCACAGACCTTTGCGTGCGAGGTAATTAACCGTGGGAGCAGATATTAAAGCCCTGCGTATACGCATAAAAAGCGTTGATTCCACCCTGCATCTTACAAAAGCCATGGGACTTGTGGCGTCGTCCAAAATACGCCGCGCAAATGACGCTATGAAAAAGGGGCGTGAATACGCCGCCGCTCTTGATGCTTTTATAAGTGAGCTTTCAGGCAGCACGGAGTGTCTTAAGAGTCCGTATATGCAGATGAGGGGCGACGAGCTTTCGCGCACACGAATTATTGTCATTGCCGGCGACCGCGGACTTGCGGGGGGCTATAATGCCAACATTTTCAGACTCGCTTCGAATTACAAGGGCGCGGAATTTATCCCGATAGGCAAGCGTGCCTGCGAAAAGTTTGGCAAAGCCATAAATTCCTCGGAGAAATATACCTCAGAGGAAGCATATGTGCTGGCAAAGAAGCTTTGCGCGGATTTTGCCGACGGCGAATATGACAGGCTCGGCATAATTTCCACGAAGTATGTTTCCATGATGACTCAGGATGCAGAAATCAAATGGATACTGCCGCTTGCGAGAAATGCGGAAGTGTCAGCTTCCAGCATAGTTTTTGAGCCGGACGAAATATCCGTTTTAAATGAGGTTATGCCCGAATACACTGCCGGAGTCATTATGTCGGCACTCCGTGAGAGCTTTGCTTCTGAGGTGGCGGCACGCCGTATGGCAATGGACAGTGCCGGAAAGAATGCAACTGCGATGATAGACAGTTTGCAGCTCCGGTATAACCGTGCGCGTCAGGGTGCTATTACTCAGGAAATTACCGAAATTGTTGCCGGAGCCGGTGAATAATGTCCGGTGGCATACAATGAGGCTTATATCAGAACGAAAGGAAGTCACACTTTGGACAGTAAACATAACGGCGTCGTAGCGCAGGTCATGGGACCTGTAGTCGACGTGAGATTTGAAGAAGGCGGACTGCCTGCAATTTATAACGCGCTGACCATGCCTATTGGTGACAGAACACTGACTGTTGAGGTGGCACAGCATATCGGTGATAACACCGCGCGCTGTATCGCTATGTCCTCTACCGACGGTCTTCAGCGCGGTACGGTCGTTACAGATACGGGACGCGGAATCAGCGTGCCTGTAGGCAATGTTACGCTTGGCCGTATATTCAATGTTCTCGGAGATGCGGTTGACAACAAGCCGAGTCCCGATGAATGTGAAAGATGGAATATCCACCGTCCTGCTCCCGATTATGAGGAGCTTTCCACCGCAACCGAGATACTTGAAACGGGTATCAAGGTAATCGACCTTATCTGCCCCTATTCCAAGGGCGGTAAAATAGGACTTTTCGGCGGTGCAGGCGTTGGTAAGACCGTTCTTATTATGGAGCTTATCAACAATATCGCT
>JAEIGA010000651.1_pt1 | contig 51343 bp, 63 predicted proteins | sample 9270691 | NCBI WGS metagenome assembly JAEIGA01 (sample SAMN17057246, study PRJNA624740) | gut metagenome | biome: biome; isolation source: fecal sample | host: Bos grunniens | place: China: Xizang | collected 2019 | reverse complement strand
TTATAAAATTGTTATCTCCGCATTTATTAAAGTGACTGCGGCATCTGCATTGTCGCTATCTATGGAATGGGTAAAACCATCTGGAATAGATACATAAAATGCATCATCTGTCATAAGGTAGAGTTCTGACCCGCCCATAAAAGTGAATAACTGACCACTCATTAAATCATCTAAGCCTTTATGAGATTTTGCTAAAACTTCTTCATTTTTAATTCTAAACATTTTATCAACTCCTTTTCTTGTAGTTCCTGTAACTATATTACCATGAAAGGGGTTGAGTGTCAACCCTCTTTCATCATTTTTTCTAACTTTTCCCAAACTTCTGAATAGTCGGTAGTCTCACCTACCCAAAAGTCAGTAATCGCATTTTTTACTCTTTCCGCGATTCTATTCTCTAAATTGCGGAATTTATAAAAATATCGTTTTGTATCTAACATTCTGAATCCTCCCCGTCTAACACTATATGGAAAATATGAATATTCTGCATTGCTGCTATCGCTCTGCCGACTCTTTCATAAAGGTCTTCGTCGTTAGTATCTCCGACCTGTCTTTCCATATGCTCAAGCATATTAAGCGCTCTTTCCCAAATTTCGCTTTCTTCTTTATCTAAATGAATCTGTGTAACCTGTTCTTTAACTTTCATATTATCAACTCCTTTTCTATTTGATAACTAATTATACCATACTGCTTGACTATCTGTCAAGCAGTAAAAGTAATTTCTCTAAAATATTTTCGTTTGCATCAATAGTTTCTCCAAGGCTCCAACCTTTTCTTACCTGTTCGTTATCATCTACCAAAATCTGGAAATGAGCCTTTCCGCGTGTGCAGTTTGCTTTTGTTGTTCCATACTTTACCATGTGCAGTTCATCGTATGGGAACAGGTGCTTATCTAACCATTCCTGTTTAGCTTCTCTCACCAGTTCATCATATTCTTTTGTGCTACCCTTAGCTAACCAAGTAGTTACCCCAATTCTCCAACCTTTGAGCTTCAGAGTCTTCAGCACTGCTCTCAAATCGTCCATATCATACATAGGTTCAGCCACTGCATATGGAGTTGGGTCTTCGGCTCTTAACATTGGAAGCCAATTCTCTACTCCATAGAGGTCTGCAATAGTTCCGTCCATATCAAAGATAATCATTCTGTCTACTGTTTTCATTTTTAATTCTCCTTTTTTATTTGATAACTAATTATACCGTAATTTTATTAAAAAGTCAATAGGTAAAATAATATTCGCAATTTTGGGAATTTTCAGACAATTCCAACAACTGGCGAAATTGTCTGAAAAATCTGAATTGTCAGAAAATTCCCAAAATTCGGCCCGCAACGTTCAGCTCAATATCGGGAGCGGGCCGTCGAATTTTCAGAATATTCTGAATTGTTTGAATTGTCTGACAATTCTGAATTATTGAAATTTTCAGAATATTCTGAAAATTCAAAATATAAAAAAAGAACAGGTGTTTACTCCTGTTCTTCCTGTTCTCTTTCCAGTCTGGCAAGAACTTCCAGCCAAGGCTCTCCCTCTGTCTGTGTGAATGTGTCATCAATAGTGTCCTCAATATCTTCATTTATTGTGGAAGTGGCTTCATCCCAAAGCAAGCTGTCAATGTACTCTCTCGCCTCTTCTGTGGTCATGCCGTCCAGTTCATAATCTTCTACTTCAACTTCCGCCCAGTGACAACTAACAACCTCATATTTTTTTTCGAATTTCATCATACTTATCAACTCCTCTCTATCTCTATCTGATATATTAATTATAAGGGATAACCGCAATTTTGTCAACAGTTTTTTTAGAAATCAGAATCTTTTTTAAGATTCTGATTTCTTTTTTCTATGCTTAGTCAGTTTCAAGGTGTAATCTTCCCCGTTCCAACTGAACGATAACTCAACTTCATTTTTTCTTCCAGTAATTTCCACCATTCCTTTCAGTGCCTTTTCACATTCTTCCAGTATTGCTTTTTTATCTACATCGACCTTGCGTTCTTTCTCGGTCTTTTTTCTATTGCTTTCTCCTTTCTCGTATCGGCGGAGCTTCTTGGCATTTTTCTCCATTTCTTCTCCCGCTTCACCGATAAAGTCCTCTCTATCATCTTCCCAAAGTTGTTCGGCTTCTTCTCTTGAACAGCCTAACTTTTTCATATAATCGTTTATCTGTTGTTCTTTAGTCATATTATCAACTCCTTTCGGGAGGGGCGGGAACTATGCCCGCCCGCATTTTTTAGACTGCGAAAAAGTAGGATTTCTTCTTTTCAACTTTCTTGTCAACCAGTCCAGCTTCTTTCATCTGACGGAACATGGCTGAAATCTTCTGATTTGAATATTTTGGTGGCATGAACTGCGGGAACTTGGACTGGAAATCTGAAATAGTTACTGGTTCTTTCAGTGTCTTCAGTGCTTTCAGCAGTTCGGCTTTCAGTTCCTCTCTTTCCTTGTCTTTCTTAGTTTCTCCAGACTTTGAGGAACGCTTCTCAAGCATTGCAATTTCTTTTCCGATGAACTCAAGCAGTTCAGCTTTGTTTTCTACCTTTGCATTTTCTACTACCTTTGCCAGTACAGCGAATTTTTCTTTCTTAGTCATAATTAACACCTCTTTCATTTTTTAATAAGATTTAATTTATTTTGTCCTCTTCCTTAGGACTCTTTAATATTACCATATCCTAAGGAAGAAGTCAATATCTTTTTTAAAATTTTTTCAGTTTTTATAAAACTGGTCTAACCCATGCGAACGGGTCTTCATATGGAGTGTCGAAAGACTTTTCAAATAAAAGTCTTCTCATTTTCTTATGCTGTCTATAGCAATAAGCCATAATGTCTTTTTCGATAAGAACATCTTCCAACCCAGTGTGGCTTTCTACGAAATCGGGGTCATCAGTAATGAAGCGGTAAACTGTTTCAGCTTTAAGGTTTGGTCTTCCATGCTTAGTGAGGAAGCCGTGTTCTTCACAAAATGCTTTATAGCTTGGCATTGGAGCAATTACATCTCTTGCCATCTTCATAATATCGCAAATCTCGATTCCGCTTGGAATGAAAGTCTTATATTTTGACTTAGTTAACCATCTCTGAGTCAGTTTTGTTGAAGTGTGGTCGAATCTCATATTATATGCATATGCTTCAGTAACACCGAAAGTTTCAATATCTTCTAACATTCTCATTTTAATAGTAGACCATCTTGCAACAACCCTTGTCCCATTCTTTATATCTTCATGGTACTGAGGGAGCTTATCCGCATAGTATGCGGAACGCATGAGGTACGCTTCATCGAAGAAGATTTCTTTTACAATATAGGAACGGCTTCTATAAACATTTCCTCTCTTGTCTACAACCGCCCAACCAATATCATATACAAGCGCGTTCTTCTCAATATCATTACCAGTATAGTTCTTATCCATAGGGCAACTTTCAACATCTAACACTAACTTATAATTTACTCGTCTGTCAATTCTCATTTTTAAAACTCCTTTGTTTTCCTTGATTTATCTTATGCCTTATTATAGCGCATAAAATAACAAAATGCAAGCATTTTTTGAAATTGGATAAAAATTCTTTCTATGCATAAATATGCATGATTGCACTTTGTATCTTGTATACACGATACAATCCTTCACCGCTTCACTGTGGTAAAGTATTGTACTTTGTATATTGTATACAATTTAGGAGCCCCCTTTGCCGCTTTACCTCAGTGAAGCGGTTGTCAGAATTGTCAGACAATTCTGAATATTGGGAAAATTCAGAAAATTCAAAACATTCAAACATTTCTGCGAAAAAATCTGAATTGTCTGACAATTCTGAAAATTCGGCGCGCGTTGGGGTAGGCAGAATCGTGAGCGCGCCGCGCATTTTTTGAATTTTCTGAATTATCTGAAAATTCTGAATTGTTTGACAATTTTGAATTATTAAAATATTTTGAATTTTCAGAATATTCTGACAATTCTGACTATTGCCGCGCCCACCAAAAAAGGCTCCCATTTCGGGAACCTCTCTTGGGAAAACAATTATTTTAACAAGGAGTACAAACACTTGATAATTTCTATAATTATATTACCATATTTATCAGATAAAGTCAACACTTTTTTAAAAAATCATTTATAATTTTTTAAAGAAATGCTGCGGGGGACTTTGCCCCCATCATCACCAAATTTCAGTGTGAATCGCTTTCAATTCCTCTGCCATTTCTTTAGTGAAAGCGCTAAGGTTTTCCGCAATTTCTGACCACTCTTTGATTCTATCATATTGGAGTCCTTGCACCAGTTCTGTATGCGCGTTCTCCGCTAAGTCAGACAGCTTTCTTAAATCCTTTGAGAGAGTTCTCAGTTCTTCAGCCAAGCACCATTCTACCGTTCTTGTATTAGTTAAGTTCTCATATTTAGGTGGAGCATCTTTCATTTTTTCTCCAACTGCTCTTACTACTGCTATATACATCATCACTCTTTTCTCCTTTCAATTTCTATACTTAGTATACAGGAAAGGGCTGAGTTTGTCAACCCTTATTTTTCCTTTTCCACAAAATATACCCATTCATTATACCAGTCATCTTTTTCATATAATTTGATATATTTATCATTTTCATATTTATCTTTGATAAATTCCTGTAACTCTAACTCAAATTTACTTATCCATTCTCTATGCCAAGGTCTTGACTTCTTAGTCCAAGCAAGCCTTCCTCTTACATTATAGAAATATCTTTCTTCGTCAGAATCCCAACTTATTAACTTTGGGAGCAGATAGTTCAGAATTTTCTGAGCTTTTTCTTCGCTCCAAGTCAGACGCTTGTACTTCCAATTCTCCATTTTCTCCCAACCCCTTACAATAGGAATGAGTGGCACCAATAAGAAGCAACACTTGTATTGACCAATACGTACAATGTACCATGATGACTTTTTTCTTTCTTCTCTTTTTCTTGCTTTTTCAAAACTTTTACTCATTTTATGTACTCCCTTCGTCATTTCTTGATACCATTATATAGGATAGGGCTGATTTTGTCAACCCTATTCCGCAAATTTCTTGAAAAAATCTTTTGAAAACCCGTTCTTCCCTTTACAAATAATATCATCTTTGGTTAAAATCTCACTTGGTATTGGAGAGCTCTTGAAGTCTTTACCTTTAGTTGCTATTTTAATAGAATAACTCATAGGTTCATCATTTTCTTGTAAATGTCTGACAAAGTATTTCTTGGCTACTTTTGGAGTCATTGCAAACTGAAAAGTGGATACGAAACTTGGTAAAGTTATATCTCCATAAAAGGTGTACCAATTATATTTGCGGCGGCTATGGAATAAACTTACTTTGCGTCCTACTAAGTAGAATCCGCTATGCAGCAGCCCCCATACACCGAATGCCATTATGTCAAGAACTGTATCGTCTTCATCTGACAAGAGTAATAACAGATAAGTCAGCCCCTGCCAAACAACTATGCCTATAATGCCTATTATGATATTTTCTAACATTTTTTTACTCCTTTCAAACAACTACGCATATTCCGCCTATAGACTAAGGGTTACCCCTTAGTCCACCAGTTCAGACCACTCGCATTCCCAACGCTCGAAGCTGAGGAAGTAGTGTACCTCATAACCCTCGATGTCAATATCTACCAGTTTAACTGTTGCGTTAGGCTTATAAGTGAATGGCTGTGGAACCAGTCCGTATTCATGCAGTTTACCCAGTGCTTCTGTGATATGCATACCCTTAAATTCATCTGTTCTTAATTCTCTGATTTCTCTTGTCATTGTTTTGTTCTCCTCTTGTTTTCCTTGATTTATCTTAACCTTATTATAGCGCCAAATCGCTTATTTGTCAACCACTTTTTTCACTTTCTTTAAACTTTTTTCAAGACTAAGGGTTGCCCCTTAGTCTTCATCATCAACTTCAATTTCAGTGATTCTCACATCTCCCTCAACAATTTTGTTTCTGTTGATATGATAATCCTTGGCAATTCTCTTAGCCTTTTCTTCGTTTGTGAAGTGTCCGATTAATTTATACCCATTGAATCTACCTGTGTCGAATGTCAGCCTTTCAACTTCTACCTTGTAAATCTTCATCATTGTTCGTACCTCTTTCTCTTGTTTTCCTTGATTTATCTTAACCTTATTATAACGCCAAACTGTCTATTTGTCAACTGTTTTTTTAATTATTTTAAAATTAAATCTTCAACTTTTTTAAATACTCTACCAAAGATTTTATCTACAATTTCAAAGATTGCATTGTTCATTTTTTCAATTAAGTTCATCATTGTTCGTACCTCTCTTGTTTTGTTTTCCTCTATCTTATGGTCTTATTATAAACGATATCCATTATTTTGTCAACAGTTTTTTTATAAAAAATTATGTTCATAATATTCTGACAATTTCGGGAAAAAGACTATCATCTAAATTGTCAGACAATTCGAAAAATTCTGAATTGAGTGAATTTTCTGAAAATTTCCGGCGCCCAGGCGGTCGCGCTCGGAAGGCAATAGTCAAAATATTCTGACAATTCTCCAGAAAAGAAAAAAGAGGCTTAAAGCCTCTTGCTTTCCGCAACAAAGTATTTTGCATCGTATTCTTTTACAATAGACTTAACCATTGCACTTTCTTTCTGTGTATCGCAGTAAAAGTTAAACAATACATTCTTCCCTACAATAATATAACTGTGAGGAACCTCTGCCATTCTCTGGTGCAGCTCTTCCGCAACCTCATGCTTTACTGTAACTTCTACTTTCCAAAGAACATCTTTCCTTGACTTCTCCAGTATAAACATAGCTAAGTAAACACCAATGATATTCGTAAGGAAAGTAACAATTATTACTACTATCATGGGCTGGTCTGTCAGTAACTTTACCACGCCCGCATAGAAAGTATAAGTTGCTGTGTTTATTAAAGTTGCAATATGCTTATTTGCTTTCACTGTTAACACTGTTTTCATTGTGCTTAATACTACATTGATAAACTGCAGTGAAAAGAAAAGCATTGCTGTAGGTGTGAGGTATTCTGTAATAATAGCCATCTCTTGTACTCCTTTCTTTATAACTGGGTCTTATTAAAGACCCAGTTCCTTTGCCAATTCTTCGATTCTCTGTGCTTCAGCTTCAGTCATGTTTTCAAGTCCCTTTTCCGCAACTGCATTTACCAGTTCATCATGTTCTCTAACCATTGGTACTTCTTCTGCTGTGAAACCCTGTGCCATGTATTCTGCGTCTGTGTAAATCTTATTCATCATTGTTCTACTCCTTTGTTATCTCCTTGATTTATCTTATACCTTATTATAGCGTCTGTCTGTGTATTTGTCAACACTTTTTATACTTTTTTCGTATGTTTTTTCATGTATTTTGTACACTGTATACCTCAGAGATTGTTAATAAATTATTAACAATCTTTTAGCCCTTTAACACTTTACCGCGATAAAGCAAGTCGTACATCTGCCTTGCGGTTGTCAGAATATTCTGACAATTCTCCGCCATTAAAAAAGGTGTTTTATTCAAACACCTTTGTCATTTTAACTTTTGTTATTTCATCGTCTGCAATAGTTCCTGTTGTGTGATTATTGTAGAAAGTTATCTTTGCGGTTTCACCCACCTTAGCTACTCCCTGATACTGCCATTCATGCCCTGCTTCATCTACTACTGTCACAATGTCCTTCTCTGTGTTTACCACTGTGCATTCCTTGACCGTGTGTGTGTCATAGTATGATGCTACACTGAAAGCACCAACAAACAATACTACTAATAATACCTTCACCATCATCTTCTTTACTCTTGTCATCATCTTGTCCTCCTTGTTATCTCTTGAGTATAGTATACTATAACACCCTAACAAAGTCAAGCAAAATCGTAAAATCTTCTCATGTTTTTTTATGTATTTTGTGTACTGTATACCTCACACAATACTGCATCACTTTACCGCGGTAAAGTATCGAGTACAGTATTTTGTATACATTACTTTACTGCGGTGAAGTGATGCAGCAATGAAGCGGTTGTTAAATTTTTAACAATCTTCGCACTGTTGTCTGAATTGTCAGACAATTTAGAATATTCTGAAAATTTATTTTCTGCCGTTTTCTTGTTAGCAGAATAGTCTGAATTGTCTGACAATTCAAGGGGTTTCAAGTGAAGCGGTTGGTCCGCTTCGGGATTTAGCACTTTAGCGTGATGAAGCGCGAGCTGGAAAAAAATTTTTTTGAACGATTTTCTCTTGATAAACTCGGCGCTACACCATCGTTTTCGCGAGCACAGATAGCTAGGAGTAAAGTGACATACCTGTTTTTATTATCTGGGGGGGGTGTAATTCGGGAAAAATTTTTTTAATTTTCTGAAAATAGGTTATGTCTCCACAATTTACTCTCCAAATGATTTTTTAAAATCCAATAACGAAATTATCTCACATCTATAAACCCCTGTTCTACAACCTTAGTTCCTCTTGGATAATATCTTCTCACATAATATTTCCCTACTAATTTCCCATACCATTTCCATCTAGTCCACACTCCAGTTATTCCTATCTCCCCATAAGGACCTTTAACCTTTATTTTGTAAAAATTCTTTGGTCGCACTCAAATTCCCTCTTTCTATTTTTAAAATTAACTCTGAACTATATCTTTTATGAAATTTAATTACCGCATGATTAAAAGAACGCGCAACCACTAAACGTATCCGCGTGCTTTTATCTCCCACATAAAAAGGATTATAAGATGAAATATAATATTTATCTGGGAAAAAATAATATTTAAACCAAAAGGCTAATCTTACCCCCGCAGAAGAATTCTTCATTTCTTCCTTTTTTGCGCAAGCCGCTTTCTTTTTTAATTCTTTAGATTTTTCTACCTCTAATCTTTTAATCCATTGCAAATAATCATAAGGACTACCATTTTGTTTTACACCCATGATATCACCATCTTTATTACATCCGCTCCTCGCCTAATAGCATCAACCTTAAAACCTTGACACTCATAATAAGCTTTTATCTTTTCAAACTTCTCTCCTTGCGGAATGCCCGGCCAAACCGAATATTTACTTTGACCGTTTCTTGCCGCACCTCTAATACTTAAATCTATGCTATTTACAAAAACTGGATATTCTTTCTTTACCCTTTCAATAGTTAATTTTCTTACTTCTTCTGCCATCATTTTTCATTCCTTACCTTTCCTTTTTTACAGAGAAAAAATTTCTTAGGTCTCTATCTGCGCCCCAATATATATTTATTCCATCTTCCGCATCAGACCTTTCGCAAGAGTAGCCATATTTCTTTTCTAATATCTCCATAAGAGTATCATCTATTGGCATCTTTTCTTTGCGCGTAGGAGCAAAACCTAATTCTGAATCTACGTCCCAATTCCAAGACCCTATTACTTTTTCTTTCTCATTGGGGACAAAGCAAAAAAGCTCTCCATTTCCGCTTGCCCGCGTAATCGCTTCCTCAATAATCTTTAGCTCTTCTTCATACCTTTTTTCTATTGCTAACTCAGTTCTTGAAAAAGCTTGTTTTGCGGAAATAATCATAATTTAGATTCCTCCTTTTTCTTTTTGCGGAGAAAATCTTTTAATTCACTTAAAGTGGTTCTCTTGCTTAAAATTAGCGCAGTCCCGCACACAATAGCAACAACGCTCACTATCGCGCTCGCCATAAAGAAATATTTAAATACGCCTAAAAGCCATGCAAAAATTAGTGTCATCTTTTTACTCCATTTCTATAACATTTTCCATTAAACTTAATCTAGTCATTAAACCCACTCCGCCAGGAACAGGAGTAACTAAAACATCTTCATCATCATAAAGCGCTTTATCACAATCGCCGCAAATCTTTCCATCTTCATCAAAAGTGATACCTGCGCCAACCACAAATGCGCCATCTTTTAGCATATCGCGGGTAATCAGATTTTCTTTTCCTACTGCGGAAACGACAACATCTCCCAGTTTTACCATTTTTTGTAAGTCGTCAGTCTTTGAATTACAAGAGATAACTGTAAAACCTTCCTTCATTAAAAGCGGAACGAGCGGACCTCCAACTAACCTTCCTTTACCAACAACTACTGCAACCTTTCCCGCAGGTTCTTCGCAATAAAAGTTTCTTAAAATACTTAGAATACCTTTTGGGGTGCATGGAGTATGCATAGAATCTGCTTTAAAGCCATCAACGTCTTGCCATTTACTAATATGACTCATTATTTTTTCATAGTCAGTTTTATCCAGATTATGCGGCTCTTGTAAAATAATACCTTCATATCTTTTACCCATGTTTTGTAAAAATTCATGCATAAGTGTAAAATTATCTGATTTAAAAAGAGTTGTGACAACACCACACTCTTTCGCATCTTTTAACTTACCTTTAATATAAGAATTAGATGCCGGGTCGTCGCCCATTTGAAGGATTAATAATCTTGGGTGACGAAACTGTTGATATTTCGAGTTTCTTAATTCTTTTTTTCTTTGCGCGATATAATCTTTTAAATTTACTTTCATATTATCTCTCCTCGTATATTATTTAAACTTTTCCTTTCTTTATATAAATATTATAATAAAAATTTTAAAATTTGTCAATAAAGTATATTAATTGGACTTGACAAAAAAATTTTTTTATGGTAAACTATAAGTAGTAAAGAAAGGAGAGCATTTATTTATATGACAGAATTATTAGAAGAATATTGCGGCGACCTAGTGGAATCGGATGCCGAAGATGATGAAGAAGATAATGACAATTTAGAGGACGTTTTAGAAGAACAAATAGAAATAGAAGAAATTAAAACACCTCGTAAGTTAGATTATACTTTAGAATCTCCAGAAGAACGTAGACAATTAGTAGAATTAATAATAAATGAAACTCCTCCAGAAAGATTAACAAATAGATATTTAGAAATTTTAGCCGATTATATGATTTTTGCTATGACAAAAGAAGAAAGAAAAAAGAAATTTGTCATAACTGATAATCGTTCAATTACAATAAATAAAAGAGAAACCTCCTTTGAGGGATTAATAGGAAAATTTGAGAATGGCGAAGATGGTATTTATAATATGATTGCGAATGATAAAAATATTATTTTTACACCAAAAATTTCCATTACTCAACAAGATATAGAAGATATTCCTGCGTTAAAAGATTTGCGCGAAGCTATTGCGCAAATAGAGAAGGCGGAAAAGGAAGCTCGCGGGAAACGTAAATATTTGTTAAAGAAGCAATTAATAGAAATGCGCCAAGACCAATATATTATTAAAAATGCTTATAAAAAGCCAATATATTGTGTTAACGGTGTTAAGTCTTTTGCTAAACTGGATTTAGGAGAAGAAATATTATTTAATGAAAAAGATGAGGCTTACAGCACAGGAAAAATTTCATTATTTGATTACAAGCATATTTCCGCACTATTGTGTCATTACGTTAAATTAAAGGAGCAGGTTTGGGGACAATTCTCCAGCGACGCTTATTACTTAATGGAAGACTTAGATAATTTAGTAGATAAAGCTTTAAAAGATAAGCATCCTTTATATTATGATTTATTAGTTGCGAAAATTGATGGGAAATCTAATTTAGAAATACAAAAGTTATTAGAAGATAAGCATGGCATCAAACATTCAGTTGAATACATTTCATCTTTATGGAGAAATAAAATTCCTAAATTAATTGCAGACCAGGAACAACAAGATTATTTAATATGGTATTATACTGCGGTGGAAAAAGGTCATTGGAAGCGTTGCTCCAGATGCGGCGAAGTTAAACTGGCGCATAATAAATTCTTTTCTAAGAATAAAACTTCTAAAGATGGTTTTTACAGTATTTGTAAAGAATGCAGAAATAAAAAAACTGCGGAAACTAAAAAGAAGAAAGAATTAGAAAAGTTAAAAATGAAGGAGGAAGGTTTAAATGGCTGATTATACTTGCGAAAAATGCAATAGGAAAATGAATGAAATTCAGTTCTATACGTATAAAGATGGGCGCAAAACAGAACAATGTAAAAAGTGCTTAACTATGCATATAGATAATTTTAATCCTGAAACTTTTTTATGGCTATTGAAGAAAATGGATGTTCCATATATTGAAAATGAATGGAACGTTTTAAGAGATAGAGCTTTTGCGAAAAATCCTAATAAAATGACTGGGATGTCAGTATTTGGAAAATATATGGCGAAAATGAGGTTAAATCAATGGAGCCAATATGGTTGGGAAGATACTGAGAAACTAAAGGCGGAAGCTGAAGCTATGGAGAAGCGCAATGCTGCGGAAAGGGAAGCCGCAGAAGAGCAATTAAAAAAAGATTATGCGGAAGGTAAAATTAATGAAGCTGAATTTAGAACATTAATGAGCACTGAAGCATATAGAGAAGACCATCCTTATGGTTATATAGATACGTCTGGTTATGAAAATAATAATCCTTATAATGAAAATTTATTCATGTCTCAAGACCAGTTACCAGACCCTGCCGCAGAGTTAACTGAAGAAGATAAACTTTATTTAGCTATGAAGTGGGGCAGATTGTATCAACCGCACGAATGGATTGAATTAGAAAAGAAATATGAAGAAATGATGAATTCATTTGATATTCAAGATTCTGATACAACAGGGACACTAATTTTAATATGTAAAACTTATCTAAAAATGAATCAGTCTATTGACCAAGGGGATATGGATGGATTCCAGAAGCTATCAAGAGTATATGATAGTTTAAGAAAATCTGCAAAATTTACTGCGGCGCAGAACAAAGAGCAGAAAAGTGACTATGTAGATTCAGTTGGGGAATTAGTAGCAATGTGTGAAAAGCAAGGCTTTATTCCAAGATTTGCAACAGATATTCCGCAAGATAAAGTTGACAGAACTTTAAAAGATATGAATAATTACTTATATAAATTAGTAACTCAAGATTTAGGTTTTGGTCAACAGATTGAAGATTCATTAAAGAAAATTCAAATTCAGAAAGAAATGAATGATGCGGAAATATCTTTAGATGATGAAATAGATGATGAATTAATAGATAAAGATTATGAAGATTATTATGAAAATATAAAAGAACAAAAAGAATTAGACGAACAAATATATAAGGAGGAATAGTAATGGCGTTAAAGCAATTACTGGAACTCTCTCTTGTTAAAGGCGGTAAAAAGGTAGGACTTTCTGAGGAAAGAATTATGGCGCAAATGGAAAATTTGCGTCAATATATCGCCTTTTGGCGAGAGTATCCAGATATTTTTGTTGAGTTTTTGTGTGGTGATAACCCACAAAACTTTAAGCTATTCTTCTATCAAAGAGTCTTTTTAAGAGCAGTGATTAGGCATAGATACGCTTACGCAACGTTCCCTCGAGCGTACTCTAAGTCTTTTTTATCTGTTCTTATCTTAATGTTAAGATGTATTCTGTTCCCTGGCTCTCACCTATTCGTAACTACGGGAGGTAAAGAGCAGGCGGCAGGTATTGCAAAAGAAAAAGTAGAAGAATTGTGTAAATTAATTCCTGGTTTAAGGAATGAAATAGATTGGAGCAGAGGTGCATCCAAAGCTTCAAAAGATATGGTTGAATATAAATTTAAAAATGGTAGTATTTTAGATATTATGGCGGCAAGACAAAGTTCCAGAGGTAAGCGTGCAACTGGCGGCTTAATGGAAGAATGTATCTTAATCGACCAGACCCTGTTAAACGAAGTTATTATTCCTACCATGAACGTAGACAGAAGATTGTCGGATGGTTCAAGGCATAGAGAGGAAGTAATCAACAAGAGTCAAATTTATGTAACTACTGCCGGATGGAAGAATTCATTCGCTTATGAAAAGTTAATTCAGATACTTATTCAGCAAATTATTGAACCTAATGAAGCTGTAGTGTTAGGCGGAACCTGGAGAATTCCAGTATTAGAAGAATTATTAAGTAAATCATTTATTGAAGAACTTAAACTTGACGGAACTTATAATGATGCTTCGTTCGCGCGTGAATATGAATCTGAATGGAGTGGAGACGCAGAAAATGCATTCTTCTCCTCTGAAAAGTTTGATAAACACAGAATTTTATTACAACCAGAATATGAATACAGCGGAAGGTCAAGCAAATCTGCTTACTATGTATTAGGCGTCGACGTTGGGCGTAAAGGCGACTTATCAGAAGTGTGCGTATTTAAAGTTACGCCACAGCCGCAAGGTTCAGCATTAAAAACGTTGGTTAATCTTTATACTCTTGAAGCAGAGCATTTTGAAGACCAAGCTATAAGTATTAAAAAATTATATTATAAATATAAAGCTCGTAAGGTTGTTATAGATGCTAACGGTTTGGGCATTGGTTTAGTTGACTATATGGTAAAACCGCAAGTTGACCCAGAGACTGGAGAAGTGTTACCAGATTTTGGAGTAGATAATGATGATGATGGAACTTATAAGAAGTTTAAAGGTCCAGACACTGAATTAGATGCTATGTATCTAGTTAAGGCAAATGCGCCAATTAATACTGAAGCGCATGGTTACGTTCAGACTCAATTAGCAAGTGGGAAAATTAAATTCTTAATTGATGAAACTCAAGCAAAAGCAAAACTTATGGGAACTAAAATGGGACAGAATATGTCTCCAGATAAGAGAGCAGAGTATTTAAAACCTTTTACCTTAACCACTATTTTAAGAGAGCAGATGCTGAACTTAGTAGAAGAAAATGAAGGGGTTAATATTATTTTAAAACAATCTTCAAAAGGAATCAAAAAGGATAAATTTTCTGCTTTTGAATATGGGCTGTATTATATTAAACAAGAGGAAGATAGAAAGAAACGTAAAAGAGGATTTAAAATAAGTGATATGATGTTTTTTACGTAAAGGACAAATTTTGTAAAATAAAGGTATAATATTTTAAAATATATTAGTGTAAGTAAAAGGAGGACTAAATGAGAGCGTCAAGAGGCGAAATAAAAATAGAAGAAATTTTAACTAAAGCAGGTCTTAACTTTAAACCTGAGTATATTTTCCCTGACCTGATTAGTTCGAGCGGACGTCCTCTAAGATTTGATTTTGCGGTTTTTGATGATGATGACGATTTAGATTTTTTAATTGAATATCAAGGTATTCAGCACTATGAAGCTAAGAGTAAATTTGGCGGATATAGTGGTTTAAGAAAGCAGCAATATAATGATATGAAAAAAAGAGAATATTGCAAAAAGCATAACTTAAAATTAATTGCGATTCCCTATTGGGATGAAGCTCGCATTAATTATGATTATATTATGAAAGCTGCAGGTTATTAATCTAAGTTAAATTTGACAAAAACGAAAATTTTTGTTATACTAACTTCAGTAAAGAGAGGTGTCTATCTTTGAAGAATCAAGAAGAAATCAAAGCAAAAGGCTTTAATATACCCATTCAAGAAAAAGACACTAGGGAAAACGTGTTTTCGCAACCCTATAATCAGATGGATTTTGCGAAGATTAAAGTTGGTGCAAAAACACTAGATGACGCAGTAATTAGTTTAAGTGAATTAAAAAAGATAAACCCAAGATTGGCGGATAAAGAAGGGGTTCTGCGCGCTATCTATAATAATAACTTAGAAGATATGCGTGAAATCTCTAATTTCTTTTTTAAGACAAGCGGTATTTACTCAAGATTGTGTAAATATTTAGCAAATTTATATAGATACGATTGGATGATAACTCCGTATGTAAATTCTGAGTCAGTTAAATCAGAGAAAATTATTGAAGGTTTTCATAAGGCTTTAACTTATTTAGATAATTTTGAAATTAAAAGATTTTGCGGAGATGTAGCTTTAAAGGTTCTACGCAACGGTGTGTACTATGGCTACTTGATTCAACAAGCAGATAGGATGGTAGTTCAAGAGCTCCATCCTAATTACTGTCGTTCAAGGTTTTTTGTGAATGGGCGCCCCGCAGTAGAATTTAATATGAAGTTCTTTGATGACTATTTTAGAGATAGTCAGCAAAAGTTAAGAGTATTAAATATGTTTCCTAAAGAATTTAAAAAGGGTTATGTTCTTTTTAAAGAGGGGAAATTAAAACCAGACTTCGCTGGGGACACAGCAGGCTGGTATTTATTAGAGCCATCAAGTGCTATAAAATTTAATTTAAATGGAGAAGATTATCCAGCATTAATTTCAGTAATTCCCGCGATTATTGATTTAGATGAGGCGCAAGCTTTAGATAGAAAAAAAATGCAACAAAAATTATTAAAAATAATCATTCAAAAAATGCCTATGGATAAGAATGGTGATTTAATATTTGACGTTGATGAAGCGCGTGAATTACACAATAATGCAGTAAGAATGTTAGGTAAAGCTATTGGAATAGACGTTTTAACTACTTTTGCAGATGTAGACGTTGCGGATATGGCAGATAAGAATACTACCACTTCCGTAGATGAATTATCAAAAGTAGAAAGAAGTGTATTTAATGAAGCTGGGGTTTCTCAGATGCAATTTAATACAGATGGTAATATGGCACTAGAAAAGTCTATATTAAATGACGAAGCGTCTATGTATAATTTACTTTTACAATTTGAATCTTTTGTTAATGATTTATTAAAACCTTATAATAAAGCTCCAAAGAAATTATCTTATAGAGCGCAATTATTAACAACTACGATTTATAATTATAAAGAAATGGCTAAACTATATAAAGAGCAAACTCAAATGGGATATTCTAAAATGCTACCTCAAATTGCGTTGGGTCAATCTCAAAGTTCTGTTCTGGCAAATGCTTATTTCGAAAATGATATTTTAGATTTATTACACGTATTTATACCACCTTTAATGAGTTCTACTATGAGCGCAGATGCATTAAGTGAAGGCGGAGATAAAGATAATAAATCTAAGACTTCCGCAGGAAAAGCTAAACCAGGAGAGGAAGGTAAGGCAGGACGCAACGAAAAGCCTGATGATGAAAAATCAGAAAAAACTATCGCAAATAGAGAGAGTATGAGCTAAGAAAGGAGTATAAAGAAATGCCAGCAAAAATGAGTGTTGCAACTATTGATAAACCAGAGTTTATCAATATTAAACCTTATAATCCCTTAATTTCTGAATGTGAAATTAAAGTTTTATATTTAGGAGAAAACAGAAACCACACTTATATTACTAAAGAAGTGGCTACCGCAATGGCAAATTCCTTACCAGGCAATCCTATTGTGGGCTATTTCCGCGAAGACGTAGGTGATTTTAGAGACCATGGTGAAGTTGTCACTATTGATGACCAGGGCGTTCATTTTAATTGTATGACTCGTCCATATGGTTTCGTAGCGCCAGATGCAAAAGTATGGTTTCAAAAATTTGAAGAAACAGATGATTTTGGAAATGTTACTATTAGAGAATATCTAATGACTACTGGGTATCTGTGGACTGGACAGTATCCAGAATGTCAATCAGTTACAGATGAAGGTCGTCCGCAATCCATGGAATTAGATAAAGATTATGTTGATGGACGTTGGGCAACAAATAATAAAACTGGAATGGAGTTTTTTATTATTAATGACGCGATATTTTCAAAATTATGTATATTAGGAGAAGACGTAGAACCATGTTTTGAAGGTTCAAAAGTTACTGCTCCTGATGTAAGTTTATCATTTAGCAAAGAATTAGATGATAATTTTACAACTACACTATATAATATGATGCAAGAATTAAAGTTTGCGTTGAAAGGAGAACAGGATATGGCAGTAGAAGCGATTGAAAAAAGAAGCATGGATGATGCTCAATCAACTTTTACAGAATCTGAAATAGAAACTCCTGCGCCAGAAGTTGAATTCGAAAAGAAGGAAGACGAAGAAAAAGAAGAAGAGGCAAAGGAAGAAGAAGATAAATATTCTAAATCTGAAGACGACGACAAAGAAGATAAAGAAGAAGAGAAGTCTGAAGATAAAGAAGAAGAAGATAAGTACACTAAGTCCGAAGAAGAAAAAGAAGAAAAATCGGACAAAGATGAACAAAATAAAGAAGAAGAAAAAGATAAAGAAGAGAAATATACTGTTTTAGAACAGCAATATGAAACTTTAAAAGCAGATTACACAAAGCTTGAAGAAACTTGTAAAGCATTAACTGAATTCAAAATGCAAATTGAAAATGAAAGAAAAGATGCTTTAATCAACAGTTTCTATATGCTTTCAGATGAAGATAAGAAAGATGTAATTGAAAATAAATCTAATTATAGTTTAGATGACATTGAAGCAAAATTATCAGTAATTTGCGTAAGAAAAAAAGTTAATTTTAGTTTAGATGAAACTGATACTGAAACAGTAGTAGAAAGCCCTATTACTACTTTTAGTTTAGATACAGATACAACTTCAACACCAGCTTGGGTGTCTGCAGTTAGAAATACTAAAAACAGTAGGAATATTTAAGGAGGAGACAGAATAATGGCTTTAATTGAAAGAATTGGTTTTGGTCAGGTTGAACCTAACCACTTATCAGCTCAAAGAACAGCTCAAATTTATGCTCAGCTACCAGCTGCTGCAGACATTGAAATTCTAGAAAACGGTCAGTTTGTAAAATATGATTATGCTAACAAGGTATGTAACTTTGAAGGTGCTGGCGAATGGATGCTGGTATTCAATGAAGTTAAGTTATATGACGGTTGGAGAGAAACATACAGAGATTTCGCTATGCAGAAGGATAACTACACTGAAGGTAGCGAAGATATTGCTCACTATGGCTTAGGACCTTTTGCAGGACAGATGGTTCCAAGAGTGTTCAAAACAAACGTTGGAGATATTTATACAACTAACTGCGTTGGAGCAGCAAATACTTCTGGAAAAGCTAAGTATGAAGGAATCGAATTAGAAGTTGGCGATGAAATCAGCCCTAACGCTGAAGGATTCTTAAGCCCAGATGGCGACGGCTCAATCGTATTCCAGGTAGTTAAAGTTTACACAATGGCAGATGGTCAACCAGCTGTTAAAGTAATGAGAATTAAATAATTGAAGGAGGAAATATAGAGATGGCTTTAGATAGAACAAATTTACTTACTCTGGCTAAAACTGTAGCTAACGCTAACCCTACTTCAATGACAGCTTATTCTTTTGGAGAAGAAAAATTTAGCTATAGTGATTTAAATGAAACTTTAAGAAACGAATTTAAAGAACTAGCAGGTTCTTATAGTCTATATAGAAAAAATAAAGATTTAGTTTTCGAATTATTGGAAGAAACTATTGAAGACGTATTACCTAAGAAAGTATTAGAACAGTATGGACAGTTCGCAGAAATGAAGACTTTCGCACAGGGAGATAAACCAGTGTTCACTCAGAGAGTTACTAATGCTGCTAAGAAGAGAGCTAAGCAGTTCGTAACTAAGGTTGGATTAGCTGGTATCTACGAAGTATTCAAGTTAGATGGAAAGAGCTATGAAGTTCCAACTAGCGCATTCGGTGGAGCTGCTCAGATTGGATTCGAAGAATTCTTAGATGGTAGAGCAGATTTCGTTGAAGTATTAAACATCATCATGGAAGGTTTAGATGAATGCATCTACTTAGAAATCGAAAGAGCTTTAAAGGGTTCCATTACTCAGGTTCCTGCAGCAAACTTCCACGAAGATATCGCTTTCAATGAAACTGAAATGGATAGATTAATCTCTATCGCTGACTCTTATGGTCAGGCTACAATTTATTGTACTTTCGAATTCGCGGCAACTATGATTCCTTCTGAAGGTTGGATTTCTGATGAAATGAGAAACCAGAAGTGGAACAATGGTTACCTTGGAAACTACAAAGGACATAGAGTTGTTGTATTACCTCAGTCTTTTGAAGATGAAACTAATGCTGTAAAAGTTATTGACCCTAGCTTTGCTTGGATTATACCAACTGGAGCAGACAAGCCTGTTAAGATTGCTTTCGAAGGTGGCACTATCGTAGATGAATACGTAAACAAGGATAGAAGTAGAGAAATCCAGGTTTACAAGAAGTTTGGTGTTTGCGCAATTATCACTAACGATATTTGTGTTTATAGAAACACTTCTTTAACAAGAGCGTAAAATTACATAGGGGAAGATAAAAATCTTCCCCATTTTTTTCATATATAGGAGATAAAAGGAGTTTAATTATGATTTCAAATAGTGAAATGATTAATGTAAAAAATAGAAGTTATGGTACAGTAGGTTATTCTCTTCCAGAAATGGGAATTAAAAGAAAGTTCCAAAAAAATGAATCTAAGAAAATTTCTATGGAAGAATTAAGAAAGTTATCATATCAGCCTGGCGGACAGTTTTTAATTAACAATAGTTTAATTGTTGAAAACAAAGAGGCTTTAAAAGAATTAAATCCTAATTATGAACCAGAGTATTTTTATACTGAAGATGAAGTAGTAAAATTATTATTATCTGGTACTATGGATGAATTTATGGATTGTTTAGATTTCGCTCCACAAGGAGTTATTGATTTAATTAGAGTTAAAGCAGTAGAATTAGAGGTTGCAGATGTAAGAAAAAGAGAAGCTATCACTAAGAAGACTGGGTTTAATATAGATGCTCAAATTAGAACTAAGCAATTAGCAGAAATGGATGAGCCAGAGCAGCAAGAACCAGTTAAGCAACGTAGAGTTGCGGTTGAGCAGGATGAAAAGCCAGCTAGAAGAGTTGCTGCACCCGCACAGGTAGAAGAAACAGTAATTCAAGAAGCACCTGCTTCAAGATATAAAATAGTTCAAAAATAAGTAAGGAGAGTTTTCATCGTGAACACAGCTTTTACTGATATTTATAGACGTTTTAAAGCTAAGATTACCGATGATATGTATATGGAATTAACTCCAGTTGAAACAGATAGCTTATTAAAAGAATTATTTTTAAATTCTTTACACAATTTTGAATTTCCGCGTGTAGATATTTATGACTACAATGAAGAATTGGAAGAATATAATATATCTTTAACTGCGGAAGAACAAAATATTATAGCAACTTATATGATAGTGGAATGGTTAGGACAACAGCTTGCGTCAGTAGAGAACGTCCGCATGAAATATAGCGGAACGGATTTTAAATTTACGTCGCAAGCTAATCATATGTCCAAAATTCAAAGTATGAAACGCGACTATGAAAGAAGAGGCTTTCATTTACAGAGATTATACAAAAGAAGAAAAGCTGATGCAAATGGCATTATGCGTTCTACTTTTGGTTCAATCATGGATGCTCCAGAAAAGCCTGCTACCAAACCTACCACTGATAATGAAAATAATCATAACTGCTTAGATATATTTGATACTAATAAAAATCTTATTATTGACAAGTCTGAAGTTGCTATGGAAATTGAGCTATTGGAATTTTAGGAGGGTTTACTATGATAATCAAGTATGAAGCAAAGATTGAAAACTCTGCTATCATAGCAAATCTAAGAAAAATTACTAATCAAGTTTATAAGCTATTGCCTAGTCGAGAAGAAGGCTCAGACTGGGAGAGACCATTACAAACGGTAATTGAAGAAATAAGTGGGATGAATAGATTGTTAATCGGCCAGCAAGTAATTCTATTCTCTTTACTTTGTAAATTAGAAGGGTTATTCACATTAACCGGAGAAGATGATTTTTTTGTTTTTAGAAGAACAATCTTTGAGTGTCTCGGGTTGATTAATGAGTTATCAGAATGCCTGGAATAGATAATTTAAGTATAAGATTAAATTATATGGGCGGTCAAAAGGCCGAAGACCGCATGATTAAAGATAAGCTTCGTACTTTAAAAAAGGCGCTTTTATATTCCTATCAAGCGGCAACTGCAATTTTAGAAGATGGACGTGAATTTCGTTGTTTGATTAATCCAGATAAATTAAAAAATGATTATGATAATAAAATTATTTCCATTCCTTTTTCGGACATCTGTTTAAATGCAGAAAAGCTTGATATTCCAACTACTCTTGCAGAAGAGCCAATTGGTTTAAAAGTTGGCGATATATTTACATGGAAAGAAACAGGGACAGATTGGATTGTTTATTTAAGATACCTTGAAGAAGATGCTTATTTCAGAGGGGAGATTCGTCAATGCAATGGAACAGTGGAAATTGATGGTAAAGCATATAAGGCTTATGTTCGAGGTCCAGTGGAAACTACCATACGTTGGAATCAAAAGAAAAATATTGCTTGGAACTCAATTAACTATTCACGAGTTTTATATATTAAAGATGATGAACATACTTCAAAGCTTAAGCGCTTTGATATAGTTAAAATGGATGGTAATAATTGGGAAGTCCAGGTTGTAAACAAAGAAACTGCCAGTGATGGAATATTGGTAGTTTATTTAAGTGAATATTTTAATAATAAAATAGCTGAAGAATTAGAGCAACAAGAGCAAGACCCGCCGCAAGTTGAAACTAATATTGTAGGAGATGCTATTGCTTATCCTTATGATATTAAAGAATATTCAATTAATAGAGAAGGCGGAGTATGGTCATTAAGCAATAATAAGGCAAAAATTATTGGCGCTAATGATGAGTCTGTTGTTAAGATAGAAATAGTGACTGGTCGCAAAGGTCAAGTAGATTTAATTTATTCTATGTTAAATGGAGAAGATGAAGTCTTTCCTATTGAAATTAAGTCACTATAGTTAATTGGAGATAAAAGGAGATAGCATGAGAAGAGATGTGGTAAAACCAACAATTAAGTCGTCTTTTTTATCATGTGAAAAAGATACTGAGACTATATTAAAACGCTTATTTATTGAGAGCGGACAATTTGGTAATGATTTAAAAAAGTTATTAGTCATTAATACAAAAGATTGTTTAACTAATGACAATCCAAAATATTTAAATAAAGTTCAAAAGAAATCGGTTAAAGATTTATTTGAAGAAGGTTATGTTCGATTAAATCCCAAAATCACTTTTGAAGAACATGAAGAAGTTAAAAGCTATATTTTAATGGCATATGATAATTTCACTCCAAATGAGACTAATCCAGAATATCGAGATTGTAATGTTGTTTTTGATATAATTTGTCACACTAATGAATGGGTATTAGATGATTATCAGCTTAGACCAATTAAAATCATTGGGATTATTGATGGCATTTTAAATGAAACTAAATTAAGTGGAATAGGAACTTTCCACTTTATGGGGTGCAGTGAATTACTTCTAAATGAAGATATATCAGGCTATAGCTTAATATATAGAGCAGTCCATGATGTGGATGGAGATGATAAAATTACTCCACAAGAAGCTGAAATTTTTGCGGGTAATAAATAATGGTTAATGAATTGTTGCTATTGGCGGGGAACGATATTCCTTTTTATGAAGCTCAAATAACAATTCATAACCCAACTATTCGAGAAATTGGATTGATTGGAGAAGAAAGTTTTTATGGTGGTTGCGGAATATTAAATTTTTCGAAAGAACTTTTATTGGAAAAGGACAGGATTAATTTAGAAAGTTTAAATGATTTTGAAGTAATGATGATGGTAATGATGGATAACAAGAATCCAGAAATGAAGAAGAATAAGGTTAACGCTCAAAGAGTTTTAACTTTACTCTTTCCAGAATATCAAATTGGATTGACTCGTAAATCTATTAATTTAAGTAGAGAAGGCGAAGACGTTCATTCGATAAATAAAGATAATTTTTTAGCCTTTAAAGAAAATTTAGTTGCTATGTTTTGCTTAAAAGGTCGCGGCGATGAATCTGAACCGGAATATAATCCGAGTGGCAGATTAGCGCAAGAAATTGCACAGAAGTTTGCGGAAAGACGCAAAAAGCTTTCTGAGCAAAAAGGCGAACAGAAAATTGCTATTTTAAGCAGGTATGCATCTATTCTATCAATTGGGTTGAAGATGGATTTAAACAAAGTTATGAATTACACAGTTTATCAATTATTTGACCAATATGATAGATTTGAATTAGAAGAGCAATTTGATATTCACCTTCGCGCGAGGTTAGCGGGAGCCCGCGATTTAGAAGACGTAGATAACTGGAAGAAAGATATTCATTCATAAATTTTAAAATATAAGAAAATATTCGAGGAGGATACACACATGAAATTTGGTGTACGCGAAATTGCGAACGTTGTATTCAGAGCTAAGTCTGACGTACAAATTGGAGATACTAAATTCGTAAAAGGTCAGCCTGTTCTATATATCGACTCAGCAAAGACTTCTACTCTTGAAGGAACTGGTACTACAGTTTACGCACAGGGCGGAAGAGGTAACGCTAGATTAATCGCATGGGAAGGTGAAAAGACTTTAACTTTCACAGTTGAAGACGCTTTATTATCTCCTATTGGATTTGCTATCTTATCTGGTGCTGGTCTAATTAAGCATAAGGCAGACGAAGCTAAGGACGTTCACGTTCACAGCACAGCATATGCAGCAATTAGTTCAAATGAAATCGACTTAACTGATGCTTTAGAAGCAGACGAAAAGATTTGTGCAACAGCACCTATTTTTGTTATGATTGCTGAATACGATGGTTCTATTACTGGACAGACAGTTAAAGTAAAGATGGATACTGATGGAAAGAAATTACTGCCAGCAGAAGAAAGCGGTTTTGATACTTCTTTAGTTGGAAAAACAGTAATGGTAGATTACTACATCGTTAAGAAAAGTTCAAACGTATCTGAATTACAGATTGATGCTGAAAACTTCGCTGGTTACTACTACGTTGAAGCAGACACATTATTCAGACGTCAGGACAACGGTGTTGATATGCCTGCTAATATTACTTTACCTAACGTAAAGATTCAGTCTAACTTTACATTCTCAATGGCTTCTACTGGAGACCCTTCAACATTCACATTCACTATGGATGCTATGCCTGGTTACACTTACTTCGACAATACTAAGAAAGTATTATGTGTAATTCAGACAGTTGAAGATACTTCTTCAAATGCAAGCAAGTGGGATTCAGTAATGAAACACAAAGAAGATGAAAATTATTTCGTAGAAGATGAAGTTGCTACTGACAGTGGTCAGGATACAGAATCTCCTTACGATTTTAACTAAACAATTATAATTGGGAGGCATAAGCCTCCCATTTTTTTATTATATAAAAGAAAGAGGTGATATTGCGAATGGCAAGTATCATAAGACCTATTGCTGAGCAAACAGCGATGTATTTCATAAATAACACTAATAATAGAAATGCGTTAAAGCATTGCATACAAGAAGCTAAAAAAATACAGAGCGATTTGAATAAATTAAATAAAGATATAAATACTCAACAGTATTTACAAAGTGTATATAAAGTACATATGCAAAATAGACAGAAGCAAGCTGATGCGCATATTTCTACAGCTTTTAATTCATTTGTAAAACAGCATCAAGAGACTCAAGAGACAGCAATGCTTCAGCAATGGATAGATGACCTTCAAAAAACCGCTATTGAGGGTTATAAAGTTGTTATGCGAACGAGAAAATTAGTAACTAAACAGGATTTTATTTATAGAGTTCGAACTGGTAGCGGTAATAAAGTTCCTTATTCTTATACTTTAACAGAAGACCAATATATAGAATTATTATCACAGGAGCCATTAACCACTGCTTGGACAAGTACAAGAGATTTAGAGAAGGCTGCTTATGCGTTAAAAACAGTAAGAAATAAAGATGTCCCTCTTTCTAGCGTCTTTCAATTAGTTACTGGGAGAGGTAGTCAAGTATCAATAGAAGATGCGATTAAGAAAGCTCCTGCTCCGGAAAATGCTTTTAAAGATATTAAAGTTTCAGTTAAACATAATTTAGAAAAAGATGCAATTTATAGATATGTTCATCGAGCTGGAAATTTTATTGGGCAACGAAAACATCCAAATGTAATTGATGAAGCTAGAACATATGAATTATATACTATGTTATTAAATCGTTTTTCATGGCAATATAGAGATGGGATGTTGTTAGAAGCAAAGAATAATGGAACTGGCTTTTTTTCGGGAAAAAGATTAAGGCAAGTAAGAGAGACTATTAAAAATTATAAATCTAAATCGGAGTTGGCATATGATAACATAGCTTTTTACAAAACTGGAGATAATGTTTTAAATGAACGAACTTTAATTGAAAACAAGGTTGGAAAAGCTGTTGTATCTATTTCTACAATTACTAAAGCTATTAACGACATTGCGGGATTAAATAACTTAAATCAAAAAGATTTAACAAATAAGCTAATAGAAATGTTTTCACATGGGGCAAAAGGAACAACTTTAGAAGGAAAGATTTATAATGGAGCGCGAGACTTTGCAGTAAAAAATATAAAAGAGTTTATTACCGCAAAGGAAATTTGACAAAACGAAATTTTTTTGTTATAATATAAATATATAAGAGATAAAAGGAGATATAAAAATGGGAAAAGTTAGTTATGCTAATTTAAAATTAAAAGTAAAGAATGATACAAAGATTATAGATTTTGAAGGTAATGGAATTGAAGTTTTACAATATTTGCCTATTGAAGATAAATATGATTTAATAATGATTGCTCTGCAAAAGAGTATGGAAGATGGAATTTACAATGAATTATTATTAGATGCATATATGAAGTTAAATATTGTATATATGTATTCTAATTTATCTTTTACTGAAAAGCAGAGAGATAATGAATTCCGTTTATATGATACTTTAGAAAGTAATGGCATTATCGAAGCTATTATGAGCAATATCCCAGAAGATGAATTAGAAATGCTGTATTTTTATTTAGATGAAATTCAGACTACAAAGACTAAATATAACAAAAGCGCAGTATCTTTATTTAAATCATTTATTCAAGACTTACCTAAAAATGCGGAAGCTGCTGCAAAGATTGTAGAAAACTTTGACCCTAAGCAATATCAACAAGTAATTGATTTTGCAACTGCGGCAAATGGTGGTAGAAATATTAATACAAATAAATAAGGACAAAAGTTTATAATCTAATTGGACGAAATAAATTAAAAGAAATGCTTTTATTATCATATATGATGATAAAAGCATTTTTTATTTTGCTGAAAAGATGTTAGGAGGAAAAAGGATTATGAGCAATGGAGGAAGAATAGGTTTTGATATTGACTTTAATGTCAATAAAACTCCATTAAATCAATTAAAGGCTTCTTTGCAGGATTTAAAGAGAATGACTGCACAAGATATGGCGGATATTAATTTTACAGGATTAGATGAAGCCAATAAAGATTTAGAAAAAATGCAAGCAAGCGTTCGTAAAGTAGAACGTGCATTAGATAGAGCCTTTAATAAAGACTTAGGAACTTTAAATCTAACGAAGTTTAATAAAGAACTTCAAAGAATGGATTTAAATTCAATTTATGAAAACTTTAATCGTGCGGGCGATGCAGGTCGTGCCGCATTTAGAAATACAACAACTGAAATTTTAACTGCCAATATGCAGATGAAAAAATCAAGCAAAATTTTATCTGAAATTGGCGACACTATGAAGAACACTCTTAAGTGGGGGGTTGCTTCAAGTGTAATGAATAGTTTTGCTGGCTCCGTTCAGCAAGCATTTGGTTACATTAAACATTTAGATAGTTCATTAAATGATATCAGAATCGTTACAGGATATTCTGCTGACGAAATGGATAGATTTGCTGAAAAGGCGAATAAAGCTGCTAAAGCATTAGCTGCAAGCACCACAGATTATACTGAAGCATCTTTAATCTACTATCAACAGGGTTTATCTGGAGCTGAAGTAGAATCAAGAGCTGAAACTACTTTAAAGGCTGCAAATGTAACTGGACAGGCCGCGGCAGAAGTATCAGAACAATTAACAGCTGTATGGAACGGTTATAAAGTTTCCGCAGAAGAAACGGAAATGTATGTTGATAAATTAGCTGCAGTTGCTGCTAGCACAGCCGCAGACTTAGAAGAATTATCAACTGGTATGAGTAAGGTAGCATCTGCCGCAATGACTTCTGGGGTAAATATGGACCAATTAAGTGCTACTCTTGCTACAGTAATTTCCGTAACAAGACAGGCGCCAGAAACAGTTGGTACTGCATTTAAAACTATTTATGCTAGATTAGGAGACTTAGCAGTAGATGGAGTTGATGAATTTGGAACTTCATTAGGTGCGGTTTCTAAAAAGATGGCTACAATGGGTATTCAAATTTTAGATGAAGCAGGTAATTTGCGTGAGATGGGTACCATTGTAGAAGAAGTAGCAGCTCAGTGGGATACTTGGACTGAGGCTCAGAAGCAAGCTGCAGCAGTTGCTATGGCGGGTAAGCGTCAGTACAACAACTTAATTTCCTTATTTGAAAACTGGGATATGTATGAAAGTGCATTATTAACTTCTCAGACTTCATTAGGAACTTTATCTCAACAGCAAGAAATTTATTTAGATTCAGCTGAAGCTAGCTTACGTCAATTAGCAACTTCCGCAGAAGGTGTTTATGATTCTTTATTAGATGCTGACACTATTAAAGCGTTTGCTGATGGTTTTAGTAATATTTTATCTTTTGTAGAAAATTTCGTTGATGGAATTGGTGGTGGCAGCTCTGTTTTATTAGGGTTAGGAGCTATTTTAACTAAAGTTTTTAGTGGACAAATTTCTAAAGGTATGGTAAATACTATTAGTAATTTCCAAGCTATGAAAACCAATGCTCAGCAGGTTGAAGCAGCAACTAAAAATTTAGATGATATGAAAAAATGGGCTAACAGCGCTTCAAACAATGTAGATGACGTTACTAAATCTATTATTGAGTTAGAGAGCGAAGTTCAAAAAGCTGCAAAGTTTTTATCAGAAGAAGAGTTTAATACCTTTCAAGATTTAGCTCATCAATACAAAGATGCTCAGAATAATTATGAACAATTTAATTCTGAGACAGCTAAAGCAAGTTCTATGGCGGCTAATATTACCGGAGGAACTGTTGGAGAAGATGATTTTGAAAATATTAGAAAAGAAGCTCAAAGAGTCGCAGATGATAAAGATATTTTAAAACATAACTATGCTTATGAACGCATGCAAAAACAGCTTAAGGATGCTGAGCGTGAATTAAAAAAGAATATTTCTGATGCAGATAAATTTACAGAACAATTAAAGAGTTCAGATAATGAAAAAGATAAATCTAAATTTATAGATGAAGCATCTGCTTTTGCGGAAAGAGAAAATATAATAAATACTGATTTAGGTCGTCATTTAGCAGATGATTTAAAAATTTATGAAAAAGAGTTAGAAAAAGCTCAAGCAGAAGAAAGAGATTTATCTCAAGAGGGTGTTGAAGCAGGAAAGCGCATTACTGCAGCAATTAAAGAAGCTTCTAATTCTATGCTTATAGACTTAGAACGAGTAAGTGAACAAGCCAAAAGAGAAGCCAATGGAATGGCGCAACACTATAAAGAAGCTGGCGACCAAATAAAACAAAGTATTGGGCAAGCTGCGGATGACTTTGATAAAATGCAGCATATGCAAGGTGTTGCAAATATGTTTAGCGGAGTAGAGTCTATTGCTTTTGGAGTTATGTCTTTAACAAGTGCAATTCAGTCGTTAGGAGATGAATCTTTAACTGCAGGACAAAAATTTTTACAATTAACTTTAGGGTTAGGCGCAGGTGTTCCAATGTTATTGTCGGGCGTTGGAGACCTTCTTACTTATGGCAAACAGCTTGGCACTAAGACTATTCCAAAAATGGCTGCATCTATTGGTGAAGCGGCAAATGTTGCTGATGCAGCAACAGATGCAAGTAAGGGATTCGCTAGCGCTTTAAAGGTTATAGGAAAGGCTGTTGTAGCTTCTCCTTTAGGCAGATTTGTTTTAATAGCAGGTGGAGTTGTTGCGGCTATTGGTCTAATTATTGCGGCCGTAGAACGCGCAGACAAGGCTCAGGAAGAAGCGACAAAAAGAGCTGCTAAAAATTTAGAAAATCTTCAAAGTCAAACTCAACAAGTTCAACAATCTATTATAGATGTTCAAACCAATTTATCTAATTATGATGAAGCTACTAGTTCTATGGAAAATTTAACTCGTGGGACTGCAGAGTGGAATCAAAAATTAATGGAAGCTAATAGCTATATTTTAGATATAATTGATAAGTACCCTATAATGGCTCAATACGCTCGAATGGGTGAAAACGGTTTAATGTCTTTCTCTCCAGATGGGTTAAATGAATTACAAAAAGTTCAAGAGCAACAATTAAAAACTTCTCAAACTGCTGTATCCATAGGGCAACAAGAGTATTTAGAAGCAAAAAATCAAGAGATTAAAGCGTCTGCCTCCGGAGATTTAGGTCTTATAGCTGGAGCAATCGAAAAAGGTTTAGATGAAGGATTAGGATTTTTAGCAGTCGATAGCGCAGAGGATTTAGCGAAGAAAGAAAAAATCGGTTTTTATGAAGCTCAAAAAATTTATAAAAATAGAGAAGAAATTCGACAAGCAGTTACAGAAATGTCTGCTAATAATGCTGCAATTGATAGTTACAAACAACTAAATTATGATTTAAATAAAGATTCTGCTTATCAGAAATTAGAGTCTGATGGAGATAAACAAATTGTTGCTGCAATGTATGAGAAGCAATTTGAAAAAGAGAAAGCAGAAGCTAAAAAGCAATATGGAGACGTAAGTCAAACTTATGCTGAAAAAATTGGAGCTACAGATTATAAGAAAAAGCAGTTTACAGATGAAACTGAATATTTGATAAATGATGAATGGGTTACTGTTTCTAATGACATTGCGCGAGAAACATTGGCGACAGAAGATGCTAATATTAAATTAAGTGATTTCACATCTTCATTAGATGGTGCAACTAAAAATTTAATAAACTTTAAAGATAGTTTATTAGACTCTGGTAAGAATAGTGAAACCATAGGCGAAGGGAAAAATCAAAGAGGCGCAATGACAGAAGAAATGGCCGCAACTTTATCTCTTATGAAAAAAGGAGATAAAGATACTGATTTATCTCAATTATCTAATGCAGACTTAGCTGATTTGGTAAAAGGCTTTAATGGTAAGGGCGATAATGAATATGAGCTCAATGAAAAGTATTTATCTGAATTAGGCTTTGAAGGGGATAATGCTGTTCAAGACTTTAAAGACCATGTCTTAGAATTAGTAAAGGCAGAGCAAGAAGCGAGAGCTCAAGCACAAAAAGATGCAGAAAAGAATGGTCAAATTGCAATAAATGATGCTAGCGATGGAAAAGTGTCTGACCCAGCAAAATTATATAATTCTGTATCTTGGGATGGCTTACAAGAAGGTGCAGGTATTCCAGAAGACATTATTAAGCAAATGGATTGGGCAAATGCACCCGATGATGAAAAGGGTTTACAAAAATGGTTTGCGGAACAAGCGTCTATGGGTATTGCAGAGGCTAATTTAAATGCTGAATTATCCGCAGAAGGACTTTCAATAGAAGAGGTTGAAGAATATGCAGAGCATTTAAAGGATATTGCGGATACGTCTGATAAAGTAGCAGACAGTTTAGATGATGACCCTTTAGCAGCAAAGGCTATTGCGGCTGCAGCAAAAAGAGCTGATAAAGGAATAAAAACTCTTGAAGAAACTTTTAAAAATTATGGAGACACTTTAGAAGAAGGTAATGAAACTGTTGCCGACTGGACAGACGCGACAGATGGCATAAAATCAGGCATGGCAGATATCTTAGATTTAAGCGATGAAGATATGGGATGGATGACTGATGATGTCATTAAAGATAATTTAGATACCATTAAAAAAGCGGCTGAAGGAGATAAGGACGCTATTCAAGAATTGTGGGCTATTGCTGGTAAAGAATTTGTAATGGATTTAGATTTAAATCTACCAGAAAGCAAAATGAATCAAATGAAAAATTTAATAGATGAGGTCGCTAATGAGGATATAGAAATTGGCGCCACTATTGATGATTCAAAATACGCTCAACAATTATTTGACATGCAGGTAAAAAGCGGTATGACTGCAGACCAAATAGCAGATTCTTTTAGTGCGATTGGTTGGGAGCCTGAAATAATTGAAGAAACCCATACTGTTAGTGCGAAAGACCGCCGTCGTGGATATGTAGAAGTTCCATTAATTACAGGTGATGCGGCTGGTGAAGGCGATATACCGATGCAAAGAGTTCCAGTTGATTCAGATGCTAAGGTTGGAACAGAAATCACTTATTATAAATTTAAAAGCAAAAACGGAAAAACCCCTTCTATGTCTCGAAAAGCCCCTGCTGCAAGAGCTTCAGCTAACTCAGGAAATAGTGGAGGCGGAGGTGGAGGTGGCTCTAAGCCAAAGAAAACCTATAAAACCTCTGAAAAGAAAAAAGACCGCTATCGAGAAGTTAATAATTCTTTAAAAGAACTTTCTACTGAGTTAGATAGACTAGCTGAGCGACAGGAAAAACTTTATGGAAAAGACTTGCTTGACAATTTAAATAAACAATTAAAAGTAATTGAAAAACAAGTTGCAAAAACAAAAGAAAAATTAGCAATAGCAAAACAAGAAGCTAAGGAAATGCGAACTCAAAGTCTAAAGAATCAAGACCCTGATGTTTATAATGATTTATTAGACTTTGGAATTAAATTTGATGCGGCTGGCAATATATCTAATTATAACAAAATCTTTGACCAGTGGGATAAAAAAGTTCAAGACCTTACTGATAAATACAATAAAATGTCTGCTAAAGAGCAGGAAAAGGACAAAGATAAGGATAATGGAGTTGCCGCACAATTAGAAAAAGCGTCTCAAAATCGTGATACTTTAGAGAACTTAATTAAAGAATACGATGCTTTAATTTATGACACCATTCCAGGATTAGAAGATGAAATTACTGAAATGGCTTATCAGCAGATTGATATTAAATTAGAGGGATTCCAAATTGAGGCTGATTTAAGATTAGATGTCAAGGAAGCTCTTGATAATTGGTATGACTTTAGAAAAGAGCTTAGCGAGTTCATGGACCCAGATGATTTGGCGGGATTAGCTAATATTACAGTAAGTAAGTACTCTGAAGTTGCAACAGCTAAGATAGAAGAAAGCTTAGCTTATACTACTAACACTTTATTAAAAGAATTACAAGCATGGGATGCTGACCCAACTAAATATAAAGGTCAGTTTGCGGCAAGAGACACTTTAGGCAATATCTTAAAAGATGAAGAAGGTAATGTTTTATTTGATGAAGTTGCTTTTAGAGAAGCTATTCAAGAAAATTCTGCAGAGCTGCGTGAAGCTATTTTAAGTCAATATGAACTCATCGAAGAAGTTAATGATTTGTATTTAGAAGGCATTGATGCTGTTGCGGAAGGCTTTAATGAGCATATCGAATCTTTAGAGTTCATTGGAGACCAGTTACAACATAATCTGCGTATGACTGAGTTATTAAAGGGCGAAAATGCTTATGAAGATTTTGGTAAGATATACGAAAATCAAATTAGCAATTTAAGAGTTCAGTTAGACGAGCATCAGAAGCAAGCGTTATACTATGAAAAAATGATGCTGGCAGAAACAGATGAAGAAGCTCGTAAGAAATATGCAGAGCTACATAGAGAATCACTAACCGCCGCAGAAGAGATTATTGAAGCTACTGCAGAGCTATTGAAAGACAAACTTCTAAATGAGGTCAAAGGATTTATTAAAGAGTTTAATGAATCAATGGGTCTTCCAAGCGTTATTAAAACAAAATGGGAACTTCAAACTGAATATTCAGAAGAATATTTAGACCCTATTGAAAAAGCTTATGAATTAGAATCTTTAACTAATAAAATTCAGCAAGAAATTGCGGGGAATGATAGTGTCTATGCGCAAAAGCAATTAAATAAATTCCTTAATGATGAATTAAAATTATTGCGTGAAAAAGATAAATTAAGTAAATATGAAGTAGAACGTGCAAATGCTTTATATGAATTAGAGTTAAAGAAAATCGCACTAGCAGAAGCTCAAAATAATAAAACTCAAATGAGATTAAGACGTGACGCATCTGGTAATTACTCATATCAGTTTGTAGCAGATGAGGAAGAAATTGCTCAGGCTCAACAAGAAGTTTTAGATGCTCAGAATAATCTTTATCAAATGGATAAAGATAATTATCAAAAACAACAAGGAGTTTTATTAGACCAGATTCAAAATTTAGGAGAGATTCAACAAGAAATTGCAGAAGCCTCTAGCGATGAAGAACGTCAAAGCTTAGAAATAAGAAAAAAAGCGCTTGAAAGCTTTATTGAAGACACTGGAAAGCAGATGAACTTATACAGAGAATATGTTGGAGAATCTGCTTTAGACTTAACTAAGCTTGTTAATGGAGACGTTAGTGAGTTAGACGTTGAAGATATGCTTCCAGACTATATTAGTGCAACTGATGAATTAATTGAAAAAATTAACAATGGAGAGTTTGCTGAAGCATTTAAGCTATTAGGCGAGCAGGCGGAAGCTGCAATGTCAGAAGCCGCAGAGGCAACTCAAAATATGTTTAATACGTCTGAAGAAACTACTCAGAAAGCTATTGAGTATGCGGATGAGTGGACTAATAGCCTTATTGCGAATAATGAAGCATTACAAACTCAACTTGAATTCTTAGCTCAGAAGAATGAAGAAATGCAAAAAGAAAAAGAAAATCTCGCCAAAATAGTTGAATTATATAATGAAGCTATTGCCGCAGAAAAGACCTTAGCTGAAATGAGTTTAAGAGATGCTGAAGCCATCGTTAAAGAACGAGATGCTCCTTCTATTGATTTAAGTAATATTGCGAGCTATGACACTGGTGGATATACCGGAGATTGGGGAAGCAGTAGAGGTAGATTAGAAATTCTTCATCAGAAAGAAATGGTCTTAGATGAACGTGATACTGCAAACATGATGAAGGCAGTTTCTATACTTCGTGACTTTAGTTTTGATGCTCTTGAAATGAAAAATCAATTAGTGGAAAAAACTATGGAAATTCAAGAGCCTAAACAGAAAGATTTAGCATCTCTTCATGCGGATATGGTAAATGAAAACATGAAGGCGGTAGTTAAAAGTGTTGAAGCTAGTATACAAAGACTTGCTTCTGCTTTAGAGCCTACATTTAATGCCTTTAACGCTATCAACCAACAACCTTCAGAAAATGACATATATAATATTGAAATACATGCTGAGTTCCCAGATGCAACTAATGCAAAAGAAATCGAACAGGCATTTTTACAATTAACAAATATCGCTACACAGAGAGCATATACTACAAAGAGATAGGGGTAACACCCTATCTCTTTTAAGAGAGAAAAGGAGAGATAACTATGCAGAATACGTATATGGACTATGCGCAAGGCACATGCGATGCTATTGAAATTTTAGTTAACAGTGCTTTAAGCAAAGCTAAATTTGATAGAACGATTCAAGCATCTATTGTAGAATGTATAGATGAAGAAAAAAATATTTATAAGGTTAGACAGCAAGATGCCACTTATAATGCGACTGCCGCAAACCCAGGCATTATATATAAACCAGGAACGACAGTTTATATATTGATTCCAGAAAATGATTATTCCAAAGAAAAGAAAATTATTGCTTCTATTGGCGATATTGGGGTTAATAAATTAGCAAAAGAAATTGCTGAGTTAAATGAGAGACTGACGAAGATTGAGCAAGAGCTTTTTTAATTGGGTTAAAAAAATTAAGAGTTTTAATGATATTTTTATATAATTAGAATATGAGTAATATATCATTAGAGAGAAAAGGAGAACGATATGGCAGCAATTACTTTATATCCACCTATTGTGGATACCTATATGCCTGCTTTTGTTGCAGAGGATATAGAGGGTAATCAGCAAAAAGAATGTAGAATTTATTTTGCCATTTCTAATTATAACACTTTAGGTCAGATTAATGATAGCATAAATAGAAAAGATAGGATACAGAGTGTATGGGTTTCATTAGTGAACCAATCAACTAACGTATCTGTTGTTGATATACAAAAACACCCATCTGAGCTAATTGGTTTTAATGTAAATGAAATTATAGAAGATACTTCTAAAATAGAAGATGATAAATATTATATTACGTTAAATGCAGATAGCTTAATTGGCGGACAATGGGAAAGAGGAGTTGTTTATAAAGCACAGTTACGCTTTGCCAATATTCCGGTAGACTCTATTACTGGAATGGGAGATATTTTAAAATATCAAGATAACTTTTCAGAATGGTCAACTATTTGTTTGTTACAGGGAATCAAGCAACCAGAATTAGTGTTAAATAATTTTTCTTCCATTCTGGCGGAAGACGTTGTATTCAATGGCTTTAAAAATCAAATAGCAGGAATGATAAAATTTGATAAAGCTGATAATGATTTTTTACATTCTTATACTATAAAACTTTACAAACAATCAACCTTAGAAAAGATTTATGATAGTGGAGTTATATATACAAATTCTTTTAACCCAAATGAAATAGATTATTTAATTAAATGCGGGTTAGAAGATGGAGTTAGATATATATTAAAAATAGATTACTTGAGCGATAAACTTTATTCTGGCTCAAGAGAATTTAAGTTTTTAGTTTTAGAGACTGCAGGAGGCGCGCTTAACGTTGATATAAAAGCAGTCCCAAATAATGAAAAAGGTCGAATTGAAATTTTTATTTCCGCCCTGGGTAATCAAACCATGTTTGGGAATTTAGCTTTACGTCGTGCATCTGTAAAAACTAACTATACTGTTTGGGAAGATGTTCATGTCTTTCAAATAATAGATGAAGAGCCTATTGCATGTTCATGGGCGGACTACGCTATTGAAAGTGGCGTATGGTATAAATATTGTGTTTGTCGTCAAGATACTTATGGGCATATGGGTGTAGCAACAATGGTTGCAGAACCTTCAATGGTTTATTTAGAAGATATGTTCTTAATGGGAGAGCAACAACAATTAAAAATAAAATATAATCCGCAAATTAGCACCTTTAATTTTAATGTTGTAGAAACTTCTACTCAAACTTTAGGAAGTAAATATCCTTTTGTAAAACGCAACGCAAATGTTAAATATAGACAATTTGATATCTCTGGTTTAATCACTTATTTTATGGATGTGCCAGATGAAAGATATGATAACGGGAATAGTGTAATAGATAATGAAAGATTATTTATAGACCCGGAAAAAGATTTATATTTTAATAATCAAAATCTTTATGATAATTTCAATAGTCAAAATAGAATTACGCTATATAATAATTTTACATTAGAAAGGCTGTTTAGAGAAAAGGTGCAAGAATTTTTAACTGATGGAAAGGTTAAGCTATTCAATTCCGCAACTGAGGGATTGATTTTAGTTAAATTAATGAACGTATCTTTTACGCCGGAACAAACCTTGGGTAGGATGCTATATAACTTTAAAGCCACTGCTATTGAAATTGGTGAACCTACATTAGATGAATTAAATAAATATAAAATTCAGTTAATTGGTTCTTATAAAGATATATTAAATTACACTAAAGAAAAAATTAAAATTTTTAGTATAGATGATATTCTTAATAGTAATTTAGTAAATGATAGTGAATGGGTAAGTCTATTAGACTTATTAAATAATCAAGAGATAAAATTAAATGCTTATCAAGACAAAAATATTGAAATTAAATCAATAGATAAAGTAAGTATTAATTTTGAATCTGAACCATATTTAATTATTTCTAAGCCTAATGAATTAATTAAAGTTAAAAATGATATTGTGCCTGAAGAAGGCGATGATTTGGCATTAGGATATATTATAAAAATAGATAACCAAGATACTTTAGTAAATGCGAATGGTGGATATATTATTGATAATAACTTAATTAGCAATGTATATTTTAATATAAACGATAATGCTCAAATAACATGCGAATATCGGATTTTTGAAGAAGAAAACCTTTTAAGCACTCCATCTTTATTATCTTATTTACCAATAGTGGGTCAGCAGATGGGCGTATTTAATCCAGAAAACAATATTATTTACGAATACTTAAAAGCCAAGCATGAAGTTTATAATTTTAAAAATTACTATAGATTATTTAGTATTAATGAATTATCTATTGAGGCGGCTCCATACACAGTCTTTTATTTAAGAGATGATTATAGAAACACTTATGAAAGATTTCAGTTAGGAGATACTGGTTTTTTAAGTTTAACTGATAATGATTATTTCTTTACTGGCTTATATTTTGTTGGACCTCACTTACTTGAAAACGTCAATGACGATTATTTAGAATATAATGAATTTAAATTTGTGGCGGGTGAGCTACCAGAAGATGAAATCTTAGTTAATAATCATGTGTATTCTATGACAATAAAAGATGCTTGGGAAAAGTTTAAAGACAGAGGCTATTACAATAATTTCTTTTCTGAATATCTTGACTACGAAGGTAACATTAAAGAGGATGAAGAAGGTTCAATTAACGTCATTTGCTATCAAGGTGGGTTATATATATTCACTGAAGATAATGACGTATTTATGCCATGTCATGCGATTATAAATTACTTTGGAGAAGTAGAGAAGGGAGAGTTTGTAGAATGAGGCATTACTATCCTTACTTAAACAATCCAGATTTTTTATTAAGTTTGCATAGAGAAAAAATAATTAACTTAACTGTGAAGATGATTATTTTAGATTTTGATGAAAAACCTCTGCGTGATATACAAGGACAAATCACCACTGGAAATATTAACGTAGATGGTAAATCTGCGGTTCGCCGCACTGCAAACTTAACAGCATTTATAGATAATGCAGATGCAACCCCAATGGAGATTGGTGGGTTATTTGCTTTAAATAAAAAAATAAAAATTGAAATAGGAATCGTAAATAATACAGGCTATTATTCTAAATATCCTGTATTATGGTTTCCGCAAGGAGTTTTTGCTATTGTAGGAGCTTCTTCTTCTTATAGTGCAACTGGCACCACTCTTAGTTTACAATTAAAAGATAAAATGGTATTTTTAAATGGAGAGTGCGGCGGAACCATTCCTAATTCCATTATATTCCATGAGTACGATGAACTCGACCCCGAAACTGGGAGATATATAAAAACTAAACCTCCAATTGTTCAAATTATTAGAGAGTTAGTGAATCACTATGGGAAAGAGCAACTAGGAAGAATAATGATAAATGATATTCCATTAACCATTCAACAAGTTATGAGATGGTTAGGGGAAGAACCGTTATACTTACATGAAGATGAAGATAATAAATATTTTTCTTTAGAGTCTCCCGCCGAGGTTAATGATAATAATACTTTTAGTCCAGGCGAAGATATAGGTTTTATTAACTCTGTCTTTTATTATGATGAAGATTTAATTTCTAATCCTGGGGAAAGTGTTTGTGCGATATTGGATAAAATTAAAAATAAATTAGGTAACTATGAATATTTTTATGATTTAGATGGGAATTTTATTTTTCAAGAAATTAAAAATTATTTAAATACTTCGCAATCTACTTTAGCTTTAGGAAGTATTGACCCAGTAAATTATTTAGTAGACAGGACTCAAGGAAAAGCGGTTTATTCTTTTGATGATTCTCACATCATCACTTCCTTTTCTAATTCGCCACAATACAATAATATTAAAAATGATTTTGTAATATGGGGAAATAGAAAATATGGAGATGGGCAAAAAGCAATTCGCTATCATTTGGCTATTGACAGTAAGCCTGTAATTAAAGAAGGCGAAAGCTATAAATGCTATTTATACAGAGACCCGGAAGAGGAATATTTAGGGTTGCCTGATATTAATGAATTAGCTAAACTTCCTATTGAATATGATAGTTTTAATGATTTTCCTTCTATTGGAGAAAGGTCATATATATATTATGACAAGAGTAGTGATAGCGCTTATTACTGGAGTTTAAAAGATTTAAAATATCAATTAATTGAAGAAGGTTTAGTAGAAATTCCAGTTAAAGATTGGAGAACTAAACTATATTTAGATAACGTAAAAGTTTCACGTTTTAGCACTGATTCTAATTACTATGTCGATTTAGTCACTGAATGGCCGCGATTATATGACTTGCGTGCGGGTGAATGGAAAGTAGACCGTTTAAGTGATATTGATTATTATTTAGATTTTATTGATTCAACTGCCGCAATTTCAAAATTCAGTATATCTAATATTGGACGCAGAAGTCATGTAGTTGTTGATGATAAAGTTAATTGTTTATTTGAATCAGATATTCCAGATTTACTGATTACTTTGGAAGGCGAAGCAAAAGAAAGCAATAGCGCTTTTATATCTGCTGAATTAAATGAAGATGTTGCTACTGGCGGCGTTAAAAATTCTGCATTTAATTTAGTAAAAGATTTATTATATCAATATACAGGATATAATGAGGCAGTCGTATTACAAATTTTACCAATGTATTTTTTAGAGCCTAATATACGAATTGCCGCACGAAATAAAGAAACAGGAATATATGGAGAGTATATGTTAAATAGCTTTAATATTCCTTTAGATATAAATGGAACTATGTCTCTTTCATGCACTCGAGCATTAGAGAGAATATAGGGGGAGATAAAATGAGTTATAAAATAGGTCAATTAAGAAAACTTCCTCAAAATAATTTTGAAGAATTAATAAATATAACCCAGACACATATTGAAACTCCATATGGAGAAAATGATAAAGATGGGGCGTTAATATATGATTTTAAAGAAGGGGAAGTTTATTATTTTAAACTAGAAATTGGAAAAAATAATATTAATAGGAACATTCCTTATAAAATTAAGTTAAAAGATAAAGATGGAAATTATCAATCTTTAGAATTAAGAAAATTTAAAACGGATAAAGATGATGCAGTAGATATAGCAGAATTAATTTTTATTCCTAAACATGATTTTCAGTATATGGTTTTTGAAGCGCAGAGAACTACTGAATATGTGGATGATGCTACTGCCTATTTTTGGTGTAATGATTTTAAAGCAAGACGTCTTTTTAATTTAATTGGGTCTGAGTCTCTACCAAATAACATTACTGAGCTAATGCGAGTAGGTATTCAAGGTCCAGTAGGGTTGGCTTTTGCTATTAATGGCGAAAAAATAACTTTAGGAAAAAGTCGTATGTTTACTTCACCAGAAATGAGTATTAAATCTATCGCGCTTTTAATTAACGATATTACTGGGAAAGAAGATAAAACATTATTATATGATGATAGAAATTTTTTCATTATGGACTATCAATATAATGAAGGAGTGATGATATATGAATAATTCTTTTTATGGAGGCCGTGATGGACAGCCAATGGTTATTAAAGCAAAATTTGCAAGTGTTGAAGATATGACAGCAGAATTTGCTAAACCAGAATACGTTGCTGTGAATTTTGGAGAGTATGCTTTAATTGAGACAGTAAATCGAAAAAACCCTGAAAATGGATTTTTATTTAGAAGAGGTTATGATTATCAAGATGAAGATAGATATGTAGAGTGTTGGGAATTTAATGACAGAACAGGAAATTTTGATAAAAGTACTACTCTTGCTAAAGGGGCAATATATATAGGAAAAATTGCAGGTCCTGCAGGAGACGCACCTCTTGTAGAATTTAAAGATGCTGAAACAGTTAAAAATGAAAGAAATGACCTTTTAGCAAATATTGATAGTCAAAAAGAGGTTAATGGAAATTCAGTTTCTTTAAGTGTAGATAATGGTGGTTTAATTAGTGGAAGTGCAAGTAATGGAGAAATCACTTATCATTGGTATAGCGTTAGAGATACTGATGGAGTTAGTAGTAAAGTATGTTTAGGTTTTGAAATTCCATATTATGAGATAGCACTTAATAACGTAACACCTGTAAGCCCAGGAACCGCGCCGTCTATCGAAAGAACATTAACAGAAGGAAATCCTTTTTATGAAACATGGACTTTTAAAATTCCTGAAGGAATACCAGGTAATTCAGTTGAATGGATTGACGTTATAGCTGAAACAGAAGCATCAAATTTTAATTTAAAAACTTTTAAATATGATGAAAATGGTATTCCTAAAAGAATTGCCGATACTGGATTATTAGATTTAGGAGAATATAGTTTATCAACATCAGAAGCAAAACAAATTTTAATTGCTCGTATTATAGAATGGGATAAGAAAAATAAAGTAGAAACTTTAAAATACGTTTATTTAGCAGATTATAAGACTATTAATAAAATAACCTATTCTGAACCGACAGCAGGAGGCATACAAGAGGATTTTAAATTAGAAGTTGAATACGGAGATGGTACCACAGATGTAATCTGTGAAATAGACCCATTAAACGTAGGCGCAAGTTTTAGTTTTGGAAAATATAATGAGCCTGGAGAAAATTTAAGATTAAATGGTATTCATTTTGTATTAGATGATTGGAATCCTCCTTCTGAAGATGAAGAAGTCGATAAAGACCTTATTCATTATCCAGGTGGAGTGTTACAGCCTTATTCAGAAGACGATATTAAAAATATTCTTGCAGACGTCGATAAAAATGATTCTAATCAATAACTAGGCGGGTGATTAATATGATAAAAAAAACTGGTCATATTTCTGGAGAATATTACAACAATGATAATTTACTATTATCTTTTTTAAAAGATAATAATTTATCTTTTGTTAATATTGTAAAAATTGGAATTCAAGCAAATTTTAATGATATTATTAGTTTTAATAGTAATCAAGAATTTAAAATAGGAAAAACTGGTAAATTAGAATTTGACAATATCAGTATAGATAATGTTAAAGAAATTATTTTTATAACAGAAAAGGAACAAAAATCTACAGTAATAATAGATTTTTTATATACAATATAGGAGTAAAAAGGAGCGTATTAAATGGCTACATGTTATGGTTTTAGAGTGAAAACGCAAGAGTTAGAAAATGGCGCTCGAGTGTATCAAGACATTAACTTTGGAATAAAAGTTGATGACCCTAAAAATCCAGGTGAAAAAATCACTATAGAAGAACGATTATCGAGGCTAGAAACTATTAAAAATTACACTTTTGATTATAGCTTTGATAAATTAACTAAAGATAATATTAAACCTCAATTAGCAGATGACAGTGGTAATTTTATTTTGCATTTTATTGATAGTGATGAGTATGGATATGATGCTTTTACAATAACAACAGATTCCATATCTCAAACAGACTTTAATGAAGCTGCTTTTATTGAATGCTATTATTATCAAGGCAATGTTAGAGAAATGCATAAGATACCTGATTTCTCTGCAAAAATAGTTGATGGAAAATTTGAGATAACTGGTCGCCATTGGGGTCCATGTATCTTTAGAGAGCTAGGCGATTTACATATAACTATTGTTATAGGTTAAAGGCGTCTTTGGGCAAGTTAATAAAATTACCTCCTTTTATTTTTCAAAATTCTATGAGATAAATAAAAGGAGGGTTTTTTTATTATGTATCAACAAAATAACACAACTAACGGAACTTATTATAATGCAAACCCTTACTCAACGCCGTATCAGCAAAGATATAGCGGAATGGACCCAGGCACGGGAAGCGCTCCCGTCTATCCTCAACAGCCAATTCCGCAACCATTCTTAAAAGGCAGACCAGTTTCTTCATTTGAAGAAGCAAGGGCAGCCGCAGTAGATTTTGATGGTTCACTACATATCTTTACAGATATTGGCAACAAAAAAATATATACCAAACAAATCAACGTAGATGGAACTGCTACATTAAGAACATATGTTCTTTTAGAAGACAATTCTGCTAGCACAGAATATATCACAAGAGCAGAATTTGAACAGACTTTATCTCAGCTTCAAGCTAACCTATTAGCAAGAACAGAAGATAATAAATCCGCAACTTTAAATAACTTTTAAAGGAGGAGGCTAGAACGATATGACTCAAGTGAATCCAGTAGATTTAATCAGAATGATTAAAGGTGGGACAAATCCTCAACGGTTAATGTTAAGTGTATTAGAGCAACGAGCTTCGGGAAATCCAGTTTATAGTAATTTAGTTCAGTTAGCTAAAGAAAATAAAACTGCGGAAATCGAACAGTTTGCTCGTAATTTAGCTCAATCTCAAGGGATTGATTTTGATAAAGAATTTAATGCTTTCAGGCAAAACCTGGGGCTTTAAAGAAAGTATATACTTATTGTTAATTCTTTAATTTTTTATTTAAAGGAGGAACGAATATGTTTAACTCAACAGGCTATAGTTTATCAGACATCGCTGCAGTAAGCGGCAACAACAGAAGTGGCAGTGGTTTTGGCGACGACGGCGCATGGTGGATTATTTTATTATTCCTATTTGCAGGCGGCTGGGGCAACGGCAATGGCTGGGGCGGAAATGGCGGCGGAACTACAAGAGAAGAAATTAGCTATGGTTTTGATATGAACGGTTTAGAAAATGGAATTCGTGGAATTCAGCAAGGTCTGTGCGATGGATTTTACGCACAAAATTCTACATTATGTCAAGGATTTAATGGAATCAATACAGCAATGTTACAAGGCTTCAATAGCTTACAGATGCAGTTAGCGAATGATGCTTTATCAGACCAGAAATGTTGCTGCGAAACTCAGAACATTATCAATCAAGGCTTCTGCGATTTAAATTACAACTTAGCAACTCAGAGCTGCGATACTAGAAGAGCAATTGCAGATAGCACAAGAGATATCATTGACAACCAGAATGGAAATACCAGAGCTATTTTAGATTTCTTAACTCAAGATAAATTAGCTACTTTACAGGCAGAAAATCAAACTCTGAAATTTGCGGCAAGTCAGGCAAATCAGAATATTGCTTTAGGAGCAATGATGGATGCAAATACCGCAGAAATTTTAAGAAGAGTTGCACCAACTCCGGTGCCAGCTTATCCAGTTTGCCCTCCATATGGAGCATATAGCTGGAATAATTGTGGTTCTTACAATTCCGGAAATTGTAACTGCTAAGTAAAAAATATAACCGGTTGGAGGTAAAGATATGGAAATAACAGCAAATGCTTTACAGACAGTAGAAGCAAACCAGAATGTAATTTTTACAGAAACTGCAGTGTGCGGTAGCAATTCCATAATCCACAGAGAAGGTAGTGGATTAGTCTCGCTTAGAGGGCTAACTAACCAATGCCGCGCGAGATTTAGGGTATTTTTTAGTGGGAATATCGCAATTCCAGAAGATGGGACTGTGGGTCCAATTTCCATAGCTATTGCTTTGAATGGAGAAGCGGTAGGACCAACAACAATGATTATAACTCCTGCGGCGGTTGAACAATTTGGAAATGTTGCTTCCGCAGTTTATTTAGATATACCTTGTGGGTGCTGTTCACAGATTAGTGTAAAGAATACAAGCACCCAACCAATAGACGTTCAAAATGCAAATTTAATTGTAGAAAGAGTGGCGTAAGGAGGTTTATATGGATAGATTAAAAAAAATAAAAGATTGTTTGACTTCGTGTGTGGAAGGACAAATGCATAATCTAAGCCAGGCAGATACTCAGGAATTAGGCGCTGCTATTGATATGATTAAAGATTTAGAAGAAGCCATTTATTATCATACTATTACAAAAGCAATGAATGAGCCTCAGCAAAAAGGAATGATGAATGGTCAACAACAACAGCAACAGCCACACTATATGGAAAATATAGAACCAAAATACAATAGTGGAAACGGAAGAATGTATAGGGCTTATTATGGAGAGCCAACTATGTATGCTAGCAATGGCGGAAGTAGTGGAGGCTCAAGCTCATCTGGAGGCGGTTCTGGTTCATCTGGAGGAAGCTCATCTGGTGGTTCTAGATATCATCATGATATGCAAAATGACATGCAAATGATGAGAAATCCACATGAAGGGCGCAGCCCAATGTATAGAATGATGTATATGGAAAACAAGCATGCGAACGGTAACGATACTGGCAAAAGTATGAAAGATTTAGAGAATTACATGCACGAACTCTCTGAAGATATCACTGAAATGATTGAAAATGCATCTCAAGAAGAAAAGCAGATGCTGCGTCAGAAAATTAGTTTATTAGCAGGCAAGATTAAATAATGTTTGTAATAAATGGAGAGCTTTGGCATATAGAGATAGTAGATGCTTTTCACTATATGCTGCGGCGTCCCGATGGAGAGTTTGCAATAGGCGCATGTGATGATTATACGAAAACAATTTATTTAAGCGAAGAACTATATGGTTCATTATTTAAAGAAGTGTTATGTCACGAGATAACTCATGCTGCAATGTTCTCATATAATATAGAATTAGATTATGAGACAGAAGAAATTTTAGCTAATATAGTTGCTAAATATGGGCATGAAATTATTATAATAACCGATAAAATATTTAGAGATATTCAAAGGGGATACCTATAAAGGTATCCCCATTTTTTTTATTCCCAATTTATTTCATTATCTAACTGATTCACATAAGCGTGCCCTATACCAATAGCATCAGCTACATCATCATTAACCAAGATGCCATAAGTTTCACTTACGAATCGCACATCCGCATCTTTTAAACTTTCTCTCTTGATTCCGCGCCCGGTCTTAATTCCACATGCAGAACGCCATTGATTTGGATAAACATATTCAATCTTTGTATTTTTAAAATTTTCATGCACCATAAATGCAATTGCCGCCTGAAGCCACATTAAAGCTCTATGAGTTTGCGGGTTTTGCGCAAGTCCATTTTCATTTCTTACTTCTTCTAATATAATTTTATCTGCGGGATGCGTATCTAAAAACTCTTTTAACATTTTAGTTATTTTAGCTATTCTTCTGATTAAATCTGTTGAAGACGCAGTTAAGCAATCCCATGCTTCTAATTTATTATTATTAAAATATGCTACGCCAGTACTTTTAGTTGACGCATCTATTGCTATAATTCTCATTTTAGTCCTCCTATATCCTAAACCTATTATAGCAAAAAATTTTAAAAAAGTCAAAAAAAATGAGATACTTTTAAAGTATCTCATAAATAATTTTTTCTTTAAATTTTGTATTGTAGTTATTATATAGATAAAACATTAAATCTATATCTGATATACGGTCCACTCCAACAGCTACGTGCGTAGAAAGTTTATATTTAACTTCTGCAATAGTAGTGCCTTTTTTTAAATAGCCTTTTTGCTGTAAATCATATTTATCTAAAATTTTAAAAATATACTCTTTAGTCAGTGCTTCCAAAACCGCCAGCCCCTCTTTCTGTCTCAGTTAATTCATCAACTTCATTAAAAATCATTGGGATATATGGCATAAGAATTAATTGAGCAATTCTTTCTCCTGGCTCAACCCACTCAATACGTTCAGAATCATTGTGTAATGCTACAATATATTCTCCGCGGTAATCACTATCGCATACCCCTGGAGTGTTTGCTGGTCTTAAACCTCTTTTAGTAGCCAGCCCGCTTCTTGGGAAAATTCCTCCAAAAGTATTTTTTGGAAGGTCAAAAGCTAAACCTGTTCCAATCTTAACTGTGCATGATGGGTAAATACGCACTGGTTCGTCGATACAAGCGTATAAGTCATAGCCTGCAGCTTCCTCACTTCCGCGTGTAGGTATAACTGCCGCAGGATTTAATTTTTTAACTGTTACTATTGTTGAAGGAGATTGTGGAGCTACAATATTAGCGCACTTTGCTTCAATTTCTCTTAATTTATTACATGATTTCATATTAAAATGCTCCATTCTGATATTCAACTGATACTTCACTACACGGTTCTTTTTCATCATCAAATCTTTTAGTTAAAGATAATTTATACCAAGCATCTATAACTTCTCCTTTTACTTTTCTTTCCTTTTTAAGAGAAGCATGCTTAACTAATTCACAAATATCGTCTTCTTTTGCTTCTTTGATGATTCTTGCTACTTCATCTTCACTATCTACTCTATAAACTTCAGTTACTTCAATTAAATGCTTTGCCATCTCGTTTCTCCTTAAATTATGTTAATTTCAATATTCTTTTCATAGTTATATTTTGTGTTAATTCTTTCTTTTGTATCACGAGTTAGTCCTTCTAAATATTTCTTTGGACCAGTAAAGTCTATTTTTTCTACGTTATGAATTTCTATTAAGGCAAATAAAGTTTCTCCTAATTCATTTATAGTTGTTTGTTTCGCATCTATTTTAATGCCATCTTCATATACAAATAAATTTTGCTGATAATCAAATGGTCTGATGATTGCAATTATTTTTTTCATATTAACATCTCCTTTAATTACATTCGATAACTCCAATATTATAAGGAAAGAAGTAATATACAAAAATTTCTGACGTGATTTTATTTCTAATCCAAATCTCATATGCTAGTCCATCATCGGTCTTGCTAAAGGATAACAATGAACCTCTCATTCTAACGCAATCTTCTAAGCCTTCAAGAGCTTCATCTGCGCTTTCTTCAGAAATACTTATTCTATTAAAAAGAGTGTAGTCTCTCTGCTCATGACATAATAGCATATAATATTTATTATTGGTTTCTTTTAAAAACTTTTTAAATTCTTTTTCATTCTTTGTAAAAGTTTCTTTAATATCTAAAGACTGTTCTTTCTTAAATAAATCTTTATTTAAATCATAAAGTGAGCCTATTGCTACTTGATTTTTTGTCATAATATTACTCCTTTTTTATTTTATTATATCATAAATATTTTTAAAAATCAACTTTATTCTTTTGGAACAGTTTCTTCACCATTTATAATATAACTTAAATAGATTTTGTTACCGCACTCCGGACAATCAATCCATTTTATTGTTGCAAAATTTATTTCTCCAAAAATATCAAAAGAGCTATCTTTACGATTAACATCTTTTTTAGTATATCCAAGTAAGGCATTACACTCATTGCATTCTATTTCAGTATAAGTATTTCCATGCTTTATTAAAATTGCCATTAATTCCTCCCATAAATAAGAATAGCGGCGGCTAAGCGCCGCCATTCTTTAACCTCTGCTAATATCTCCAATTAAAATTTCCATAGCCAACCTCCTAAAGATGTTTGATTCTATATTCAACTTCCTGTTGTTTTCCTTTATTAAAAGCAGTTTTATAATCACCAGTTAAATATCCTGTAACTCGTCTCAGTCTCTGAATATGCTGACCTCCGCACTCAGGGCAAGTATCATTGATTTCATCAGTGAATCCGCAATTCATACAAGTGTCATTAGGGACATTAACTGCAAAGTATGGAATATCTTTATCCATAGCATAGTTAACAATAGTTTCTAATGCCATAAGGTTATTTTTAATTCCACTATCTAATTCTATATAAGTAATACATCCCGCAGAGCTATACCCAGTTAACTGGCTTTCAATATCAATCTTTTCAATAACTGACATTTTTTTCCATACTGGAACGTGCATACTATTAGTGAAGAAGTCTTTATCAGAAACATTAGGTATTTCACCATATTGTTCTTTAAACTTTTTCATTGCGGTATAGCATAAGTTTTCTGCTGGACTGTAATAAACTCCAAAGTTAAGTTTATATTTTTGTTTAAATTCCACACATCTATCTTTAAATAATTGCTCTATCTTCTTTGCTAATTCCATACCTTTTTCTGTTGTATGGTCGCAACCAATTAAGATTTGAAGCGTTTCAGCTAGTCCTAATTGACCAAGAGCAAGAGTTCCGTGCTTTAATGCGGAGCGAATTCCTTCTTCTGGAATATAGCCTGCCATTACATTATTTTCATACATAAATTTAGCAGACGCCGCATCCTGTGAACAGATATATTCAAATCTTTCAATTAGCATATCTTTTGCTTCATGAATTTTAGTATCTAAAATTTTCATAAAAGTATCTACGTATCCAGGACATTCATCTTCTGGAAATAGATTGTCAATTCCTTCTTTAGCCATCATTGCTAAAGTTGGCATAATGATTGTAACAGGGCAAATATTTCCACGTCCGTCTTTTTGCTGTTCTAATCCATTGATATCCCATCCATTGGCAGTTCTACAACCCATTGTCGCAAAGTAAGTTGCTGGGTTATTAACATCATACCCTGCATTACCTGACCAGTCGACGTTTGCGTAATTTGGATAAAGTCTTGTAGCAGTTGACTTAAGCGCAAGTTTGAACAGGTCGTAATTAGGGTCTCCTTCAGCACGATTAACTCCCTTCATGCATTGGAAAATTCCACAAGGGAAAATAGAAGTTTTATGGAATCTACCTACCCCTTTAATTGAGCCTTCTAATAATGCCTTAATTATCATCCTGCCTTCTGGAAGTGTGCAAGTTCCATAGTTGATAGATGTAAATGGTAATTGATTACCACTTCTACTTTGTAATGTGTTTAAGTTATGATACATTCCTTCTACAGCTTGCTGAGTTTCTTTAATGGTCATATCCATAGCATATTCATATGCAGGTTTATAAATACCATTTCTATTTTCTCCATCCCAATATAAATAACTATCAATTGGAGTATCTTCAGGTATTTCGTTTAGACAACCTTCTCCAAGATTTTGGATATATTTCAGTCCATTTGCAAAATGTTTTCTAAAACTTTTTCTTACGTACGGCACCATAGTCCAATCTAAATGACTTGCGGCAACTCCGCCAAACTGCTGTAAAGACTGAAGCTGGAATAATACTGCAACTAACTGGAAAGCAGTATTAACTGAATTAGCTGGTCTTACGTCTGTTTGTCTTGTGTTAAAACCATTTTTTAATAAGTCATCAAAAGGAATAGTTAGACAATTATGCATACCAACTGCGTAAGAATCTAGGTCATGAACGTAAACCATATTTCCTAAATGGTTTGTTTTTGCCATTGGAGATAATAAATCATTAATGGCGATATCTCTCATTTGCTCTGAGCTTGCTTCTCCTACTCTTCCACCAAATGAGCGTTCATCTACATTTGCATTTTGATTTACAACATTTTCTGCATTTAATTTATTTACAATTCTTTTTCTTAAATGAGATTTTCTTGTTCTAATAATATCTCTTTCATTTCTATACATGATATAGGCTTTTGCTACATCTTTTCTTTTAGTCGCCATTAAACCCTTTTCAACTAAGTCTTGAATTTCATCAACAGTAAAAGGTTTATCTGCTCTTTGCATTGCGCAATTCTGAATATAGTGTGCAACATTTTCAGCTTTTTCTTTTGCATATTCAGTAACTTCTCCATCTACTGCCATAAAAGATTTTAAAATAGCGCCTTCTATTTTATTTAAATTAAAGGTAACTTGTCTACCATCTCGTTTAATTATTTTCATACAACCTCCTAATTAACTTTATATTTTAAGGATTATTATATTATATCATTTTTATATAAATAATTTTAATTTAAATTACTTAATCAATAGCTGCGATGAAGCTTCCTAAATCTTCTATTGCCATAGCGTCATCGCTATCTAAATCTGTATCATTGATAAGGACATAGTGGTCAAAATCTATATTTGCAAAATCTTTTTTATCTGCCAGAAATCGTCTACAAATCTCACTATAGTCTGGGTCTTGCTCTCTGTTTAAAGCTCTCTCTAATCTAGTTTTATCACTTGCCCAAATCCAAATAGGGTATACCTCTAGGCGGGAATCTTCTAATAAACATTCAATACCCGCAATATTAAATACTCCTATATTCACTACGTCTGCTTCTAAAGCTTCCAAAGGCGTTCCATAAAACCAGTCATTAAATGAGGTAGCTTCTAGCATTGTCCCATCTAATATTCTTTCTGCAAATTCTGCGCTGGTTAAAAAATGATAATCAACGCCTTCTGTCTCATAGTCT
>JAEIGA010000650.1_pt1 | contig 51359 bp, 40 predicted proteins | sample 9270691 | NCBI WGS metagenome assembly JAEIGA01 (sample SAMN17057246, study PRJNA624740) | gut metagenome | biome: biome; isolation source: fecal sample | host: Bos grunniens | place: China: Xizang | collected 2019 | reverse complement strand
GCTATCGTGGGTAGCAACCCTGTGAGTGGTATGACCTTGATGACCTTGATTATCGCATCTGTGATCTTCGTGGCAGTAGGTATGAAGGGCGCAAGCGGTATGGTAGGCGCCATGGTGATTGGTGGTGTGGTTTGTACTGCTTTGTCTATGGCTGGCGGTTTCATTACCGACCTCAAGATCGGTTATTGGATTGGTACAACCCCTCGCAAACAAGAGACATGGAAGTTCCTCGGTACGCTCGTGAGTGCAGCTACCGTAGGTGGTGTGATGATTATTCTGAATAAGACATACGGTTTCGTAGGCGACAACGCCCTTGTAGCTCCTCAAGCTAACGCTATGGCTGCGGTGATCGAGCCATTGATGAGTGGTCAAGGCGCACCTTGGATGTTATATCTCGCAGGTGCTATCTTAGCATTGATTCTCAATATATTAGGTGTACCTGTATTGGCCTTTGCGTTGGGTATGTTTATCCCATTGAGTTTGAATACCCCATTGCTCGTGGGTGGTGCTATTTCTTGGCTAGTAAGTCGCAAACGTGAGCAAGATGGCGAAAAAGCAGAGGAGTTGGCTGCGGCTCGCAACGAGAAGGGCACATTGATTGCCTCTGGCTTCATCGCTGGTGGTGCGTTAATGGGTGTAGTAAGTGCCTTGATTAAGTTCTGTGGTGTAGAGTGCTATATGGGCGCTTGGGCTGCATCATCTGGGGCTGCCCTTGTGGGCGTAGCGGCATATATCGCTTTGATTGTTTACTTTGTACTTGCGAGCAAGAAGACGAAATAAAGGCCACAACAATGCAGCTGTTAGATAGAAAATTATTTCACTATTAGATTGCGACTTATCGCAATTAAATAGGAGAACAATTAACAAAACTCGGGTGTCTGACATCCGAGTTTTGTTTTGTATTTAACCTAGAATCTAACATACATTTTTATTATTATTGGGCATATTGAGCAATTTCTCATATCTCGAAACTATTGATTTCAATCGACAAACAAAAAGAAATTTGAGCAAAAGGGGAGAAAATTTGCATATTTACATTTTTTTTCGTACCTTTGCAGGCGAATAGTAATTTTGAAGGATATGTACAAACGAATACTACTAAAACTCTCAGGTGAAAGTCTAATGGGAGAAAAGGGCTACGGTATTGATGAGAACCGTTTGGCAGACTATGCACAGCAAATTCAGAATATCGCACAAACAGGTGTGCAAATAGGTATTGTGATTGGCGGTGGTAATATATTCCGCGGATTGAGCGGTGCGCAAAAGGGATTCGATCGCATTAAAGGTGACCAAATGGGTATGTTAGCTACCGTCATTAATTCGTTAGCATTATGTTCTGCGCTTGAGGCCATCGAACAAAAAGTGCGTGTGATGACAAGCGTGCGTATGGAGCCAGTAGGCGAACTATACTCTACATCTGCAGCTATACGCTTGATGAATGAGGGTAATGTGGTCATTATTGCGGGCGGTACTGGTAACCCATATTTTACAACCGACACAGCCTCTGTACTCCGTGCTATAGAAATTCAAGCAGATATAATGATGAAGGGCACACGCGTGGATGGTATCTATACAGCTGACCCAGAGAAAGATCCTACTGCTACCAAGTTCGATGAAATTACCTATGACGAGGTACTTGATCGCAAGCTACGTGTGATGGATCTCACGGCAATTACGATGTGCCGCGAAAACAAGATGCCTATCTACGTATTTGATATGGATACAGTGGGCAACTTAGAGAAAGTCATTGCTGGCGAGCAAATCGGTACACTGGTAAAACCATAACCACTACATATATAAAAACTTTTAAAACCTCTATAGTATGATTGAAGTTTCAAAGATTAAAGGCGACGCAGAAGAATTGATGGAATCTGCTGTAATGTATCTTGATGATGCTTTGGCTCGTATTCGTGCGGGAAAGGCTAGTGCACGAATCTTGGATGTGGTACGCGTAGAGTACTACGGACAAATGAGTCCGCTTGCTAATGTAGCTACGATCACCACCCCAGATGCTCGTACCATCCAAATCCAACCATGGGAGAAAAAAATGATTGCCGAAATTGAGCGTGCTATCATCAACTCTAATGTAGGTCTAGCACCAAGCAACAATGGCGAAAGTATTCGCCTAATGATTCCACCACTGACCGAGGAGCGTCGTAAGGAATTGGCTAAGCAATGTAAAAGCGAAGCAGAGCATGCTAAGGTAAGTATTCGTAATGCGCGTCGCGATGCAATAGATACCCTGAAAAAGCAAATTAAAGAAGGTTTGCCTGAAGATGCAGAAAAAGATGCAGAGAACGAAGTTCAAAAGTTACACGATAAATACGTGAAACAAGTGGACGAGATCTACGCTAAGAAAGAGAAAGAAATTATGACTGTGTAATCTTTTGATTCATAGTTTATAGTTTAAATTAAAGTTTAAGGGCTCAATTATTTAAACTCACTTATGTGGTTTCCCGTTTTGCCTCTAAGCTCTTACCTTTAACCTTTAATCTATCAATCTAAGATTACTCATAATAGCAATAGCATGGACATTGGTGATTCCGATGTCCTATGCTATTTGTTTAGATAGCATCATAAACCTCCCCGCTATGGGTATACCTGTAGTGAACTATTCACCTGAATCCACATGGGAGTTTGGGGCAGCAGCACAGGGATACTTCCATTTACCCAATCAAGAACGCACATCTATTGTGCAACTCGACGGTACCTATTCGCTCGGCCACCAATGGTATATCAACGCGCAGGGAAATTTGTATTTTGGAACTCAGAGAACAGAAAACGAAAAGCAGAAAATAAGGAGCTGGCAACTCCAGTTTCGTACGGGATATAGCAATCGACCAGCCTACTACTATGGTACGTTCAACAATCCTTATTTTGCCAATGAAGGCAATACTGGAATAGGCATGTTACGATATGGAACACCCTATGAGTTGCAACGTGGATACCTTAACCTACAGGCACCTATTGCTCTGAGCAAGTATTGGGCAGTAGGTCCAATTGCTGACATGCTCATCACACATTTTGCTATAGCAGATATATATAGTACAACACAACCGTTGATGCAAGTAGCATTGGGCGCTGTAGCACAGTATGATACACGCGACAATGTGTATTACCCAACTAAAGGTCTATTCTGCAAAGTATCAGCTGCTGCTGCTTTGACTAACAAACAAGATATTCCCGAAGGACAACAAGCTGCTATCCACGGATGGCTCGCTGCGGACCTTAGACAGTATATACCCCTGCCACACCACTTTGTGATAGCCTGGCAACTCAAGGGACAATTCATGCTATCACAATACCTTATCTCGCACCTCACAATGTATCCTCTATTGCCCCGACTGGGCGGACAAGATGGCTTAAGAGGTATCAATAGCGATATGTTTCGCGATGATATAATGATGGCATTTCAGGCAGAACTACGTATACCTATTTGGAGTATTTTTCGGGCAACTATATTTGCTGGAATAGGTGATGTTTATGATTTTCACAATTGGCATTGGGAAATACCTAAAGTGGGTTACGGCATAGGCATTCGTGCCACAATCAATAAAGCAAAAGTGAACATACGCTTTGATGTAGCTCGTAGCAATGTAGATCCTCGATGGAACACTATTGATGCCTATAGTTTCTACCTTACTGCGACAGAGGCGTTTTAAAAATAAAATTAAACAATATTCAACAACACTTAATTACACCATATGCGAGGACTTGTAATCAAATCCACCGGCACGAGTTATGGCGTGCATTTTGAAGATGGCACATATGCGGATTGCCACGTGAAGGGAAATTTTCGCATCCGTGGTATTCGTTCTACTAATCCTGTTGCTATTGGCGATTATGTGGAAGTAAAAACGGAAAACACGAACGATAGATTAAGTAATGGAGAGCTTACACATTGGATTACAGAAGTATATGAGCGCAAAAATTATATCATTCGTCGTGCTACTAATTTAAGTTATGCTTCGCATATTTTAGCAGCTAATGTGGATATGGCAGCATTGATTGTTACAGTGCGCCATCCAGAAACCTCCACTACATTTATTGATCGATTTTTGGCTACGTGTGAGGCATATCGTGTGCCAGCCTGCTTGATTTTCAATAAGATTGATTTGCTGAAAGATGAAGAACAGCAAGAATTGGCAACACTTCGCCAGCTTTATAAGTCACTAGGGTATTCCACTTACGCTATCTCTGCACTTAATGACGCAGCAACAATCAATGATAAACTGTCCTCCTTATTCTATGGTAAGGTAACATTATTATCCGGCAATTCGGGTGTAGGAAAATCCACATTACTCAATGCCATTTTAGGTGAGAATGTGGCTCGCACGGGTGCAATATCTTCGGCTCACCATAAGGGTATGCACACGACCACTTTTTCTGAAATGTATCCACTCAAGTATGCTGAGCAGAATAATTCTAATTCCTGGATCATCGATACGCCAGGTATCAAAGGCTTTGGTATTTTGGATATGGAAAAAGAGGAAATTGGACACTATTTCCGTGAAATTTTTCATATTAGCAGAGAATGTAGGTATTCGGATTGTATCCACATGAACGAACCTGGCTGTGCCGTTAATCAGGCTGTAATAGATGGTAACATAGCTCTATCTCGCTACGAAAGCTACCTGTCTATGCTAGATGACACCACGGAAGGCAAGTATAGATAGCAAGTGTGTTCATCAAAATCTTACCCTCTTAAGACGAAAAATATCCACCTTTTTTTATACAAAAATGCATTTTTTACAAAAAAAATTTGCGTATTTGCATTTTTTGTAGTACCTTTGCAGCCGATTTGAAAAAATGGTACCTTGCCCGAGCGGTTAGGGATCGGTCTGCAAAACCGGGGACGGCGGTTCGAATCCGCCAGGTACCTCTAGAGAAGCCGCTTGAAAAAGCGGCTTTTTTGTATAAAATCTATCCCAACTACTGCCTAAAAGGATAAGAATACATTAAGACAACAAGGAATTATGCAGCAAGATATAGAGAAAATAACGCAACAAGAATATAAGTACGGATTTACGACAGATGTAGAAACGGACATTATTCCTATAGGACTCAACGAAGATATAGTTCGCTTGATTTCAGCTAAGAAAAACGAACCCGAATGGCTGTTAGAGTTTCGCTTGAAAGCCTATCGTAAATGGCTTACAATGGCACATCCGAATTGGGCCCATCTTAATATACCTGAGATTGATTTTCAGGCAATTTCATATTATGCAGCCCCAAAAACACATATCGGTGATGAGAAAACGGAAATTGACCCAGAACTAATGAAAACCTTTGACAAACTGGGTATTCCATTAGAGGAGCGTGCCGCTTTGGCAGGCAATATGGCAGTTGATGCCGTAATGGACTCGGTATCTGTAAAAACAACATTCCGCGAGACACTGGCTGAAAAAGGAATTATCTTCTGCTCTATCTCTGAAGCAGTACATGAATATCCAGAATTGGTGCAAAAATACTTGGGTTCAGTTGTCCCTGCGAACGATAATTTCTATGCCGCATTAAACTCGGCTGTCTTTTCAGATGGTTCGTTTGTATATATTCCGAAAGGCGTTCGTTGTCCTATGGAACTAAGTACATATTTTCGTATTAACGCGGGCAATACAGGACAGTTTGAACGCACTCTATTGGTGGCAGATGAGGGCGCATACTTGAGTTATCTGGAAGGTTGTACCGCACCTATGCGCGACGAAAATCAATTACATGCTGCGATCGTAGAAATTGTGGTACACAAAGACGCCGAAGTAAAATATTCTACCGTACAAAACTGGTATCCTGGCGATAAGGATGGCAAAGGTGGTATATATAACTTTGTGACCAAACGTGGTATCACTCATGAGAATGCTCGATTGAGTTGGACACAAGTAGAAACAGGTTCGTCTATTACATGGAAATATCCAAGTTGCATCTTAAAGGGCGACAACTCAACTGCAGAATTCTATTCAGTAGCTGTTACAAACAACTATCAGCAGGCTGATACAGGAACCAAAATGATTCACATCGGAAAGAACACTCGCTCCCGCATTATCAGCAAAGGTATATCCGCTGGCAAAAGTCAGAATGCTTATCGCGGATTAGTACGCGTAATGCCTAACGCGGAAAATGTACGTAACTATAGCCAATGTGATAGTTTACTCTTGGGCGATAAGTGTGGCGCACATACTTTTCCAACTATGCGCATACAAAATCCTACGGCAATTATCGAACACGAAGCTACTACAAGCAAAATTAGTGAAGATCAACTCTTCTATTGCCAACAACGTGGTATCGGCATAGAAGATGCTGTTGGATTGATTGTAAATGGCTATGCCAAAGAGGTGATGGACAAATTGCCAATGGAATTTGCCGTAGAAGCACAAAAACTGCTACAAGTGAGCTTAGAAGGTTCAGTAGGATAGTCTTAAGAATACATATTTCTCATAGCCCAGTTTTTAAAGACTGGGCTTTTTAATGCTCAACAACCATAGACTAATAATCTACAAAAATTAATTTTCAGTCCGTTTATTTGCATATTTGATTTTTTTGTTGTACCTTTGCATCCCAATTGTAAATTGGGAATTTTGTCGATAACAATCAAGCATTTGAATAAAACCAAATACATACGGCATTGCATTTGTGTCTGCATGATTATTTTATGTAGCACAATTCATACAGCTGCTGCTGATAAGGTAGCAACAACCATTATGCGAGTATGGCAATTAGAACCATTGACAGGTATTGCAGATACGCTACCCTTAGTAGACACATCATATATGCATCTACCTATGCGCGATGTACTCAATGATTATTCCATCTCAAATATCACCAATGCCAACATCGTATCTCCTACGCTCTCTCGCCTATACTTTGATCGTGATAAGCGTGCAGATTTTATCTTCGCAGATGCATACGCGCCATATATCATAGCACCAAAAGATGTCAAATTTTATCATACGACAACGCCATACTCCTCCGTTAGTTATAAGAAAGGTTTTGTCACTGACATGGATCAAAATGATATCAGTTTCATGTTCACAGGCAATGTATCACGTCGCACAAATCTGGGTATGACAATCGACTACCTCAATTCGTATGGTCGCTTTACATCGCAGGAGGGAAAAACTGTTTTTGGTTCGGTTTTTGGGAGCTACAATGGTGACCACTATTCGTTACAAGCCGCTTTCACATGGAACACACTGAATAACTTTGAAAACGGAGGTCTTAGTAATCCTGATGACCTAGGAGGAAGTCTCAAACCACAAGACATGCCAGTAAAGATGCAAGGCATGTCCGCTTTCCGATACCTATCAGGTTATCTCAATCACTATTACAGTATCTGTGTAGAACGCGAACGCAAAGTAAACTACCGCGAACGTGATGAGGAGGGCAAATGGATCAAGAAAGATTCAGTGAAAATTGAGTATGTACCAGTCACTACTTTTCGACATGTATTCGAGACAACTGACGCTACAAAAAAATACATCGAGAAAAACGCAGGACAAGGTTTCTATACCAATATTTACCGCAACCCTACGAGCACCTTGGATAGCGCATCGTGTTTGACAATCAAAAACACATTATCGGTCACTTTCGAAGAGGAGTTTAATACTTGGTTGCGCTTCGGTGCCATGGTTTATGCCATGAACGAAGTACAATGCCATATCTCGCCTATCGGACAAGCAGTAGAGCTTCCTGCTACGAGTAACTTGCTTTTTGGTAATTTCCCTATAACTTACCCATTAACCAACTTGCATGCTATACCCGATACCCTATATGGCCAACGTTGGACAAATAACACCTATATCGGCGGTACACTTTACAAGAATCAAGGAAAATATATCCACTACGGATTCAATGGTAATATATGCTTAGCAGGATATAAGTTAGGAGAGTTTCAAGTGAATGGCCATCTAGATGCTGGCTTTAAGCTCGGAAAAGACTCTATGACATTAGCCGCTAAAGCATATATTAAGAATGAGACACCTGATTACTACTTAACACACTATCGTAGTAATCACTATCAATGGGACAACAATTTCAAGAAAACTTATCGTTTCTACGTTGGCGGAGAAATTGCATACCCTACTAAATGGGTACAACCAAAACTAGATGTATCTTTTGAGAATATCACACAACATATCTATTTTGCAGAAGACGGGTGCCCACAACAAATGGAAGGTAATATCCAGGTGCTGGCCGCTGATTTGCAATTGAATATCACTACTCCTTGGGTAAATTTGGATAATCGCATCGTATATCAACATTCCTCTTCTACCAACCTGTCATTACCTGCTTTAACCATGTACAACAACTTATACTATCATGGCACATGGGTAAAGGCATTAGACGTGCAGATCGGAGTAGATATGCGATTCTTCACCAAATACTATGCCCCAATTCTTAATCCTGCTATTGGGCAATTTTGCGTACAAAATAAGGAGCAAGTGGGTAACTACCCAGTAATGAATGTATATGCCAATTTTTATGTAAAATATATTCGACTAAAACTATTTGCACAATACCAACATTTCAATGCGTCTTTTATGAGCAAACAATATTTCAGTATGCCAGGCTATCCGATGGCACCAGACATGTTCCGCGCAGGATTATCTTGGCACTTTTATAAATAACCTATAACCTTATTTTACTATTACAACCACAATATTATGCAACAGACACCTAATCTACATACGATCCTCAATTACGCCTGCGAAGAAGCAGGAAGACTTGGTAATCTTGAGATTCAGCCCGATCACATCATGTTGGGTATTTTGCGTTTGGGAGCAGGAAAAGCATACGAACTACTCATGCAAGCAGGAATGAATCCTGTAGAATTCAAAAAGAAAATAGACGAACGATTACTACAGGATCAACCCACGCAAACACAGAAATTATCTCGTGCCAGCGAACGTATAATCCGACTCACTGGTATAGAAGCACGCGATTATCAAGCTGAAACATGCGGCTCTGTACACCTAATTATGGGTATATTACGCGATAGAATTAATTTTCCAGCAATGTACCTTGAACAACAATATGGTATTGATTATGAATGCATTGAGCGACTCTATCCTAAGCCTGATCCATTACCACAAGGCGAACTAGTAATGGATGAGAAACAAACTGATAAAGAGACTGCATTTCATATATTCGGAACAGAAATGGGGGGAGAGAAACGACAAAAGGGCAAAACCGACACACCTGCTCTTACCAAATATGGACGCGATTTAACCGCTCAGGCCAAGAATGGAGAGCTCGACCCTGTAATCGGTAGAGCTCTGGAGATAGACCGTGTAATACAAATCCTATCTCGCCGAAAAAAGAATAATCCTATTCTCATTGGCGAACCTGGTGTAGGTAAGTCAGCCATTGTAGAAGGCTTGGCACTTCGTATTACAGGAAATGAGATTCCTGCATTGAAAGACAAACGCATCATCTCACTAGATATTGCATCCATGGTGGCAGGAACTACCTATAGAGGACAATTTGAGGAGCGTATCAAAACTGTAATAAAAGAGCTACATCAACACCCTGAGATTATCCTTTTCATCGATGAGATTCACACACTAATGGGTGCTGGAAATGCGCAAGGTTCATTGGATGCAGCAAACATTCTGAAGCCAGCTTTAGCACGCGGTGAAGTACAATGTATCGGCACTACCACCATAAACGAGTATCGCACCTCTATTGAAAAAGATGGCGCATTGGAACGCAGATTTCAGCAAGTGATTGTGCAACCAACCACGATAGACGAGACCTATACGATACTTACTCGCCTAAGCGATACTTATGGACAATTCCACCATGTGCGTTATACTCCAGAAGCGCTTCGCGCATGCGTGAACCTCACAGACAGATATATCACCGACCGCTCATTCCCAGATAAAGCTATTGATGCCATGGACGAAGCGGGAGCATGCAAAAGCGCTGCAAATTTGAGCAACAAAGCAATTAAAGGCGATGAGTTCGTAGAAATCACAGAGGCTGATATAGCTCGTATAGTCAGTCAGATGTCGGGCGTACCCGTACAACGCGTAGCACAAGCTGAGAGCGAACAATTGCGTCAAATGGCTGACAAACTGCAACAGCGTGTAATAGGTCAAGACCAAGCTGTAAAAAAAGTAGTAAAAGCTATTCAGCGCTCACGCATGGGATTACGCGACCCACGCAAACCCATAGGTACTTTCTTTTTGCTTGGACCTACAGGTGTCGGTAAGACACACTTGGCACAATGCTTGGCAGAAGAAATGTTTGGCAATCGGGAGGCGATTATTCGTTTTGACATGTCAGAATATATGGAAAAACATACTGTCAGCTTGTTAGTAGGTGCACCTCCAGGCTATGTAGCACACGAAGATGGAGGTAAACTCACGGAAGCTGTACGACGTAAACCATACTCTATCGTGCTATTTGATGAGATTGAAAAGGCACACCCTGACATCTTTAATGTACTACTACAGGTGATGGATGAAGGACGACTGACAGATCGACAGGGACATATCGTTAACTTTAAAAATACGATTATTATTCTCACTAGCAATGTAGGCACGCGTCAATTGAACGAATTTGGAGCAGGCATTGGCTTTGGTGCTGATAATCTGGATGGTACAAGCACAGAACGGATGCTAACAAAAGCCTTGCAACGCACTTTCCCACCCGAATTTGTGAATCGATTGGATGACATTATCGTTTTTCATCCGCTCAACGATGATGCTTTGGCACAAATATTGTCGCAAGAATTACGCCCATTGCAAATGCGTTTAGGGGCATCGGGTTACACTTTAGAACTTACAGATACTACTCGCGAGGAGATTCTTCGCATGTCACGCGACAAACAATATGGCGCACGTCCGCTCAAACGAGCAATACAAACACTTATAGAAGATCCACTGACAGACAAAATGCTGGCTGGAGAGATTGAAAATAAAATAATAAAAATATAACATTATGGCAAAAGAAATTACAGATGCTAACTTTCAAGAATTGTTAGCAGAGGGAAAACCTCTCGCAGTAGATTTTTGGGCACCTTGGTGTGGTCCATGTAAAATGATTGCTCCTATTTTTGACGAATTGGCAGCAGAGTATGAAGGTCGTATCATTGCTGGTAAAGTAAATGTAGATGAGAATGACGACTTATGTACCACCTATGGCATTATGAATATTCCTACCATCTTGTTTTTCAAGAATGGTGAGTTAGTTCATCGCCAAGTTGGTGCCATTCGCAAACCCGATTTGCAAAAGCTTTTTGAAGAAGTATTATAATATTTTTGCATTTTTTCGCAAAAATATTTGCATAAATCACAAAAAAGAAGTACCTTTGCACCCAAATTGCCTTTGTGGGCACTAATTAGTGTGCCTACATGGGTAGTTTTGCGTGTATAAACATCGGAATAAAAGGCAACACACGAAAGCTAAATGGCAAAATATTAATGACTAGTAGTCACAAACCTACGAACGTTGTTAAGTAAAGAGCGAGGGTATTAAGTGCCCTATGTCGCAAGCGACAATCAACGCACACGATTTGCCCAATGCGATGGTCTGGTAGCTCAGCTGGATAGAGCAACAGCCTTCTAAGCTGTGGGTCTCGGGTTCGAATCCCGACCGGATCACAAGGCGGTAAGTAATTATAATTACGAAGTGCCTATCATCATTAACTATTAATTACTAAAATTAACTGTACTACATGCGTCAGTTAAAAATCACAAAATCCATCACCAACCGTGAATCGGCATCGCTTGACAAGTATTTGCAGGAGATTGGTCGCGAGCCATTGATTCCAGTTGATGAAGAAGTAGAATTGGCTCGTAGAATCCGTCACGGAGATCGAGCAGCATTAGAGAAACTGGTAAAAGCCAATCTGCGATTTGTTGTTTCAGTAGCAAAACAGTATCAAAATCAAGGTCTTAGCCTTCCTGACTTGATTGACGAAGGCAACCTTGGGCTTATCAAAGCAGCAGAAAAATTCGATGAAACTCGTGGATTTAAGTTTATCTCTTATGCAGTATGGTGGATCCGTCAGTCCATCTTGCAAGCCTTAGCTGAGCAATCACGTATCGTACGTCTTCCACTCAACCAAGTGGGTTCGCTCAACAAAATTAACAAGGCATACCAACGCTTCGAGCAAGAGTTTGAACGCAAGCCAAGTGCTGAAGAGTTGGCAGAATTACTGGATATCCCAGTAGACAAGATTGCCGATACACTAAAGATGTCTGGTCGACAAGTCAGCGTGGATGCTCCATTCGTAGAAGGTGAAGACAACAGTCTGATTGACGTAATGGTCAACGAAGACTCTCCTAACGCAGACCATTCACTAATTAACGAATCGCTTTCACGCGAAATTGACCGCGCATTGGCCACACTAACTCCACGCGAAGCTGATATCATTCGCAAATTCTTTGGTATTGGTGTACCAGAGAAAACTTTAGAAGAGATTGGTATTGAGTTCCATCTAACCCGCGAACGCGTTCGCCAGATTAAGGAGAAAGCCATACGTAGACTCAAATCAAGCTCAAGAAGTAGGATTCTAAAAACCTACCTTGGATAAAAAAGACATACCTGCAATAATGTTAGAGGACTGCCTAGCAGTCCTTTTTTTGTTTTTAGGAAATATACAACTACGAGATGTATAATGTCACAACCCACCATTGATTGGATAAAAGCTAAAGCTTTTTTAAAAAAAAAGTCTTTTACTTGCATAATTACTTTTTTTTTTGTATCTTTGCACGCTATTTGGAGGATGTTATGCATTCTGTATCTAAAATATACAAATTGTAAACGAAAATAAATAAAACAACAACATGGAAATTCTACAACAAATGCTCAAACGTGCGCAAAAGAATCCTCAGCGCATAGTACTTCCAGAAGGCGACGAACCTCGTACACTGGAGGCTGCTAATCTCCTTTTAAAGGACAAAATTGCTAAGCTTATTTTAATTGGCGATCCTGCCGTAATCAGACAAATGGCAAATGAAAAAGGATATGAGTATATCCTAAGCGACGATAGCGAACTCACTATCGTTGATCCCCTGAATGACCCAAAGATGCCAGAATATGCAAACCTGCTTTTCGAACTTCGAAAAGCTAAAGGTATGACCATTGAACAAGCTACAGAAAAAGTGAAAGACCCTCTATATTTAGGTTGCTTAATGATCAAGAACGGTGATGCTGATGGCGAATTAGCGGGTGCTCGTGGCACAACCGCAGATACCATTCGTCCCGCATTCCAAATCCTCAAGACCCGTCCTGGCGTGCATATCGTATCTGGTGCATTCCTTATGTTTACCCCTGCTACACACTTAGGTGAAGGAGGTTTCCTTGTTTTTGCAGACTGTGCAGTCAATCCATGTCCTAACGCACAAGAGTTAGCAGAGATAGCTGTAACTACCGCCGAAACCGCCAAAGCATTGGGCGGTATCGAGCCACGCGTAGCAATGCTCAGTTTCTCTAGCAAAGGCAGCGCAAAGCATGAATTGGTAGATAAAGTGGTCGAAGCTACTCGTATCGCACATGAGATGGCACCAGACTTGGCGCTTGATGGCGAGTTGCAATTGGATGCAGCACTTGTGGAGAGCGTAGGCGCACAAAAAGCTCCAGGTTCTCACGTAGCAGGTAAAGCAAACGTATTGGTATTCCCAGACCTACAAGCAGGTAATATCGGCTACAAACTTGTAGAGCGTTTCTCTGGTGCAGATGCCGTAGGACCAATCCTGCAAGGTATAGCTGCTCCAGTAAACGACCTTAGTCGCGGTTGCAAAGTGCAAGATATTGTACAAATGGTTATCATCACCGCAAACCAAGCAATTGGTATGAAGTAATTATTGGGTTAAAGCTTATAGGTTAAAGGCGCAGAATATGCGCCCCCCGCCTATAAACTTTAAACTATAAACTATAAACGAATATTAACCATAGAAACACATATATAGATATGAAGATTTTAGTATTAAACTGTGGAAGTAGCAGTATTAAGTACAAACTTTTTGATATGGATACCCGCGCCGTATTGGCACAAGGCGGGGTAGAGAAAATAGGTTTGCCTGACTCATTCTTGCAAGTAAAGTTATCTAATGGCGAGAAAGTAAAGATTGAACAAGCAATGCCAGAACACACAGTAGGTATCCAACTCATTCTCAGTACACTAATTGATGAGAAGATTGGTTGTCTACAATCATTGGACGAGATCAATGCTGTAGGTCACCGCGTGGTACATGGTGGCGAGAAGTTCAATCAGTCTGTAGTCATCACACCTGAAGTCAAGGAGATGATTATCAAGTGTATTGAACTTGCTCCATTGCACAACCCTGCTAATCTCAAGGGTATCGAAGCTATTGAGCAATCATTGCCTGCAGTACCACAAGTAGCAGTATTCGACACCGCTTTCCATCAAACAATGCCAGACGAGGCATACATGTATGCACTACCATATGAGTTGTATGAGAAATATGCTATTCGTCGATATGGTTTCCATGGCACATCACATCGCTATGTGTCTGCTCGTGTATGTGAATACTTGGGCGTGGATCCTGCCAATACCAAGATTATCACCGCTCACATCGGCAACGGCGGTAGCTGTACAGCCGTACTAAACGGAAAATCTGTGGATACCTCTATGGGTCTTACTCCTGTGGAAGGCCTTATGATGGGAACTCGTTCCGGCGATTTAGATCTCGGTGCTGCTACCTACATTATGGATAAAGAGAACTTGAGCACAGCCGAGTTCTCTAACCTAGTGAACAAAAAATCAGGTCTAATGGGCGTAAGTGGTGTATCTAGCGATGCTCGCGACATTGAGAATGCCATACAAACTGGTAACAAGCGTGCAGACTTAGCCCGTCGCATGTTCATCTACCGTGTGAAGAAATACATAGGCTCTTACGCTGCTGCACTGAATGGTGTGGATGTAATCGTCTTTACTGGCGGTATAGGCGAAAACGACATCTGTATTCGCGGAGAAATCATCAAAGGACTTACTTATCTAGGTATCCAAGTAGATGAGACTAAAAATGCTATCCGCGGTGAAGAAGCAATCCTCACTACACCAAATAGCAAAGTCACTGTATGTGTAATACCTACCGACGAGGAATGGATGATCGCATCCGATGCAATGAACCTAGTTTGATTTAAAACTTTGTAATTAAAAATAATCATTATGGGAAAGCCACAAATTGTGGCTTCCCCATATAAATACGCAACGAACCTTGAAACCTATTATATATCAATTACTTCCACGTACCTTTACAAATTACAACGAGACATGCCGTCACGCAGGTACGCTGCAAGAGAATGGTTGTGGTACTCTCAACGCCATTACCTCTAAGGCCCTTCGAGCAATACGCGACTTGGGCGCTACACACGTGTGGTACACAGGTGTGATTCGCCATGCCACTGCACAATACAACACGCCCGCTATCGTTAAAGGCAAAGCGGGTAGCCCATATGCCATCACCGATTACTATGATATAGATCCTGACTTATGTGAAGACAAGCGCCGACGCATGCAGGAATTTACAGATTTAGTAAAACGCAGTCATAACGCAAAATTACAAGTAATCATCGATTTCGTACCTAACCACGTGGCACGTGAATATAAATCGACATGCAAGCCTAAAGGCATAGAAGACTTGGGTGCTACCGACAACCCACAATGGACATTCTCACCACTCAATAATTTCTACTACATTCCAGAAACGTTTGCTCCTAAATTTGATATTCAAGGATACAACGAATATCCTACACGCGCTACAGGTAACGACTGCTTTACTGCACAGCCAACGCAAAACGATTGGTATGAAACTGTCAAACTCAACTACGGTGTATTCTATCAAAGCGGTGGCGAGCAACAGTTTGACCCTATACCCAATACATGGCATAAGATGCTACATATATTGCTTTTCTGGGCAAGTAAAGGCATCGATGGTTTCCGCTGCGATATGGCAGAGATGGTGCCACAAGCTTTCTGGGCATGGGCAATCCCTCAGGTAAAAGAACAATACCCCAACATTATCTTCATCGCCGAAGTGTATAATCCCGATCTCTACCGCTGTTATATAGACGCTGGTTTTGATTACCTTTATGACAAAGTAGGTATGTACGATTATTTGCGCGGTGTAACCAGCAAGAACTGGGCGGCTGAAGGCATTACCCAACAATGGCAAGCCGTGGATGATATTCGCGACCATATGCTCTATTTCTTAGAGAACCACGACGAGCAGCGTATCGCCAGCGGATTCTTCTGCGGACGTGGAATATGCGCTGAGCCAGCAATGATAGTAGCAGCCACTTTAGGCAGTAATCCCGTAATGATTTACGCTGGACAGGAACTTGGCGAAAAAGGAATGGATGCTGAAGGTTTCTCAGGTATGGACGGCAGAAGCACTATTTTCGACTACTGGGGTATCAAATCGCTTCAAGCATGGGCCAACCATGGCAAGTTTGATGGAGCTAAGCTCACAGAGGAACAACTGACACTGCGCCAATTCTACCGCCAACTGCTTCGTTTGGCACGCACAGAAAAAGCTATTACACATGGCCAACTCTATGACTTAGAGTATGCACAAACCGAGGGATTCAACAAACATGAGCACTTTGCCTATATCCGCAAGTATAAGCAACATACCTTGCTTATCGTTCTCAACTTTGATGATCATAAAACGGATATTCAAGTGCGTATCCCGCACGAAGCATTTGAGCACTTACAACTCACTACTCAAGAGCAGGTGGTAGCCGTAGACTTGCTTACCAATATAGAAACTACCCTACCTTTTAACCCACAAGAACCAATTCATCTCACTCTAAACGCATGGAAAGGCGTTATCTTGAAGATTAAGAATTAATGAAACATTTAGCAGCGATAATCAAACCCTACCTACAACTACTTCGCGTAGGTAACTTGGCTTTCATAGCCATTCTTCTCTTCGTTATGGAGAAATGGGTAGCTACACCTTTGTTGCATTTGGCACAATTCTCTGAGCAGATGCCTTGGTGGGTGCTTACTTTGCTTATACTGAGTACTATACTAATAGCTGCAGGTGGCTATGTCATCAATGACTATTTTGATGTAAAAATAGATCGCATCAATCGTCCTGATGACTTGATCGTCACTCGCCACATCTCTCGCGAGGGTGCTATGCGTTTATTTCAAGTGCTGAGTGGTATAGGCGTAGCTGCAGGATTGGCAGTGGCTTGGTGGGCACATAGTTGGACATTAATGATGATCATCGTAGTTATTCCAGGACTACTATGGTTCTACTCTGCAAGCTATAAACGCCAACTCATAGTAGGCAATATAGTAGTAGCCTTTGCCTCCGCATTGGTACCACTACTCGTGGCTATAGCCAATGCAGACTATCTACGCTATCTATATGGACAGGCATTACAATACACTCCAATTACAGGACAATTATATGTTTGGCTAGGAGCTTTTTCATTGTTCGCTTTTCTTGTAACATGGGTACGTGAGATGGTAAAGGACATTCAAGACATCCAAGGCGACCGCGAAATGGAGTGTCGTACTATGCCTATCGTATGGGGCATCCAAACAACCAAAGTGATAGCCACCATACTACTCATTATAGTCGCTACCCTAATAGCCTATATAGCCTTTGCTGTGTTACCTTTCCCCTATACATGGCAGAGTTTTGCTACGCGCTATATCGTTTTCGGACTGGTCACACCCATTATCTGCGCTATTGTATTGCTTTGGGCTAGCACTACTCCTCTAGAGTACCGACGCACACAACTTATCATCAAATTTCTAATGTTTATGGGTGTTATGTATAGCTTCGTACTCCATCAGAACCTCTTAGCATAACCATTCTAAATAATTCTACACCACTTTGCTCACTACCACACGCCATATTATCCTCGGAAGTCAGAGTCCTCGCCGCCGCGAACTATTGACAGGTATAGATATCCCCTTCAGTTGCATAACTATTGATGCTGACGAATCATATCCAGCAGACTTGCAGGCAGGCGAAATACCTATGCATATATCGCGTATGAAGGCTCATGCATACGAGGAAAACCTACAAGATAACGAACTACTCATAACATCTGATACCATTGTTTGGGTCAATGGACAAATGCTTGGCAAACCCAGAGATAAAGAGGAAGCTAAGCAAATATTGCTCCAACTCAGTGGTCAAACTCATCAGGTCTATACAGCAGTATGCTTCACCTGGCGCAACCACACTACACAACCACTACATCATACTCTCGTAGACCGCACCGATGTGACATTCCGTACATTGAATAAGCAGGAAATAGACTACTACGTAGAAAAGTATCTTCCTCTTGACAAAGCAGGTGCATACGGCGTACAAGAATGGATAGGCTATGTGGGTGTCGAACGCATGGAAGGGTCCTACTTCAACGTAATGGGATTTCCCATCGGATTAGTATATCAATGGCTACAAGACAATAATATTATTTCACATATTACACGTAAATAATGCTAAAACTACTTCTCATATTATCTATCCTAACTACGCATCCCAACACACAAGATGCCAATATTGGCGTACTAATATGCGACTATCATAGTGGCGATACGATTGATGCCCATCGCCCCAACGCTGTTATTCCACCGGCATCTACTATGAAACTGCTTACTGCTGCCACAGCACTAGAGCTATGGGGTGCGGATTATCGTATTCAAACACCTATCACGTATTCTGGTTATATCCAAGATGGTACACTACACGGCAATCTCTATATTGAGGGAAGAGGCGACCCTACTTTTGGTTCTCGCTATGTAGGCGACAAGAGCTTTATGTACAAATGGGTACGCCGATTGCGCGAGGCCGGTATACAGCATATCACAGGTTCGATAGTAGCTGATCTGAGTTTTTTCGATGGTGATGCACTCAACCCTTCATGGCTATGGGAAGATGCGGGCAACTACTACGCACCTGGTATCTATTCACTAGCATACCAGGATAATACTCTAAACATCGTCCTGCGTAGCGGAGCCGTAGGTAGCATAGCTGAAGTACTATATACCACTCCTGAGATACCTGAGTTAGAATTCGAAAATCACATCCGTTGCACACATATCACCTACGATGGTGCTTTTGTGCATGGTGTGCCATATAACAATACCCGCTACCTCACGGGTAGTGTGCCATCCAACAGACAGACCTTTGGTGTACGTGGAGATATGCCTAACCCAGGACTACTCCTCGTGAGAGATTTTACCAAACTCCTACGCACAAGCGGCATTCTAGTAGATAATACAGAGCAGTATATCAGCGAGAAGCCTATGAATGCTCCTGCGCGACACTTGCTCTTTACCCACGAGAGCGAACCCCTATACGAGATTATTCGCCATACCGAACAGGAGTCAGACAACTTATATGCTGAAATGCTTTTCCGCATTTTTGGTGCTAAATATTCTGTTCCATGCACCATCCACAATGCCTCCGACTTTATGCGTGAGTATTGGAAAAACCGCGGTGTATCCTTTCGAAGTGGTAAGATTTTGGATGGTTGTGGTTTAGCGCCACAAGATGCCATTTCACCTTCTATGTATGTGCAACTGCTGCGATATATGTATGGCTCCAAACAAAAAGATGTTTTCTTAGCGTCTCTGCCATGCAGTGGAGAGAGTGGCACGCTAAGTTCTTTCTTGCGCGACACACCACTGCACGGAAAAGTGTGCGCTAAGAGCGGTACTATCGGCGGCACAAAGAACTACGCAGGATATATTTTCCTACCCGACGGCAGAGTTTGGATTTTTGCCGTAATGGTAAATAGCGCCAACTGCAAGACACGCAAGATCCAACGCATCATAGAACAATACCTATTAGATGTATATCAAGCAAACATATAGTACTTCCACCTTGCTGCGCGAGCAATATACAGATGCGCTACCACACTTGTACACCATCCGAACAGACTACCAAACCGCAGGACGTGGACAAGCAGGCAACTCATGGGAGAGCGAGGACGGCAAAAACCTCCTATTCTCCACCTTGCTGCGCTATCCTAATCTATCTGCTAGTCAGCAATGGCGATTATCGATGCTTGTGGCACTAGCATTGCATGATGTATTGGCAAAATACCTTCCCATACATGATTTGACCATCAAATGGCCCAATGATATCTACTACGGTAATCATAAGCTCGTAGGTATACTCATTGAGAACATATTGCAGGGATCACACATTTCATACACCATAGCAGGTATTGGCATCAATGTGAACCAAACCATATGGTTAAGCGCAGCTCCTAATCCCATCTCTATGAAGCAAATCACAGGACAGGAGTACAACGTAGACAAACTATTAGAGGAATGGTTTTCTGCTATCACAGCACGTGAAACACTCACTACCGATGACCTACGCCAAGCCTACATGCAACGCCTCTATCGCCGTAGTGGATGGTACCCTTATGTAGAGCGCGAAGTTAGTACCCTTCCCACAGCTATTGCTACTAACCATATCGAAGGAACGTTTATTGCAGAAATGGCGGGTATCACCGATCAAGGAGAACTACTCCTACGCCACAAGAACGGAAATGAACAGGCATACCACTTCAAGCAAATACGTTTCGTACTTGCCAACCCATAAGTTTTAACGATTAAAACAATTAAAACATACCATACATGAAATCTATCATCATCACAGGTGGCGCAGGATTTATCGGCAGCCACGTAGTACATTTGTTTGTAAACAAGTACCCTAACTATCGCATTATCAATGTAGATAAACTCACGTATGCTGGCAATCTCGCCAACCTTAAAGACATAGAGGACAAACCTAACTATCGCTTTGTAAAAGCAGATATCTGCGATTTTGACACCATGTATGCACTTATGCAAGAAGAGCAAGTCACAGGTATCATCCACTTGGCAGCAGAAAGCCATGTTGACCGATCGATCAAAGACCCATTCACCTTCGCCCGCACGAACGTAATGGGTACACTCAGTCTTTTGCAAGCAGCCAAACTCTATTGGGAAGCACTGCCTGAGAAGTACGAGGGTAAACGTTTCTACCATATATCCACTGATGAAGTATATGGCGCACTCGAGATGACACATCCGGAGGGTATTACCCCACCCTTCTCTACTCAAGCTTCATCCGAGCACCACGAAGCATACGGCGAAGACTTCTTTGTGGAGACTACTAAATATAATCCCCATAGTCCATACTCAGCTTCTAAGGCCAGCAGTGATCACTTTGTGCGCGCTTTTCACGATACCTATGGCATGCCTACCATCGTAACTAACTGTTCTAACAACTATGGTCCATACCAATTCCCTGAGAAACTCATTCCACTCTTTATCAACAATATCCGCCACCGCAAACCATTGCCTGTCTATGGTAAGGGCGAGAACGTACGCGATTGGCTCTATGTAGAGGACCACGCACGTGCTATTGATCTCATCTTCCACCAAGGCACTGTAGCTGAGACATACAACATCGGAGGCTTCAACGAGTGGAAGAACATCGATATTATTAAGGTTGTTATCAATACAGTGGATCGTCTCTTGGGTCGCGAGGAAGGCGAGGACATGAATCTCATTACGTATGTTACCGACCGCGCTGGTCACGATATGCGTTATGCTATTGACTCACGCAAACTGCAAACTGAATTAGGTTGGGAACCTTCATTGCAGTTCGAAGAGGGCATTGAGAAGACCGTTCGCTGGTATTTGGACAACCAAGAATGGATGGACAATATCACCTCTGGTGAGTACGAGAAATACTACGACGACATGTACGGCAAACGATAGTTTGCTTATCCAATGAGGCAACACACAAAGGAATGAAATCTTAAGCTTAGTGCTTTGATATATATTAGGACTAGGATAACAGCGATAGGATATACAAAATAAGGCGACACGCTTTGTGTCGCCTTATTTTGTATAATATATCTATACATCAATATGCTATCGCGAAAATTACACGTTGTGCACTTGGATTGCCGGTGTATATACACTTGCCTGGAGTTTTGTCTCCCTCCAAAGGAATACAACGGATAGTAGCCTTGGTCTCTGCTTTGATCTTCTCCTCTGTCTCTGGAGTACCATCCCAGTGGCAAAGCAAGAAGCCTGGTTTCTTGATCTCTTCTTTGAAATCCTCCCAAGTATCCACCTCACGGGTGTTCTCCAGACGGAAGTTGAGTGCCTTTTGGTAGATATTTTCTTGGATCTCTTTGAGCAAGTTTTGGATTGTCTCTACAATACCATCAAATGCTACCGTTTCTTTGGTCAATGTATCACGACGAGCGAGCTCTACAGTGCCGTTCTCAAGGTCACGACCACCCATAGCAATACGCAAAGGTACACCCTTCAATTCATACTCAGCAAACTTAAAGCCAGGAGTAGCCTTGTCGCTTGCATCGATTTGTACGCGGATGCCGAGTTTCTTCAACTCGTCTGCCAATGGATTGAGTTTAGCCATCAGTTCGTCCAATTGCTCTTGCTTCTTGAAGATAGGCACGATAACCACCTGAGTGGGAGCAAGATTTGGAGGAAGAACAAGACCATTATCATCAGAGTGAGTCATGATAAGCGCACCCATCAAACGAGTAGAAACTCCCCAAGAGGTAGCCCATACATACTCAAACTTATTCTCTTTATTGAGGAAAGTCACGTCAAATGACTTAGCGAAGTTTTGACCCAAGAAGTGGCTAGTACCTGCTTGCAATGCCTTACCATCTTGCATCATAGCCTCGATAGAGTAAGTATTCAACGCTCCTGCGAAACGCTCGTTAGGAGACTTAACACCCTTCACAACTGGAATAGCCATCACTTTCTCGGCGAAGTCAGCGTAAACATCCAACATTGTAGCTGCATAGTTCTCAGCCTCTTCCTCGGTAGCGTGAGCAGTATGACCCTCTTGCCATAGGAACTCTGCGGTACGCAAGAAAAGACGGGTACGCATCTCCCAACGCATTACGTTACACCATTGATTGCAAAGAATAGGAAGGTCACGATAAGATGAAATCCAGTTCTTGTAGGTTGACCAGATAATAGTCTCTGAAGTAGGACGGATGATGAGTTCCTCCTCAAGGCGTGCTTTAGGATCAACAACCACACCCTTGCCCTCTGGATCGTTCATCAAACGGTGGTGGGTAACCACAGCACACTCTTTAGCAAAACCCTCTACGTGCTCTGCCTCACGGCTCAAGAATGATTTAGGAATCAACAATGGGAAATAAGCGTTCTTAACACCATTCTCCTTAAAACGACGATCCAATTCTGCTTGGATAGTCTCCCAAATGGCATAGCCATAAGGTTTGATTACCATACATCCACGTACAGCAGATTGTTCAGCGAGATCTGCTTTTACTACCAATTCGTTGTACCACTTCGAGTAATCTGTAGCTCGAGGGGTTAGCTTTTGAAAACTTGCCATTATAGTATTGTTATTTTAGTTCAATATTGTTCAACGTAGAGGATATGATTTTCGTAATCGTTCAAAATGCTCAGGCTTGGCTTTTAGTTGCTCTGTTATACGCATGAGCCAACCTGTTTCCGAATCACCCTGCAAAGGTACTACTTTTTTGTTGATTGACAAAATCGGAAGCGAGAAAAATTCACAAAAAGCCTTTAAACACATCTCGCTAGCATTCATTTTTCCTTGAATGGAGTAGCCAGCTATATGAAACGACGCTAAATCTACTTTCTTAAGTAGCTCTTGATTTAAGTTTGGTTCACCTTCCCAACAGTCAATAGCAGTAGTGAGGCGATGAGGCAATGAGGCAAGAGGCGAAAGGCGAGAGAGGAGGGCTTGCTCGTCAATAACACCACCACGGGATGCATTGATGATAAGGGCATTTGGCCTGCAACGACGCAGGATGTCCGCATTACAAAGGTGGTAAGTGGGATATTCTCCTCCGCGGGTCAAAGGCGTGTGAAAAGTGAGTACATCGCATAATACTGCTAGTTGCTCAAGTGATACGCCTATGCCTAGTGGCGGGTCGGATAGTATAACTTTATACCCTTTATTTTCTGCCATTTGAGCTACAAGTTTGCCCACATGGCCATAGCCCACCACACCAATAGTCAATTGTCCAGTTTTGAGCGTACTGATAGCCTCCTCCACATAATCGCACACCGCCTGCGCGTTGCACCCTGGACATGACACCCATCTCACTCCAGCCTCTTCGCAGTATGCTGCATCTATATGGTCATAGCCAATTGTCGCTGTGGCCACAAAACGCACTTTACTGCCTGCCAACAACTCCTTATTTATACGCGTACGCGTGCGCACGAGTAATGCATCTGCATTGCTTACCACCTGAGGTGTTATTTCTTCGGGCGACAAATACGCCACCTCAGCAAAAGGCTCTATCACCCCCTGCAAAAATGGTATATCTTTGTCTATTACAACACGCATCTTTTCTGTGATAACGACTTTATAACCACTTAGACTGATCAATACCTGATATTATCAATCAATCGTACTGCTCCGCAATACACAGTCACACATCCTACTGCATTCCTCCATTGCTTGGTAGGTTGTAGTGTATCTTTATCCACAATCTCATAGTACTCAACTTCCAGTCCTTCTATAGTATTAATCTCATCAATCACGCGTTGTTGAACTTCTGCCACTGAAGCTGCTTGAGCCCATTCCACCGATGCCAACAGTGTTTGAGAGATAGCTACCGCAGTCTGTTTTTCCTCTTCAGTGAGTCGTTCGTTACGACTACTCATTGCCAGTCCACTCTGTTCGCGAACAATGGGACAATCTATAATCTGCAACTCACCAAAGCTGCCTGCCATTGAAGAACGCTCCACCATGTGGTGGATGATAGCCAATTGCTGGAAATCTTTTTCTCCAAAATATGCACGCGTTGGCTGTACTAAATTGAATAATCGGCTCACCACCTGCACAACACCATTAAAATGACCCGGGCGCATCTTGCCTTCCATCACCTCGTCTAATCCAGCAAAGTCAAAGGCAAAAGCTTCCTGTATCTCCTCTTGGCTATACATCTCCTCTGGCGAAGGTGCAAACACAAAATGCACTCCTAATTCGGTCAGCAATTCTGCATCTTTTGCCAAATTTCTTGGATATTTCAACAAATCCTCCTGGTTATTAAACTGTGTAGGGTTCACAAATACACTCACAAAGCAAACCTCGTTCTCCGAGCAAGCACGCCGAATCAATGCGGCATGTCCTGCGTGCAGCGCACCCATGGTTGGCACGAAACCTATTGTTTTACACTGACGTGTACAAGCTTCCACTTGACGAATCAATTCTGATTTAGTGGTTATAATTTGCATAACGATAAAGAATATTCTATGTTTTTTGTCAAAAAAGTCTGCAAAGGTACAACATTTATAGGAAAAAAGAAAGTTTTTTGCAAAAAAATTATGTAATATCAGATTTTTTTTGTACCTTTGTAGCGGGAAATAATACCCTCTTAAATACCATTATTTATGAAAGAGCCAAAACGCATCTTATTTGTTTCGCAGCAGATCTATCCATTTTTGGATACTGAGACGCCTACACGCTTGCGAAACCGTCAAATTCCTGAGTATTTTCAATCAAAAGGTTTTGAGACGCGTACTTTTATGCCAAAATTTGGCGAAATCAATGAACGCCGCAATCAGTTGCACGAAGTGATTCGTTTATCGGGTATCAATCTTATCATCTCCGATTCCGATCATCCGCTATTGATTAAGGTGGCAAGTATTCAATCTGCTCGTATTCAAATATACTTCATCGACAACGATGTGTATTTTCACCGCCGCAAAGGGTTGGTAGATGCTGATGGAAACGAGTATAAAGATAACGATGAACGATGCATCTTCTTTGCGCGTGGCGTATTGGAAACGGTAAAGAAACTACGTTGGACTCCTGACATCATCTATTGTTCAGGTTGGATGTCAGCTCTAGTACCATTGTACGTTAAGAAAGCATACAACGATACTCCTTTCTTCTGCGATTCCAAAGTCATACTTTCGTTGGATGACGAAGAATATACGACACCTTTCAGTCCTAAATTCGTAGATAAATTGCTGCTTGAAGGTATGATGCAAAGCGACGTAAGAAGCATTGCAGGTCTGCCAGTTGGATACGAAGACCTTATGCGCTTGGCTATTGACAACTCTGATGGGGTTGTTCTAGGCGCACCTACCATCAATACACGCGTGCAAAACTACCTGCACAACAGCGGAAAAACGATTTTACCATACCATGAGGACAACAATAAAGAAGATTTATTGGCTTTTTGTAATAGTTTGTTGTTAAAAGAAGAATGAAACGAAATTATATAATTTATATTGTACTTTTTTGTATTGCCTTTTTATCGAGTTGTGTTGATAATGCACAAAATGCAGGCGAATCTGCGTTAAACCAAGAAGATGATATTCGTGTAAAGTCCGATACCTTTTTAGTATCGTCTTCCCTGCAAGAATGTGATGCTATTAGGCTTACACCCGATTCCTTTTTATTAGGCGAATGCGATACACGCTTCGGAACCATCAAAGCAGATATACTCACGCAGTTGGCTTGTCCAATAGGTAATGAATATCCATATACTGAACAAGCCGCTGTGGATTCTGTAGTCCTATTTATATATTTCCAAAATTGGTACGGCGACGGATTAGCTCCATTGGGTATTTCTGTGCACGAGTTAGATAAGAACACCCTAGATTATAGCACGTCTTATCCAAGTGATACTACACTTGCCTCATTTTGTAGTATGCATGACTCCACATGTATTACTGAGCAGTCACGTATTATCTTTGCCCAACGCCCTATCGACTCTGTCTCCATGTCTGATGGTAGCTATATGACCTGCGCGCGCATCAAGCTGACTGATGCATTTGCTCAGCGATTCTTTGCCATTAAAGACTTTTCTTCACAAGAAAACTTTAATCAGTTGTTTAAGGGATTGTATATCGCTACTGATTTTGGCGGAAGCACTGTGCTATACGTAAAGCAAATCAGTATGGCAGTATACTATCATTTTGACTCTCCTCACGAGATTGCACAAGATTCTATCACTCAAGATGTAAAAGTCTTCTATGCTAACTCTGAGGTTCGACAACTCAATCGCTACATCTATCCATATAGAGAGCAAATACTATCTCAGTTGCAACAGAATACAGATACCAACTATATCATATCGCCAGCCAATATATACACGCGATTGTCTCTTCGTATGGACTCTATCTATCAGCGAATCAAAGAGCAATTTAATGATAAAGCCAACGACTACCGTGTATATGTCAACCGTGCGAATCTGACCATAGATGTTCTCTATGATAAGACCAATAGCACTTCCCCACGTGACCAATGGGATATGCCAGCTTCATATATGCTTCTAATACAGGAAGATCAAATGCACTCGTTCTTTGAAAACAACGAGCTTCCATCCGACACAACGGCTATTCTAAGTAGTCTAACCACAGAAGTGGATACATTAGGAAATATATCTTACTATTTCTCCTATGACTTATCTGGTTTCCTGACTCATCAAATGCGTTCTCAGTTGGAGGTTGACGAGTTTAATTTCTTGCTTGTACCTGTGGCAGTAGTCACTGCTGCATCATCCACGTCATCTTCTGCAGTTACCTCAATCAGACCACTGCAAACCATCACAGCTACTCATATTCGCTCTGCAAACAATAGCGAGCAGCCTATGGATTTAGAAATGGTATATTCAGGTTTCCACAAGATAAAATATTAACATTTGAACTGCTAATCGCTACATGCGCAAATAATAGTATCAATAACATAAGTAAAAAAATAAACGACCGGAATCCGGTCGTTTATTTTTATCAATATATAATACTTCTTATCCGCCAATCAATACTTGATAAGCAGCTGCATCTAACAACGTATCCAATTCAGCTGGATCAGATACCTGTATCTTAATCATCCAACCATCACCATAAGGATCATTGTTTACCAATTCTGGCTGATCATTGATTGTCTCATTTACCTCTAGTACTTCACCTGATACAGGCATATTCAAGTCGCTAACTGTTTTTACAGCTTCTACCGAACCAAATACTTCTGCTTGCGCGAGAGTCTCACCTTGTGTATTGATATCAAGGAACACAATCTCGCCCAACTCTGATTGGGCATAATCTGTAATACCTACATATGCGACCTCACCTTCCACACGAATCCATTCGTGCTCATTGGTGTAACGCAATTCTGCTGGAATATTCATAATAATTCAGTATTTAAATGTGATTATTTCATTATTATTGTGCTACATTGTCACCCAATATAGTCATCGCGCAACGGAAACCAATAGTATTAGATGCAGCACTTTGATCCAAATAGCGACGTGTTGTAGGATTCAACCAATAAATACGATCATTCCATGATCCACCTTTATACACGCGAGCTGTCTTTGAAATACTAGGAGCTAACACGTCTGTTGGGTCAAACTTAACGCTTTCCTTTTCCTCATCTGACATTCCTACAGTATCCAATGGATAATCAGTATCCAGACGTGACACAAGATCACCATCTTTATAGTCACGTTTATCACCCTCTGCAGCAAAATCAATTACGAGAGCACCTGTAGGAGTCATCATAGGATTACCATTCTCATCATATTTTACTACAGAATAAATATTTCCACGATATGGGTTATACTCAGCCATTTCACTATAGCTAGTCTCACGATATACATCCAACACCCACTCGTTGACATTACCTGACATGTTATACAAACCAAAATCGTTAGCAGCAAAAGCGTCCACAGGAGCTGTAATCACATAGCCATCATTAGGCGCACCAGCAATTCCCATCAAATCACCACGACCACGCACAAAATTGGCCATCATCATACCTTTACCCTTCTTTGTATTTGCATCACGTGGATGAAGACCAGACCAAGGATAAATGCGTCCCTCAGTTGGATTACCATAACCTTCATCATCCGCAATAGGAGCAAATGCAGCATACTCCCATTCTGCTTCAGTTGGCAAACGATATCCAATTACAAACACGCCATCTGCGCTATTAATTTTTCTATCATTACCATATGCATCCTTGCGAGCTCCTTTACCCACTGTTGGGTTATACGCAGAGGTCATATACTTTTCTGTATTGAAGACAAATTGATCTCTTACCCACTCGTATGGTAAACGATACATGGTTACCATTGGTTCTATGCCATTTTCTCCTGCTACCTCAGAGCCTTCATAGCCATATTTTTTAGCTTGTGAAAGAGGCAATTCTACTGCTACCTTGTCGTATGCAGCATACTCAGGATGCTTTGGATTATTCTTCAAGAACTCATCTATTTCTTGTGCGTTCATATAGCCATCTGAACCTACTTTTGCGTATGGCAATTGCTCAATAATACGAGCCAATACCAATGCATTCTCGTTTACACGGTCAGTACGCCATTGACAGTAAGCCATCGCTTGATCCCATGAAACGCCTACTACAGGATAAAAACTATACGCAGGATGACGGAAATAACTCTTTTCATAAGGCTCATTATATGCCATCTCCTCACGCCAAACAGTAGTATCCGGGAGAGTAGCTTTCACAATATCTTCATTGTAACTACCAAAAACAAAACTTGTCCACTCTACATACTCTCTCCAACCTAAGTTGGTTACCTCATACTTATCCATGTAGAATGGGCTCACAGTCAGCGTTCTACGTTCGCTATTACGTGGAGCAGTGATGAATTCATCCATCTGACCAATAATGAAAGAACCACCTGGAATAGCCAACATACCTGGTGGCAACATGGCGTTGTTTCCTTCATATGCCTCAAAATTCGTGGTCTTTGAATCAAAATTCTTCCAACCTGTCAAAAACGATTCCTGTGTTGTAAGTTCACGTGATTGGCAAGCACACATAACTACAACCAATCCTAAAAGAAAAATCTTTGTTTTTGTATTCATAATCATTACTTATATAGTCATTGTTCTATTTCAGCCCGCAAAGTTACAAAAAAAAACTCAATTAACCTAAAAAACTTGCAGAAAAAGTATGTAAAATGCCTATTTTCCAAAAAAACATATCTTTTTATCATTCTTTTTGCTAAAAACTTGGTGTAATCCCAATATTTTTTGTATCTTTGCAGGTCAAATGAAAATGTCTATTCGCACACATAATCAATTAATGGATTTGTCGCTCCCTCGGGTGATGGCTATCATTAATTTTTCGCCCGATAGTTTTTATACTTCGTGCGATACCGATAGCGAATTATCTATCTTAGAATATGCAGATAGAGCTCTCCGTGAGGGTGCAGATATATTGGACCTAGGAGCATGTTCCACTCGACCACACTCTACGCCCGTATCCTCTGCTGTAGAATGGCAATTGCTTAGCAAAGGATTGGAGATTATCCGACACCATTGGCACGATATTCCAATTTCTGTTGACACCTTTCGACCTGAGATTGCTCTACAAGCTATTTCACATGGAGCAGATATAATCAATGATATATCAGGAGGCACTGCCAACTCAAAAATGTGGAAGATTGTAGCACAACAGCATGTCCCTTATATCCTCACACATGCACAGACCATCAAAGATGACTCTGTAAATCCTAACCCCACTACGACGCAGATACTGGACTTCTTGCAGGAGCAGTTGGATTGTTTACATCAACTTGGCGTTGCCGATGTGATTATTGACCCAGGATTTGGCTTTGGGAAAACAATTGAGCAAAATTACCAAATTCTCAATCAATTAAATATTCTAGAAACGCTCAACACTCCTATTTTAGTGGGTATATCGCGCAAATCTATGTTGTATCAGCCACTCAATACAACTCCGCAAAATGTATTAGCAGCTACCATAGCAGCCAACACTCTAGCGTTAGAACGCGGAGCCCATATCTTGCGCGTACACGATATAGCAGCTGCCAAACAAGCGATACAAACTTTCCTATTAACGCATAATTCATAACGAACATTTCTCTATGTATATAGGTATAAAAGACATTATCGACATCCTGCTGGTTACAACCATCCTGTTCGGAGCATATCAACTCTTGCGCCGTTCTGGAGCCAGCAATCTTTTTTGGGGTATTCTAGCATTCGTTTTAACATGGATGTTAGTGAACTATGTATTTAGATTGGAACTAACGGGTGCACTCTTTGAGCGATTTGTTAGCGTAGGTGCCATCGTGCTGGTCATCATCTTTCAAACAGAGATTCGTTCGTTCTTCTATGGTATTGGTGCGCGTTTTAACATGGAGCGTATGCGCAAGCATTGGTCCAAATCCCGCAATATGGAAGAAACGCAACATCAAATAAATAGCATTGTGTTGGCATGTTCACATATGGCAGCGTCTAAAACAGGCGCACTCATCGTTCTCACCCAACAGCAAGGCTTAAACGAATATGCAGATACGGGAGAAGTTGTCAATGCCACTATTTCATCACGAATGATTGAAAACATTTTTTTCAAGAACACCCCTTTACACGACGGAGCAATGATTATATCTGCCGGACGCATCTATGCTGCCGCTTGCATCTTACCTATTACTAAGCGTCAAGATCTACCAAAACACTATGGTTTGCGCCATCGCGCAGCATTAGGCATCACGGAAAAAACCGACGCGATTGCTATTGTTGTATCCGAAGAAACAGGCAAAATTTCAGTGGCTAAAGGTGACACAATCCACGTAGTCACTATCAACGAGTTGGAGCACAACTACCTTGCACCAGCATACGGAATTCAACACACAGAAAAATAAATCTAACAATAAATTAAAATCATAAATCACTATGTCATTTCAACGTACTCTTGTAACAGCAGCCCTACCTTATGCCAACGGTCCTGTACACATTGGACATTTGGCAGGCGTATATGTGCCTGCTGATATTTATGTTCGTTACCTTCGCCTCAAAGGTGAACCTGTACTCTACGTGGGAGGTAGCGATGAGCATGGTGTGCCAGTGACCATCCGTGCACGCAAAGAAGGTATCACTACCCAACAAGTAGTGGACCGCTACCACCAAATCATCAAAGACTCTTTTGAAGGCTTCGGCATCTCTTTTGATGTATATTCACGCACTACTAGCAAGACTCACCACCAACTAGCATCGGATTTTTTCCGCCACTTATATGATAACGATAACTTTATAGAGCAAACCTCTGAGCAGTTCTACGATCCTGAGACTCAAGAGTTTCTCACTGATCGTAATATCCGCGGTGAGTGCCCTCGTTGCCACGCAGCTGGTGCCTATGGCGACCAATGTGAGAAGTGTGGTGCTACCCTATCTCCAGACGAGCTCATTAACCCATATAATGCCATCAACGGCAACGCACTTACCAAGAAAGAAACCACACACTGGTATCTCCCACTTGATCAATACCAACAATGGCTCGAACAATGGATTCTCCAAGAGCACAAGGAGTGGCGTCCAAATGTTTATGGCCAATGCAAGTCTTGGCTCGACAGCGGTCTGCGTCCTCGTGCCGTGACCCGTGACCTCGATTGGGGTATTCCTGTGCCTGTAGAAGGTGCCGAGGGCAAAGTGTTGTATGTATGGTTCGATGCACCTATCGGTTATATTTCCAACACCAAGGAGCTCTGCGACGCTAAACCAGAACTCGGTTCTTGGGAAACATGGTGGAAGGATCCATCTACCCGCCTACTTCACTTTATCGGCAAAGATAATATTGTCTTCCACTGCATCGTTTTCCCAACCATGCTCAAGGCCGAAGGCAGTTATATCCTCCCTGATAACGTGCCATCCAACGAGTTCCTCAACCTCGAGGGCGACAAGATCTCTACCTCTCGCAACTGGGCAGTATGGCTCAACGAGTACCTCGTGGATTTCCCTGGCAAACAAGATGTATTGCGCTATGTGCTGACTGCCAATGCGCCTGAAACCAAAGATAATGACTTCACTTGGGCTGACTTCCAAGCTCGCAATAACAACGAGTTAGTGGCTATCTACGGCAACTTCATCAATCGTGCACTTGTACTCACCAAGAAGTACTTCGATGGTAAAGTGCCTGCTTCAGGTCATTTCAATGACTACGACCAAGCTACTATTGCAGAATTTCAAAACGTAAAGGCTGAAGTAGAAAAACTTCTCAACGATTTCCGTTTCCGCGATGCACAAAAAGAGGCTATGAACCTCGCGCGTATCGGTAATAAATACCTTGCTGACACTGAACCTTGGAAAGTAGCTAAGACTGACATGGAGCGCACCGCAACTATTCTCCATCTCTCTCTCCAGATTGCAGCTAACCTCAGCATTGCCTTCGAGCCATTCCTGCCTTTCTCTTCTGCTAAACTCCGCGAGATGCTTAACATGAGCGAACTCAAATGGGAAGAGTTGGGTAATATCAATCTCCTCCAAGAGGGTCAAGAACTGGGTGAAGTAACTCTGCTCTTTGAAAAGATTGAGGACGCTACTATCCAAGCCCAACTCGACCGCCTTGCAGCTATCAAGGCTGCTAACGAGGAAGCCGAGAAGCAAGAAGCACTCAAGAACTGGAAGCCAGAGGCTATCAAAGAAGCAACAACTTTCGACGATTTCTGCAAGATGGACATTCGCGTAGCTACTGTACTTGATTGCCAACCAGTAAAGAAGTCTGACCGCCTCTTGCAGTTCCGTCTAGATGATGGTATGGGCGAGCGTACTATCTTGAGTGGTATTGCTCAAAGCTATCCAGATCCATCCGTTTTAGTAGGCAAGCAAATCTTGTTCATAGCCAATTTCCCACCTCGTAAAATGATGGGTATTGAGTCACAAGGTATGATTCTTTCTGCTGTGGACGCAGACGGCAAGTTGGTTGTCACCACCGTCACCGCTCCTGTCAAGAACGGCAGCCAAGTAGGCTAAGTCGCATATTATCCTAGCTGCACTTGTTGGACTAGTTCTACTAGCTCTACTAGTGCTGCTAGCCCCACTAGCAAAACATAACCCCATGTACTCTTTTCGAGAATATCTACCTTACTACAAGCGCAACCTTCGTGTTGCGCTTCCTGTGATGCTTACCCAATTAGGAGCATCATTGGTAGGATTCTTTGATTCGATTATGGTCGGACATTACGCTACGGTGGATTTAGCCGCAGTCAGTTTTGCGAATGCACTTTTCTTTACTGTCATGGTATTTGCTATGGGCGCATTAATGGGTATCACTCCGTTGGTGGGCATTCAGGTAGGTCATCTTACTTCCCAAACGCAGCAATCAGAGAGCGATTTACAAAAACAGTCAGATAGTAAAGCCATCATTGCTTCTCTCTTCCAAAACGGTATGCTTTTTACCATTCTTTTGTGCATACTTATGCTCATTTTATTAGGATCATGCATACCATTTCTTGATTGTTTTGGTCAAGACCCTGAAGTTATCAAAGTGGCCCGACCATACTATATATTAATAGTCATGTCTATTATACCTTTTTTGTTCTTCACGTTCTTCAAACAATTCCTTGAGGGTATAGGCAATACATCTGTAGCCATGGCTATTACATTATCTATGAATGCACTGAATATCTTCCTCAACTGGCTATTTATATACGGACATTGGGGATGTCCCGAATTAGGCGCCACTGGTGCGGGTATAGGTTCGCTCATTGCCCGAATAGGTATGCCTATTTGCTTCGTAGTTATTATGTATTGTCATCGTGAATGGAAAGCTTACCTGCAAGTACGTCGCTCTCAATTACGTTGGTCAACGCTCAAAGAACTCACCAAGATTGGCGCACCTATTGGCATACAAACCACTATGGAAACTATCGCTTTCACCGCAGCTTTTGTCTTTATCGGTTGGATAAGCAAAGAGGCATTAGCAGCACACCAGATTGCTAACCAAATTTGCGATATGACTTTCATGGTTATTCTTGGTATTGGCGCAGCCACCACCATTCGCATTTCTCACCAATGGGGAGCAAACAACCTGCATGGTGTACGTATGGCAGGCAACGCCAGCATGCATCTGGTACTGATAATCAATACCGTTGGTGGTGCATTGATGATTGGTCTGCGCAATCAGATCCCATTGCTTTTTACCGAAGATCCAGAGGTCATTGCTATTGCTTCTAAGCTAGTTGTATTAGCGGGTATATTGCAGTTGGCTGATGGTATGCAAGTAGTAGCAGGATCTATGCTACGTGGCATCACGGATGTCAAAGTGCCTATGGTGATTGCAGCATTTTCATATACAATAGTATGTATCTCTGTAGGCGTTATTTTGGCATTCCCAATAGGGTTAGGTGCTGTAGGTATATGGATAGGCTTTATGGTAGGTCTGTCAGTTGCCGCTATCGGTCTGCATATCCGTTGGCATAAAACTATGAGTAAAACACATCTAAAATAATCCAATATTATCATGACATATCACTTTACTGCAAGTCGTATTAGCGGCGATGGGAACGTAATCTTCCCCGATAAAATCATTATTGACAGCGATGAAAATCGCGTAACCTATCAAAAAGGTACTTTACTGGGCTATAAAACTACCTCTTTGCGCTTTGCAGCTATCGGTTGCATATCCATGAGTGAGGGCATTCTCTTCAGAGATATTACCATAGAAACTAATGGGGGTCAACAAATCAAAGCCCGAGGTTTTACCACCTTCGATGCCAAACGCATTGTAGAATTATTGGGTTAAGTCCTTTCTGCAGAAGTAAGAAATTCTAGAAATTTTATGAGATAAAAAGGAGTCCCTCATGGAACTCCTTTTTTATTTTGGGGGATTATATACATGCGCGTGCAAAAATGTCCTAATTTTATAGACTTTTATTAGCCATTTTTAACTATTTGTCCCATGTACTCTTTTCTTAAACGGCCATAATATCAATTAAATATTATTAGTTATTGCGATTAAGTGTTTTAACACGTTCTTCAAATGTATCTCTATCTCCTAATGCCGCATTTCGCATACTAGATCGATAATTATATATTGTATTAGGAGAATAGCAGAGCAGTTTAGCAATTTTTGCACTTGAGTCAATACCTAATCGTATAAGTGCAAAGATTCGCAATTCTGTAGTTAGCAGTTCACCTTGTTTAGGGTAAATCTGATGACTAGGCTTTAATAACTTATTAAAGTCCGTCACAAAATTATGGTAGATAGTTAGGAAGGTGTTATCGAAATGGGTATAGAACTGTTGCATCTCCTGCTTCATAAAACCCTCTGGATCTTTCACTCCTGCCTTGCGCGCCATCTTCGTGATGCGTTGTATGTATTCACTATACACCTCAAGATACTTGCAGATATATTGTTCCTTTACATGATCAGATTCGCGCAATGATTGATTGAGTTGTAACAATTGTGCATTCAATTGTTTGAGTTGGTTGTTAAGTTGTTTCTGCTTATTATTAAACGAGTGTAGGCGCTTGTTTTGATGTGTTGAGAAAAGCAGGAGCACAATGACAGTTGCCAACAATACTATGAGTCCGACAACACTCCACTGCAAACGTTTGGACATTTTTTCTTTTTGCAACTGATAGGTATCACTTATCAAGTTGTTGAGAGGAGTAATTTGCAAGCGTCGAAGTTTGGCATTGAAGAAACGTGCATTTGCTTGTGAATAATCAATATACTTCATCGCGTGTTCTAATTGTCCACCTTCGTACATGATACTCGCTATTGTCCATGAAGATGCATTGTCGCACACGCCGCTTTGTACGTCTGCAATAGAGGAGCGGAGTAACCATGCAAGATAATTTATAGAGTCTTGCATATCATTGTATATACATGCAGTTTCGTAGGCAAAGATGGCGTATGCATGTGTGTTTGGTGCCACATATTCGAGTACCTCGTCACTAATAGCGATGGCTTGTTCATAATCTTGTTGTTCACGCGCATGGATGAGTTGCATCTTCTTCAGTTCCAACCATTCATTTTCTTTCCAGCCATATCTGCTTATATAGGTAGGTGTAAGATCTTTATGTTGCAGTACAATAAATAGCGAATCTTTATACGCAGCCGCTTGCTGTTGATGAAATTGCTTCAGTTGGTCCATTTTGCCATAAACAAAAGCCTCTCCATGCAAATGAGCGAGGGTTTCGTAGTATTGAGATAAGAGCGCAGTAGGCAATGGTTGCAGTGTATTACTTAATATAAATCCTTCGTTGTAATATCCTATTGAAGCTAATAGATAGATGAGGTATAGTTTTGCTTCTTTTGCTATTGTGCTATTTGTCGAATTAGCAGCTTCTGATAAATACAATAGGGCAGAATCGCATTGATAAGGAATATACAATTTGCCAATTATAATTTGAGATGCTGTCAAACTCATATCAATATTCGACTTCAGAGAATCAATATAATTATATCGTTCTTCAATATACGTATAGGCACATTCTATTTCTTTATCATATATAGTCAATAAGGTATCCACTATAGTAGGCTCTATAGCAGTAGGTACAACTGCATACGTCATAGCAAAAAGATGAATACAGCAAACAAAACAAACAAGACGAGTTCTTTCTAAAAATACGGTAATCATATTCGTGTAATGTAATAAAAAAGTGCACAAAGGTACTAAAAAGAAATCATTTCTCCAAAATATACGATTAATATTGCATTTTTTTATTACTTTTTATCCACTTTTATTATAGCATATTTTCCCATAACTATCTGACAATAAGCTAAAAATTATTTTTCACATCCACTTTCTAGGCACTTTAATTCGTAATATGCTTGTATTAACCAATTGATTTTAGTAACTTTGCAGTCAAAATTGTACGATTCATCATACGATGACATCATACAAATCCCTTAGACTAATCAAACAATAAAAACACAAATTTATGATGAACAAACAGAGAGAGAGAGGCCTTCGTGGTCTGCTCAAGACATTCACAGTCAGTGTAATGTTATTGTTTAGCATCACAGCAATGGCTGCCCCAGAGATGATTACGGGCAAGGTGCAAGATGCTAATGGGGAACCTTTGATAGGAGCAAGTGTCTTAGAAAAAGGTACAGCCAATGGTACAATTACCGATTTTGACGGTATGTTTTCATTGAATGTAGAAAAAAATGCAGTACTACTCGTGTCGTATGTAGGTTACCAAGATCAAGAGGTACGTGCAGCACAGGACATCGTGGTTGTGCTCAATGAAGATCAAGAGTTACTCGAAGAAGTAGTGGTGATTGGTTATGGTACGCAGAAACGTAAGGATGTCACAACATCTATTTCTTCTGTTGATACCGAGGACCTTGAAAAACGTCCCATCACTTCGGCTGCTCAAGCTATGCAAGGAAAGGCAGCCGGTGTCACCGTAGTCAAACCTAGTGGTCAACCTGGTGCGGGTATGGTGGTGCGCGTTCGTGGTACAACGTCTATGAATGGTAGCAACGACCCACTCTATGTAGTGGACGGAGTACCTATGACCGATATCGACTTCCTCGCACCAAATGACATCGAAACCATGCAGATCTTAAAAGACGCATCATCTGCTGCTATCTACGGTTCGCGTGCTGCCAATGGTGTAATTATGATCACCACCAAAGCAGGGGCTGCTAACAAAGAGAAAATGAATGTTACTTTCTCTATGTATGGCGGTTGGACGCAAGTAGCTAAACGCATGGAGAGTCTCAACTTCGAGCAATACCGTGAATACCTCAACGACTTGGGCTCTAACGTCGTTCTGCCAGATGGGTTGAAGGATGAGACTAATTGGTTCGACGAGACCTATAAGACTGGTTCTACCCAAAACTACCAACTCTCAGTTAGTGGTGGTACAGATCGCGTGAATTATTATATGTCTGGTGGTTACACCAACGAACAAGGTATCGTGCCAACAACCAAGTACCAACGTTATAACTTCCGCACCTCTCTTGATGCAGAAGTGACCAAGTGGTTGAATATCGGCACCAACGTAGCATATGGTTATAGCGAGAACCAAGGTACTATATCTTCAGGTACAGGTGCAAACCGTGGTGGTTTGGTATTGTCGGTTATCAATACCCCAACCTATGCTCCAATCTATGACCCAGAGAATCCTGATTATTACTATACAAACTTCTATGGTGTAAGCAATATTACTCACCCATTGGAGAACATCGAGCGCTACAAAAACCAATACAGCAAGCAACATCGCTTGTTAGCAACAGGTAAAGGCGTTGTTACGCTGTACGATACTAAGAAATTCAACCGTGGCGATAACTTCAACCACTCACTGAAGTTTACCACCACTTTCACAGAGGATTTGAGAATGAACAATTCTACTTCTTTCCTTGACCCACACAAGACTTCATGGGGACGTAACCAATATGGTGAGGCTAGCGATACACGCAGCACCGACCTTGTGACTGTATGGGATAACGTATTGAACTATACCACAAACATGAATGGTCATAACTTGGACGTGATGTTAGGTAGCTCCTACACCCACTCCATGTGGACACAATCATACATAGCTGGTAGCCACTTCGCGGATGGTACTATTCAAACGCTGAATGCGGCCAACAAGATTGACCCAGGAAGCACCAATACCACAGCAAGTGAGTGGGCAATCATGTCAGGTTTTGCTCGTGTGAGCTACAACTACGATTCTCGCTATCTTATTTCTGCTAACATGCGTGCGGATGGTTCGTCACGCTTGGCTCCTGGTCATCGTTGGGCGTATTTCCCATCTGTGAGTGCAGCTTGGCGTATCTCTAGTGAACCATGGATGGAAGAGGTAGATTGGATAGACGACCTTAAGATCCGCGGCGGTTGGGGACAAACCGGAAACCAAGGCGGTATAGGCGACTACGCTTACTTGGAGCGCTATAGTATCAATCGTCAAAACTGGTGGGAGACAGGCAAGGAGCACGCTGTGCCAACCTTCAGCCAATCTTCATTGCGCAATACTGATCTGACATGGGAGCGCACCACCCAAACCAACGTTGGTCTGGACTGGACCATGCTCAAGAACCGTTTGACTCTGAACTTCGACTGGTATTACAAATACACTACCAATATGTTGATGTGGGTATCACTGCCAGCAGGTTCGGCTGCGGTATCATCTATCCAACGTAACGAAGGTGAGATGAGCAACATGGGTGTGGAATTTACTATTACATCGCACAACTTCGTGAAGAAGAACTTCAAGTGGGATACACAACTCAACATCTCGCACAACAAGAACCGTCTAGAAAAGTTGGCGACCAGTCAAGTATATTATGACGCTAAGGTGACTGACGTACTGGCAGACTACTGTGTACGCAACACCCCAGGTATGCCATTGGGCTCATTCTATGGCTACAAGACAGGTGGTGTAGATACAGAGACGGGTGAGCTGATTTACCTCGACACCAACGAGGACGGCGAGGTAACAGCCAACGACCGTACTTACATTGGCGATCCAAACCCAGACTTTACCTTTGGTATGACCAATACCTTCCAGTTCTATGGTGTAACCGTGAGCTTCTTGCTGCAAGGATCCTATGGCAACGACATCTTCAATGCAAGTCGTATTGAGACAGAAGGTATGTACGATGCGAAAAACCAATCTACTCGCGTATTGGATAGATGGCGTCGTCCTGGTATGATTACCTCTATTCCTAAAGCAGGTTTTGACATGAAGGTCAGCGACTACTTTGTAGAAGATGGTAGTTATATCCGATTGAAAGATCTAACCATCGGTTATGAGTTCTCAGGCAAATGGATGAAGAAGTTAGGTATGACACGTCTGCAACCATACTTCTCAGCTCAAAACCTCTTCACATTAACCAAATATTTGGGTATGGACCCAGAGGTGAACCAATATGGTAACTCAGGTACAGTACAAGGTCTCGACTATGGTACATATCCACAAACACGCAGCTTCGTGTTAGGTGTAAACATTGCATTTTGATGGTTGAACGTAAATTAAAACAACGATTATGAAAAAGTATATATATATTATAGGTGTGGTGTTGGGCTTTGCCCTTGTATCTTGCGACTTGAACATGGAACCTATTTCCGATCAGTCAGAGCTTAACTTGGGTACCTCCACCAGTGATACCACCCGTATCAAATTCAAAGATCGTGCAGCCATGATGGCAGTGTACGAGAACTTGTACAATATTATGCGTGACCGTCAAGAGCACTGGTATCTAGATTATCTGCTCTTCGGTGAAGCTCGTGTGGATAATGCATACGCTGGAACAACGGGTGCTGAGGTTGTACCTGTAGAGACCAATGCATTGGATGCTTCGAACCCTGATATTGCCCGTGACTGGGATCGTTATCTAGAGGATATAGCGCAAGCTAACGTTATCATCTCTAACATTGACAAAGTGCCAGACCAATCCTTCTCTTCTGCAGAACGTGAGCAGTGGAAAGCAGAGGCAAAAATCTTCCGTGGTATGATGCTCTTCGACTTGGCTCACTGGTTTGGAAACATTCCACTTAACCTTAGCGAGGCTCCTGACATCACAGCAGATAATATTGAGGAAGTATATCCTATCTATTTCCCAATGCCTGTTACACAAGACTCTGCTTACAAGCAAGTAATCAAGGACTTGACCGAAGCTATTCCTTACGCTCCTGCGCTCAATCCTAACGACAAGCGCGTGCTCAGCAAGACCGTAGCATACGCATTGCTGGCTAAGTTGTACGCCGAGTTGGGCGAATGGGACAAAGTAATCGAGTATAGCGACAAGGTGTTTGGCGACGGTATCGCTTTGGCAGACAACTACGCTGACCTGTGGAAGTTCGATGAGACCTTAGGCGACGCTACCCGCAACAACAAGGAGACTATCCTCGAGGCACAATATACCGCTGCGAGCGGTAACTGGGTGACATGGATGTTCGGTCGTAACCTCTCCAACTGGGAGGAGTCTTTCACATGGGCTAAGTGGATTACCCCAAGCCGCGACTTGATTCGTACCTTCGAGAAAGAGGGTGACACCGTGCGTTGCAACCAAACCATCGTATATTACGAGTGCGCATGGAGCAACTACTACCCAGCAGATAACTACCCATTCATGTACAAGTGTCGTTCGGCATACAATAGCGTTATCAAACTGCGTGGTGCAGACATCTGGTTGCTCAAGGCTGAAGCTTTGGCGCACAAAGGTGACCTGCCAGGTGCAGTATCGCTGGTGAACACCATCCGCAAACGTGCGAAATTGGCTGACCTGTCTGCTTCAGCAATGGGTAACCAAGAGGCTGTGCTGGACGCTATCTTGCACGAGCGCCGTCTGGAATTGGCACTCGAGGGACATCGTCTCTTCGACCTCATTCGCTTTGGCAAACTTCTAGAAGTGATGAACGACATTAACTCGCGCGACGAAGGTCGTCTGCCTCAGGCACGCCCATTCGTAGAGGCACACAAACTGATGCCTATCCCACAAACAGCATTGGACAAGAACGCTAACCTGCGTCAGAATGATGGCTATTAATCTTAGTACTAATCTGCAAATAATCAATAGAATATGAAACGTATATTTCAAGTCCTATTACTTGCGTTAATCGCAATAGGCTATACCGCTTGTCAGCCAGACTCTTTTCGCGAGGTGTTCCCAGAGGGTAACCCTGTAGTGGAAGCTAATGTGCTGAGCAAAAGTGTAATCAACTACGGCGAAGATAGTATCTCGTTCTCTGTGAAGATTACAGAGACCAAGACACCATTGTCCACCTTATCTATCAAAGTGATAGTAGGTATCAATGTGATTGCTAACGAAGAGGTACGTACAAAAGACTACGAATACAGCAACACCTTCACTTACGCTGTACCATTTGGTCCTAACATGCCAGAAGGCGAGCCTGTACAAGTCTATCTAACAGCAACCAATGTAGAAGGAACAACCACAAATCTTATCCTGAACGAGTGTATAGGTCATCGTCCAGTTATTGAAACACTCTATGTAATGCCTCCAAAGCCATCTACCAAAGATAGAGGAAAACAAATGGCCTTCGAGGGCGATCAGTTTGTATTATACGACTTGGGCTATCCAAAGACCTACGAATGCGTACTGGCTGTTGTAGGTACAAAGTTTGGTCGCATTGACTGGAACTACCCTGTATTTGGTATGCTCAATGGTCAAATCTCACTTATCACCGAGGCACAATTAGAGAGCGGAGAGGCTACGACTATCTTGCTGAGCAATGATCAGATCGAGACTATCGATACCATTCAATTCAACCCATTGACCTTCGACCTCTATTTCAGCGGCAAAGTGGCACAACCTGTTTCGGCTTTGGATGTTAATGCGGATTTGGCTGAAGTAGCTGGTAAGACATATCGCCATGCTAAGATCTTCTTCGACCCTACTTTGGAAGTTACCATTAGTGGCGTAAACAATATTGCCACTGCTCACAACCTAGATTATATGGAAGTCGTTAATGGAAATGTGGTGAAGTTCTTAGGCGAGAAGGGTATGTACGAGGTATATTACTTGCCAGCAGAAGACTATATCGTAGTCGAGCCACTGAAAGATGCGGTTTATCCTAACGTAATGTGGATGACCGGTGTGGGCTTCGGTCTGCCAACTATAGCTCCTAAAATCAATACCAGTTGGGGCTTTGATAACTTGGGACAATACATTGCTTGCCGCACCGTAGCTCCTAAGGTATATCAATTCACCGCTTACCTCAAGAATGGTGTGAACGCAGACTTTGCTACACACGGCTCGCTGAACTTCAAGTTCTTCCATCAGAAAGGTTGGGGCGGCGAAGAATCAGGCGGCAACTATGAGCAGATCGGTTTGCCAATCCAAGGAGTAGGTCCAGAGGGCTTAATCAAATTGAATGGCGATACTGGCGCAGAGGCTGGCAACTGGATTGCTAATACCCAAGAAGAGTTTGAGGGCATCTATCGAATCACCCTTGACCAAAACAACTTCACAACAACTTACGAGAAAATACGATAAAAAAAACTCCACAACAATGAGAAAAGTGAATAATGTATTATTTATAGGTATTGCAGCCGCATTACTCAGCTGTAATAACCATGTTGAGGGACCAAACGACAAACCTAACGGCGATTCTATCCCTGTACGCGATGTGATGACTTATGTCACTACGGCAGATGGTACGATGGGGTTTGTAGCTATAGGTAAGGACTATGCAGAAGGACTAAACATGTCGCCAGAGCGCACATTAAAACTGAATCCTAAAGTGCGTTATCAGGAGTTTGACGGCTTTGGTGCCGCTATCACTGGTGCTGCGGCATTCAACCTTATGCAGATGCCTGCAGAGCGTCGTCAGAAACTGCTAGTCGAGACTTTCTCTCCCGAGAAAGGTATGGGATATGGCTACGTGCGTGTACCTATCGGTGGAAGTGATTTCAACTCGCGCAATGACTATGACTACACATGTTGTGATACAAAGGGTATCGAGAACTTCGGACTCACTACCGACGAATTGGATTATATCATCCCTGTGCTGAAAGAGATCTTGGCTATCAACCCTGGACTCAAAGTCATGGGTACACCTTGGAGTTGCCCTGTCTGGATGAAGGTTGATGATATCCATACTAAAAAAGCCTATACAGGTGCCAACAAATGGGTAGGTGGTTATCTTAATCCAGATTACTATCAAGATTATGCCATGTACTTTGTAAAGTGGATCAAGGCTTTTGAGGCAGAGGGTATCCATATCACCAGCGTTACCCCACAAAACGAACCGCTCAACTGGGGTAACTCCATGTCGCTCTATATGCCTTGGGACCAAGAGCGCGACTTTATCAAGTTGGCTCTCGGACCAGTCTTCAAGCGCGAGGGTATCAATGCTAAGATCATTTGCTTCGACCATAACTACAATTATGACGGCAAGAAGGATCAATTGCAGTATCCTATCAAGATTTATGCGGACCCAGAGGCTAGTCAGTATATCGATGGTGCGGCATATCATAGCTATGGTGGTAGTCCTACAGAGTTGGATAATATCCACAGACAAGCACCAAACAAGAACTTGTACTTCACTGAGCAATCAATCGGTACATGGAACTACCAAAGCTTTGGTCAGTCGCTCATGTCTGAGATGAAGAACACCTGTATCGGTACCGTTACACGCTGGTGCAAAGCGGTAATAGTATGGAACTTCATGCTTGATGAGAACGGAGGTCCTCATGGAGGTCCAGGTGCTTGTGCTACATGCTATGGTTCGGTAGACATATCTTCCAAAGATTACACCACACTCAACAAACGCAGCCACTACTATGTGATTGGTCACCTAAGCAAAGCCCTCAAGGCTGGTTCTACGCGCATTGGCACTTCGGGTTATCTACCAACAGGTCTCTCGGCTGTAGCTTCAGAGAACCCTGATGGCACCTACGGTTTGGTACTCTTCAATGAGAATGCAGAAGGTCTCACCTTCATCATCGAACACAATAACAAACATTTTGAGATTAAGTTGCCTGCGGAGAGTATCACCTCTTGCATCTTGTAGTGTAGGATGGTGTAGGGTTGTATAGAATTGTGAAGAGTGGTATGAAAAAATTTAGGCGAACATATCTTATCCCTGCTTTGTTGCTGGTGTCTTGCATGCTATTCAATGCGTGCAAGTCACCTGCAGAGCAGCGTGTATGCTTCTTTGGATCCTCCGTTTGTAGAGGCGTAGGAGCCAATTCGCTCAACGGCTATGCAGCACAAGTAGCAGCAGCCTTTCCCGCTGGTTGGGAGAGCATAAATATCTCCGTAGATGGCAATTGCACCTATGACCTCTTTGCCCGCTTCGATCGCGACATGACGCCTGTAAAGGCGAAGTACGTGGTTATAGGCATTAGCCTAGGCAATGAGGGACTGCACGAGAAAGGCGCACGCGCTTTGTTGTCCTATCGTGAAAACATGCCACGCCTCATCCGTATGCTGCAAGATCAGGGAAGGGTGGTCATTGTCACCAACAACTATCCTCGAGCTGACTTCAACGAGGTGGACTACGAAGACCTATGTGATGTCAATTTGGAAGTACAACAATGGGATGTACCTACCATCAACGTGTTTGGCACCATCGATGATGGTAGCGGCAGATGGGCAGAACACTATTGGAATGGCTATGATATCTACCACCCTAATCAACTCGGACATGAGGCAATGGCTTCAGCATTCCCCCCTTCTATGTGGGAGGCGCTGCAAGCTGGCAAACCTCTGCCAGAGTACATATGTACACAAGGTGATAGCAATGGCGTAGCATATGTGACCTTCGTGCCTGAGGGACAAGTACAGTCCTATACGCTCAGCTATAGCAGTGCCGATACTATTTATACCGAAGTATATTCGGCAGCACAACAAAAGTTGTGGCAATATACCAACGGACAATGTGTATCCACCACTGAAGACATAGTCAAGGCAGTAGATACTATCTCTATCCACGGCAACAATATCCACCAAGTGCTCTTCTATCGCGCAGCTATGACCCCACGTGAAGTGCGCGCGCTAGCACAAGGCAAGATGTTGCACTCTAGTTTGGAGATTTATTGTCCACTTTTGCATGGAGATGCCACAAACTATGCCCAAACAACGAATTGTGTTACAGTTCACAATAAATAAACTAATTATTAACCTATTTTAAATTTAATTTTTATGAAAAAGATTTTTTCTCTTTTCGTAGCATTAACAGCTATGGTTGCTGTCAATGCAGCTGATTTCTACCTCGTAGGTGCATTCTGCGGATGGAACACAGGTAATGCTGTTAAGTTTACCGAAGTATCTGCTGGTAATTATGAGGTTACCGTAGCCGACATCTCTGGCGAGGGTAAGGTATTGGGTACCAACACCGGTTGGTTGCCTCAATATGGTGCTCACAACGCAGGTGATGTAGTGGCTATAGGTGGTAATGCTTATGTATTGAAGTCTAAGTTCCAAGATTCCGACTCTGAGCCAGGTAACATCCAATTTGGTAAAGTGGGATTTGGCTACAAGAACGCTAAATTTGCGTTGAAGGTAGAAGGCGACAAAGTTAGCATCACTTTCATTAGCGGCGAGGAGTATGATCTCAGCGCAAAACCAGACACTTATCAAATTGTAGGTGCGTTCACCAACAACTGGAACACTGCTGATGCTATCCAATTCGAAGAAGTTGGCGGCGTTTTGACAGCTGTTGTACCTGACTTGAGTGGTACCTTCAAGATCATCAAGAACCGTGCTTGGGACGAGCAATGGGCTACCAACCGCGAAACTGGTGCTGGTCTTGCAATGGGCGTTCCTTACGTAATGAGCGGTAAAGATGCTAATGGTGGTGACCCTGCTAACTTGGCTTTGGCTAACCCATTCGGTAGCTACAAGAACGCTACTCTTACCCTCAAGAAAGAGGATAATGGCAATATGGTATTGACCCTCGTTTCTGGTGAGTTCCAACTCATGCAAGCAGATTGGCACCTCCCAGGCGAAGCTCTTGGTTGGAACTGCAACGCTGAGCAACGTTTCGAGGCTGTTCCTGGTGAGGAGAATACCTACGAGTTGCTCGCTTTCGAGTTTGGTAACCGCTTCAAAGTGGTTTACGGTAACTGGGCTGTAGAGTTTGGTGCTCCTTCTGCTGATGCAGTTTGGGAGATCAACAAGGAGTATACTTGCGCGTTCAAGGGTGGCGACTTCAATGCTATCGACAACAAGCATATTTTCGAGGATTGTACCATTCGTTTGGTTGTTGACTATGAGAATGTGATTGTTAAGATCACCATTATGTCTGAGACATTGCCATCTGCAGTTGAAGACGTAGTAGTTCCTAACACCACTACCAAGGTGATTGAGAACGGTCAGATTTATATCATCCGTGATGGTGTACGCTACAATGCATTGGGCACAGTAGTGAAATAATCCATCCATATACATAGTGTAGAGCGGCTGATTACCGCTCTACATTTCTACTATTTATAAATTAATTACTATGAAGAAACTATTATCATTCTGTTTTGCCCTTTCATTGGTATGTTTTCCAGTTATGGGACAAATCTATTTGGATGCTTCTGCTCCAATCGAAGATCGTATCGAAGATGCACTCTCTCGCATGACCCTGCAAGAGAAGATTGCTATCATTCACGCACAGTCTAAATTCTCGTCACCAGGTGTAGCACGCTTAGGTATTCCTGGCATATGGTGTACTGATGGTCCTCACGGTATTCGTCCAGAGGTGCTTTGGGACGAGTGGAACCAAGCTGGTTGGACCAACGACTCTTGTATTGCTTTCCCAGCACTCACCTGTCTGGCTGCCACATGGAACCCAGAGATGTCCTACCTCTATGGTGTTAGCATAGGCGAGGAGGCACGCTATCGCAACAAGGATGTGCTGCTCGGCCCTGGTGTGAATATCTATCGTACACCACTCAATGGTCGCAACTTCGAGTATATGGGCGAAGACCCTTATTTGGCATCCAAGATGGTGGTTCCTTATATCAAAGGTGTACAGGAGCAAGGCGTGGCTACATGCGTGAAGCACTATGCGCTCAACAACCAGGAGGTAGATCGCCACTGGGTGAATGTCAACCTTTCTGACCGTGCCCTCTATGAGATCTATTTGCCTGCCTTCCGTGCTGCTATGCAAGAGGGTGAGTCATGGTCTATCATGGGAGCCTACAACCTCTACAAAGGACAATATGCTTGCCACAACTCTATTCTGCTGCAAGACATCTTGCGCAACGAGTGGGGAAGTGATGCGGCTGTGATTTCCGACTGGGGAGGTACGATGAATACAGACCAAGCTATTACCAATGGACTTGATCTCGAGTTTGGTACATGGACGGATGGTCTTTCCGACGGTGCATCTAGCGCGTATGATATCTACCACCTCGCATTGCCTTATCTCAGGAAGATTCAAAGCGGCGAGTTTGGTACAAAGGAACTCGATGAAAAAGTACGCAATGTCCTGCGTCTCATCTTCCGCACCTCAATGAATCCTAACAAAGCCTTTGGTGCCATGTGCTCAGAGGCACATAGTGCTGCGGCACGCAAGATTGCAGGCGAGGGTATGGTGCTCTTGCGCAACGAAAACCAAACACTCCCTATCAATTTAAATGCAGCTAAGCGTCCTTCTATCCTCGTTGTGGGCGAAAATGCCATCAAGATGATGACCGTAGGTGGTGGTTCTTCTTCACTCAAGGCTAAATATGAGATTTCTCCTTTGCAGGGTATCCAAGAGCGAGCAGGCAAGCTGGCTAACGTACAATATGTGCGTGGCTATGTAGGAGATATAGGTGGCGAATACAATGGTGTAACCACAGGCCAATCATTGCAAGACGATCGTACACCTGATCAACTCACCGCAGAGGCAGTGGAAGCAGCTAAGAATGCAGATTATGTTATTTTCGTCGGTGGTATGAACAAAGCGCACAACCAAGATTGTGAAGATGGTGACCGTTTGCACTATGAGTTGCCATACGCTCAAGACCAACTCATCTCTGCTCTGGCTGCAGTCAATAATCGTGTTATCTTCGTTTCTATTTCAGGTAACGCACATGCAATGCCTTGGGTCAACGATGTAGAGGCAATCATGCAAGCATGGTATAGCGGTTCTGAAACAGGACATGCTGTGGCGGATGTTATTTTCGGCGATGTCAATCCTTCAGGTAAACTGCCATATACGATTCAGTACTCGTTGGCAGATTATCCTGCACACCAATATGGCGAGATTGCATACCCAGGTATAGAAAAGCAAGTTCAGTATTTGGAGGATATCTTCGTGGGCTACCGTCATGCAGACCTATATGGCACACGTCGCCCTATTAAATACGAGTCACAAGGCGTACAATATACCATTAATCCTCCTAAACATAAACCAATATTCCCATTTGGCTTTGGCTTGAGTTATACTACTTTTGCATACGGTGAAGCTACTTTGAACGGAGATCAGATTACTATAGCCGTTACCAATACGGGTAAGCGTGCAGGCCAAGAGGTAGTTCAATTGTATGTGTCAGATAGCAAAGCATCTGTTGTCCGTCCTAAGAAAGAACTCAAGGGATTCTGCAAAGTGGCATTACAACCTGGCGAAACAAAGCAAGTGTCCTTCACTATTACGCCTGATATGCTTTCTTTCTTTGATGCGGAGGCACATCAATGGGTAGCTGAGGCAGGACAATTCATCTTGCATATTGCAAGTAGTAGTGCAGATATTCACGCTTCATTACCTTATGTGTATAACAAATAATCTAGTTGATTAGTACATATCAAACAAAGCCGTCTGCCATTTGGTAGACGGCTTTGTTGTTAATGTCACCATCGGTTGCCTGCAGAGCAGGACAAGAAATAATAGATGAATACCCTTCTGAATCGGAAGATAAATGCTTGATTATTTCCCCATGGCTTGGTGCGCAGCTTTTTGCGTGAGGCGCTTTTGCTGTGGAGTCATATCAGCGTTCTTATAGGGGTTGCGTCGGCAGTCCTTGCCTGTCAGTAGCTCATACCATACGCAAGAAGCTGTATAGCGACCATACACATAGTTAAGATGGTAGCCATCGCGGCAGAGGGTATCCCCTAATTTAGTTTGGCGTGCCAGCTTGATGGCTTTGCCACAAGGAATAAGTGTCAACTCGGGGTAGCGTTCAAGCAAAGCTAGAGTAGCAGATTGAATACTATCATCCATGAGTTGCTGGCTCTTTTGATAACGTGGGAAAGCAGGGTGCTTAGCATCTTGAGAATAAGACCATGTTTGCATCCAGCAGAGTTGAGCATGAGGTTGGTAGGCACGCACGGAGTCGATGAGTGCACCTAGGTAAGGCTCATAAGAGGCTTGTATGCCGCTATCGTGGCTGGCTTGTTGAAATGAGATATAGTCCCATTGATCCAGCAATAGCGCTTGGCGCAATGAATACCCTTCGTGAGGGGTACGAATGCCATCTTTGATATAGCGGAAACTATAAGCTGCAGTGTCCTTGAGAAGGAAAGTGTGGTGCTGCTCTAGAGAACAACCACCGTAGTAGAGATTGCCAATGATGATGGGCTGATTACCCGCTTCACAAAGTGGGGCGAGTTCTTGTTCTACTGCATCCCATGAAAAACTATTACCGATACATAAGATGCGGATAGTGTCGGACGCAGGAGAAATAAGAAAAGTAAAATGAGTAAGCAGAAGAACTAAAAGAAGTCGTTTCATGATGATAATATATTAGAATGGGTTATAAAACAGCTGCAAAAGTACAAAAAAAAATGTACATGTGCAAAAAAAGTAGTATTTTTGTAACAGATAAACCAAAAATGCAACACGTTGCGAAACAAAAGAGGAATTAGCTAGCGAAAACTTTTTCGTGTATCGTTCGAGCGAAGACGAGATAAGAGCCCCCCGTCCGTGGGATGAGAAGGCCCTGTGACTTCTCAAAAAAAAGAAAAGGAGTCCCTTTATGGAACTCCTTTCTTCTTGGCGGAGAGAGAGGGATTAACACATAATTTTCCAATATTCTTAACCTGATTTTATATGTTTCTAACTGAGAACCATACAGATACGCTATGAGATATTAGGAAAATCATCTGCTATTTACCTTATTAATCTACTCGCATTATGCTATCGGACCCATATCGGTGCAACTTTTTTATGGCAAAAATGCACCAAAAAAAGGGAACCACCTTTGTAGTTCCCTTTAATCTAAAAATGTTTTTCCATATACATTT
>JAEIGA010000649.1_pt1 | contig 51364 bp, 78 predicted proteins | sample 9270691 | NCBI WGS metagenome assembly JAEIGA01 (sample SAMN17057246, study PRJNA624740) | gut metagenome | biome: biome; isolation source: fecal sample | host: Bos grunniens | place: China: Xizang | collected 2019 | reverse complement strand
TCTTCTTGACCTTCCTCGGGAGCTTCTTGTTGAGCAGCACCCATCATTGAGAACGCATCTTCAAGCAACTCACGCTCAAGAGCTATTTGTTTGAGCTCGTTGATGGCTTCTTCATCTGTGAGGTTGCGCCACTTCTTCATGTAGCTCTTGCGAGACATGGTCTGCGACTGTACCTCAGCAAGGTCAATTTGCTTCTCTTCAACCTCATCCTCGGGGAGAGAATATTGATTGTCAACCCTTACATCAAACGGCACGTCAGGTATAGTCTCGTTGCTATATCCTTGAGCTGCTCCTGGGTAGAGATGCGCACCATCAATAAGGATTTTGACAAGTTGCTCCAAAGCAGGTCTCCACTCCTGCATCTTTTCATCACAGCGCACTATCAAACCCCAGTAAAGAGCTTTCAACGCCTTGCCACTTGTAACTACCCCTTGAAGAGCATCAGGTGATGTATCAGGAATGTCGAGTGTGCTATATGCTGCTGATTTGATGCGGTTGAGGGTTGTATTGAGTGCTCCTGAATACCCCATAGAGGGCTCAAGAGACCCGACTTGGGGCGCACCGCCATCTATGTTTTGGTCTGAGGATAAATCCCAGAATGCGCCTGGAGCTGTTGAGAGGTTTTTGGTTGAACCAGGGCTCATATCAACCACATACTTGACTGAGTTCATGCCTTTTCTCTCGGCATCTATGTCAGCTGAGTTCAATCGGCTGTTCCAGGCTTCATAGTCCATAAGCTCCTTGACCTCGGATGTACCATCAAGGTCTCCCGTGAGCCCATCGTTGCGTATAACAATGGCAGGAATGTATGTAAACTTCGTAGCACGGGCTGGTGTTATCTCTTCAATAAGATTTCCAGTGCCGTCATACACGCCCTCTTCAATCCAGCAAACGCCGTTTTGCATCCAATACTTCTTCTTGTAGATGCGCTGCTGAGTTTTCTGGTCACTGTTATACATGATGAAAAAGCATACTATCTTGGTGAGTATGTCAATATCATCGCCGTCAACCTCGTATACAAACTCAAGGCTGGGGGTGAAGTTTATCTGGATTTTTTGTGTCTCTTCATTGAAGTTTACAAACAGGGCGACACGCTTGCCTATGAAACAGTCTTTTGCAGCTTTGATAAGCTTGTTGAAAAACTTGGTCTTGTTGAGTACCTTGTCTATGTAGGCTTGCATAACTGTCGCATTATCCTTGGCATCCTGAACACTCTTCTCATCATCGGGAAGGAACTCAGGGTCAACCCACAAATCAGGCTTCTTGGAGAACAAGAAACGAGCCTCTTTGTTGATAAGGCTTGCTGCCTGTTTTATACGCAGGTCTGTGGGTGTATAATCGCCGTTTGAGCCCTCTGAGAGGAATTTTGCGCCGTTCTCATACACGTCATAATACGTGATGATTTCACCCATCTCACGCAGTACACGAGCACCATACAAGCCCTCAATCTCTTGATTTATCAAGTTCCTCGGAACTTGTAAGTATGACTCATATATGGATATATCGGGTTGTTGATTTGACATCAGCTATCACCTCGCTGTTCAAGTTCATTCATTGTTTTCAACTCCACCTTATGTTTTATAAAGTTTTAAGGGTGTATTAGTATCCAAATCGACTCCACATTTCACAGTTTGTGATTTGCTTGTTGAATTTGTCCATGCTACAGAATAATATCCTATATATATTGCAAGATTATCGTTATAGTAATTAGCGAGGTCGGGCAGTTCTAAATCAATTGATTGCGTATTATTTGCTTGAAATGTACCTAAATTAAGCAAAGAATAAAAATATCCCTGTAAATACGTATTCAATTGAGAAAATTCTGTAAGCCCTATCTTTACCTCTATTTTTGGTTTCGCATTTGATGATGAAATGATTTGAATAGAGCCACGTAATTTCCACCCTTTGTATTCTCTTAAAGGAAGTATTGGGTATTTTCCTGTGATAAGTTGGCATAAAGGGGCTACAATAGTATTGGAATTAATATTTAAGTAACCACCAGCTGCCACCGTATTTTGACGAGATAAAATATCTACAATACTATTTGACGTATATTTAAACACTAAGCGTTCAGTCTCAGATGGTCCACTTGAAAACACAGTATTCCCAGCGTTATCATACACCGTTGATATAGCATTGCCTTGTGCATCATATATATTTGTAACGGGCGTGTATATGCCCCCGCTTGTTCTTGTCATAATCGGCATATATCATCACTCCTCTTGTATGAAATACAGTGGTGCAGTCTTCGTTACAAGTGCATCATACTCTGCCTGTGTCATTGATACAAAATCTGCCGCATCTGCCTTTAACGCTATATTTGTTGTGTTCGTGCCTATCTGTGTTTTGTCACTTGAGGTCAAACCGCTCTGAATTGTCGCCCATTGTTCAGCCGTGAATGATGAGTTGTTTAAAGCATACTCAAACACCCACGCCGAGCCGTTGTATTTGTAGCGATTGTATACTGTGTTTCCTGCGGTGTCGGTGCTGATGACAAACGCATAGTCATTATTGGTCAGCTCACCGCTGTATGCTTCAAGGTCTGCAACGCTGTTGAATGTTCCTCGGAAATACGCCGTGTTGGTAGCTACTGAGGAATTGACAAAGTTGTATATAGCCTTGTTCTGAACAGCGTTCTCGCTGTCGCCTGATACCTGAGTATCAACTACAACTGTCACCGACTTGGCATTTGCAATAGCCGTCATGAAGGCAAGCATTTCTATATCAGTCATCAGCTGTCACCTCCGATTTCATGCCAAGAGCCGTTTGACGTCATGGAGTGAACCTTGCCTGTTCCTGCTATAAACGCCATAGAGCCAAGGGTGAGCTCCCCATCAACGCCCTTACAATTGTTGTATGTGGGCAAGTCGCTTGATGAGTCTGCGATGATTGTTGCCTGGACTTTCTTGACGCCGTTAAAAACGCCGACTGTTGATTGACTTGTAACAAGATACATCTTCATTTTCCTCCTTTGTTCATTCGTTTGACTACTCGGGTGTGTAGCCTTATTGTGTGTTCAACCATGTCTGACCTCTCCTGAGCACGTTTCTTGCGCTGCTGATACTCTGCTTCACGCCGTTCTGTGTATTCATGCCACAGAGCACATATAGTTGAGCAGCCTGTACAGCGGTCTTTACAATCCGTATGGGTTTTTGCATCATAGCATGGATTTTTCAACATAGTTTTCACCTCATTATTATGGCTGGGGAGACAGGATTTGAACCTGTGATGGTGGAGTCAAAGTCCACTGCCTTTACCACTTGGCTACACCCCATTGAAGCCCTGCTGAGTCACTGTTGCAACCCAGCAGAACCAGTCAGAAAGGAAGACTCAACACCCCGTCAAGCCGATAGGTCAGCTGTCTTTTCGATGGGTTATATGAATAAGACCTCAAGAATGAGTTTCCTTTAATCTCTCTTTGTAAAAATTCTTATGCTGTGGTATAATCAGCTCTATGTTGTAGTATTCAACAAGGTCATTCAGCCACTCGGGAACGACACCGAGCCACAGAATTTGACACGGATGAAGGATATCAACCACCGCCTCAACGCCCGCTTTGAACCTTGAATTCACTGATACCATAGTGTCACTCTTGGTATTTCGTCTGTCCTCAAGCACACAGCCCTTGCTGCTGATACAGATACAACTATTTCTCGGTGCTCCCTCAAAGCTGTACTCAAGTGACTTCTCATCACTCCAGCATGCGTCATAGATTACAGGTATGCCGTGTGACTGCCACCAGTACGACATGAAATTGACCCGCCATAAATTCCAGATTTGCATGGCTCTCGGCATGTCAACGTATTGCGAGAAGTCGGGAGATATAACCCCCTTGAACTGCTTCAAATACTCGGTATTCTTGTTGATATACGTCCAGACCCGCTCAAACTTGTAGTCATAGATGAAGAAATGCACTATGTACTGTTTACGCTGCGCCCGAGGTATCAGGTGAGCTTCATCAAATGCTACAACTTTCACCCTCTCGGGATGCTTTATGCGGATGCCCTTTACCACGGGCAGGTCATATTCACCTACAACAGGCATATCCTCGGGGTATTTGTAAAAATTCAGCAGGTCATGAGTTGCGTTCTGTACTGCCTTTAACACTTGTCACCCTCCTGCCTTGTTGTTTCTTGGTATGTATTTGATGTCCGCAACGTTGTAATTGTCCAGCCCATACCAAATAGCCGAAAATGTATGAGGGTCAATATTGAACTCATCAAATATGACGTTGCCTTTGTTGTCCTTGAGATATGTCAGGTCTTTGAGCTCTCTTATGGTATTGATACACTCAGAGCTGCAAAAAATCTTCCTAAAACGTTTGATTTTCTTGGTGTTTTCAAGTCGGGATATTTTGTGACAACCCCTCATCTTGAAGCCCTCTTGTTGATAAAAGCGTATTGTCTTGGGCTCTGCGCAGTCGGCTGAAATCTGAACCTCATCATATCCCATGCGCCTGAGCTCTTTGGCTGTTCTGTCGTCAGTCATGTGGTTTTTGTAGTATTCCCCATAGATGTACAAATACTTGTTAGCATCATCTACAGCCATATCAACTATGGCGTTATAAGAGGTTTCAAAACCAAAGTCCATCCCATGAAAATGATATGTTCTCGGGATGCCCATAGCCAGCTTGTGAACTGTATCAGCGTCAACCACCTCAAACTGAGGCAATACCTTGATGCCGTTCACGCCAAATCTGCCCTTTTTGGCAACCCTGTAGAGGTCTATGTCATATGTCTTCATGTCCTCAAGCTCATCTATGTAGCTTTGGGGCAAGAACAAGTTGTCCTCGCACACACTATGGTGATAGTACACGTTTCTCTTGACGATTGTACGCCGTTGATATAACCGCTCATCATCAAGTATCACTTGCTCATTGCCCTCGTCATCAAGTCGCTTGAAAAAGTGCTGATACACCCAGTTGCCCTTGTCCACGGGGTTCAGGCTCAAGATAAAATGCAGGCTGAGGTCAGGGTGTCTCAATCTACCCCTCAACTCCTTGTAGCCGTCATACTTTATCTCGGATGCCTCCTCAAGCCACACTATGCTGATGCCGTTTATTGATTTCAGCTTCTGGGGCTTGTCCATACCCTTGAAAATGACCTTGGAGCCGTTGGGGAAATTCAGCTGCATAGGTGAGGTCTTGTAGATGACCTTGTTGCTTGCCTTGCGCTGTGTATTTTCCTCAAGTAAGTCCATATCACCCAGTATCTCAGTGAAGAGGTCAAAACAGCTCTCTCGGATGGTGTCGTAAACCTCACGAACAACGAGAACTTTTCTCACTTCACTCATACACTTCAAGATTATTTTCAAAGCTATGTGATAAGACTTGGATGAGCCATAACCGCCGACAAGCAAATATGTGTTGTAGTCCCAGTCAAATAGAAAATCTTCAAATCTGGGGTTCACCGCCTTCTCGATTGTCATGACTCACCCTCCTCTCACCAAATCTATTGAGGTGGAAAATATAAATGGCTTATTTTGTACTTCCTTTGTTGCCATACTTCTTGTTTGCAAATTGCTGAGCGTTGAGTTGTCCTGGTTCAATAGCATTAAATACAATTGACCCTCTCTCTTTGGCTCTTGCCAACTCGCTTACAGTATATTCTTTATTTGTACCTGTGTTTATGAGGCTCTTGTTTTGTGTGACTCTAAACGTCTTAACTGACGTTGTAATGATTTCTCCAGCACCTTTTATGTTCTGAGAGTCATAAGCTCCCGCAACAGTGAATACATCTCCAGGGGATAGATTATCAACAAGATTATACAAAGCTGTTCTTGTTTCTCTCAGTGACTCACTTTGCCTCAGCTCTTGTTCGGCTTGAGAATAAGCAGAATTTGAGGTAACTCCACCACCAGAGCCAGATTTTCCAGAACCATTTCCACGGCTACCCATCACAACTCATCCTCCTCATCTTGTTCACCTTGTCTTGTAGTTGCTCTTGTAATCTTGATTTCAATTTTACCGTCTTCATCAAGAGTTTCTTGTAACATCCTTTGTTTCGCTTGAAAATCGCTTTGCTGCATCTTGAGCTTTTTCTTGGACAACTTGTCCATATTGCGCTCACTCTTTGTCTGCCACCCAAAACCTGCTCTGAGTACAAATTCCCCACCACGGCTGCCGTCTCTTGTATATAGTTGGCTTTCAGCATACTCTTCAATCTTCTGCCTCGCCATCACTACAACATCAGCATACTCGGGTGGTATCAACCCAGCCATTGCTTTGGTGTGATACGTTCTCAACGTGCCCGTTGTTATACCCAAGAATGCTGCCATACCCGACAGAGTGTAGGGCTTTGTCTGTATCATTATGGGCTTGCCGTCATTTCCTGTCACAATCTCACCATCTTTATTATACAACGGGGCAAGACATGACTCAAAGTATTTATCAATGTGCTTTTTCAGGTCTTTGGGTGTTCTGTATTTCCGATATGACCCGACAACGTGAGCGTATGGGTCAAGTCGCTTCAAAGCTCTCTGCTTTTCTCTTGACTTTGCGTTGGCGTGAAGAAATGTATAGTCAGCCTTAATACCCGACATATCAAAATAATATTTCCTGCCAACGTGCTTCTTGTACGCTCCCACTGTGTTCACTCCTTCCTTCCTTTACTACCTCAGTTTTCACTTATATTATAACCTATAACCCGTGAAAAGTAAAGTCTTTCAATTTCTCCAAGAGGTAAAACAATAAATACCCCAGTTTGAGTCAAATTTTACCCTGGAAATACAATAAAATCACCCTAAAAATGCCCAGGGTGCATACCCGTAACACCTGCGGGAGCAGGTTCCAATAAATTCTCGATTTTACAATAAAAATTTTCAATTATTAACGAAATATTTCGTAACTATTTCCTAACAGTTACGGATACAATAAATTCGTGAAAAAATCGGCGTAAATTTACAATAAAATTTCTAAAAATCGGCGCACCATTTCCAATAAAAATACAATAACACTCAATAAAAAATTACGCCGATTTTTCCCGAAAAATTTCTTTTTATATAGAAAAATATTCTCTATTGTATATTTATATAATTTTCTCTACTACTAAATAGAAAATAAAAAAATCGTCTTGTACAAAATCTCGTAAATACAATAAATTTACAATAACCATGCGCCGATTTTTTTACTTTTTTGCCCAATAAAATACCGTTTTTTTCACTTTTTCGCCCAATAAAATACCGATTTTTTCGCCTTTTTTTACGTGACCTCACTTTTTTCACCTTCCTCGCTCCCGAGAAAAATTTTTCTCTACGCTAATACGAAATGAAAAAAATCGTCTTGTATTTATTTACAAGTTGTTTGTGTATCTACACGCTATCGTATACCGATTTTTTCACTTTTCTTATTGTAAAAATACCGATTTTTTCGCTTTTTTGTACAATAAAATACCGATTTTTTCACCTTAATTTTCGCACCATCTCGCAAATATTAACATTTTATTAACGAGAAATTAACGCTGTTAATAATTTCGCACCAATTTATTGATATTTTGCGCTCCCGATTTTTCAGCTATTGTACCCGCTCGCTCACCTATTGTACTGAGTTTACTAATTGTTAATAATTTATTTACTAAAACTACTTTATTTTGTCCCGAAAAAGAGTTATACTATAATTGAACCTGAGGGAGAGAGCTCAGGACAATGAAAACAATCAAGGAGGAATTGATTATGAAAAGAACATTTGAAGTAACAGTAAAAATCAGCGGCAAGGGAATAGACAACTGGGATACCAAAGACGGCATAACTACATTCAAAGAATGTGGAAACTCCAGAAGCACACAGAACTCTATAATAAATGGTATAAAGAGAGACTTGGGCAAAACTGGTTGCAAGTTAGAAGATGTAATCAAGTTTACCGAAACAACAGTTGAGACCGAAACCAAGGATGCTAAGAAGCCTACCAAGAAAACAACCAAGAAGCAGGCTACAATCACAGTTATACTCAAGGCTTTCACAGGTATGAACATAGGAACATACACCGCTCAGATAACCAAGGATGGCTACAAGATAACAACCAAGAACGGCAAAGAGATGGAGTTCAAAGCTGACGGAACACAGAAGGTTGACTGCAAAAATCCCAAGTTCAACAACAGAATAGAGGTAGTGGCTGAGGCTTGATGCCTCAGTCCTACTATAATAATAATAATAAATATACCTGAGGAGGAAATACAATGGACAAGAACAATCACAGCTCTGCACCTATGGGCATAAAGCTTAACATGGATGTCAGAAACTCAAAGCTCATACCTGCTATATTATTCAAGAATGAGCTGCCCTTTGAAGAGGTTGAGGAGGTACTGCTTGACTTGATAGACAAGATTGGTACAATCAACAGGCTGGATTTACCGCTGTACATAGCAGCGTTCAAGCTCTTACAGGCAACCCTCAGCACTAATCTCGATGAAGCTGAAGAGGAACTCATTGACCTGTTGATGAGTCATTCAACGCTCACTACATATCAGCATATATCAAAAGACAATCATCAGAAGGGAGGTAACAAGGATGCCGATGTATGAGGTCATAATGGTGTGCGCCCTCACCGCTGCTATTGTCCTGGGCGTGGTTCAGTTGATAGACTATGAGCGTGAACGCAAGTTCAGGGAGAAGCAGCGCAGAGATGCGCTCAAGCGTTGGTTCAACCAGAAGATGTACAATCTTGAGAGCTATGGGAATATGGAGGGTGCCAAGATGTACTATCCAACATTTGAGACCGAGCACCCCGAGTACAAGTCAGCATATTCTGACAAGGGGAGGGAGGAATGATATGAGGCTGAGAAAGTACACCGAGCGGGATATTATCACTGAGGCAGAGATGTTCCTCAATGGAGCAAATATACGCACCATAGCGCAAATCTTGAACATACCCAAGTCAACGGTCAGCTGGCATCTTATCAAGCCACTACGCACCATAGATTTGGTGCTATACAAGCAAGTTAGAGAGCGACTCAACAAGTTTGCCAAATCTCAACTGAGAGTTTGGCAAGATGCATCAATTGGTATAACGCCGAAACAGCGATACATCTCAGCTCAGATATCAACAATTAAGGAGGATACAAACATATGAAGGCAAGAATAAGACCCGAGGACATCCCGATAGTAATGACACAGGCTGAGCTGAAGCAGTCTGTACAGGCTGAGTTTGAGAAAGAGCATCTCAACCTATATAGAGAAGCGACAGCCGACATCACGGCGCAGATACTTGCGAACGTGCTTGTTGCTCTTGAGCAGAGCTATGGGTGGAAGGAGAAACGGCTGAAGGATTTTGTGTCTGCACTCCATGCAACTGAAGATAGCATGGTGACACCCAGCCCGCTTCACAAGACCTATACCACGCTGGACAACGAGAAGCACCTCAAAGACAAGTTTGGCATAGACCTCAGGGCAGAGTTCCCGCCCAATGTTGAGGTGAAGTATGCTGAAGACCTATATAAGGAGAGACAACATGAGCAAGCCAGAGCAGCAATATAGACGGGCGTGGTGCGTGTACTGTGACGGGGTGATGACTGTTCCGATTGATAATGAGGACAAGCCTATATGCAACCCCTGCAGATACATCAAGAAGGAGCTGGCATACAACCCGCATACACGCACCAAGCTCCAGAAAATCCTTGATGATATAGCAAAGGGGGATTGGAAATGACCAACAGGGAGAAGCTGACCAAGACAGCTCTAACAGCTCTATATGACTTGCTGTGTGCAATAAATGAACCTATAATAAAGGATAATTGTTACAATATGTGCGTCATTCAGGCGTTGAGAAAATCCCATTACTGTGTTTGCAGCGATTACTGCGAGGAATGTATACAAGACTGGCTTAATGAGGAGGCAGAGTGAGGCATGAGCAAAAAGGATACAACCCGCCCGAGGTTCAGCTGCCCCAGATGTGGGTGTATTTGGGTGTACCACGAGCCTATATGCGTGATATGCAACATCCTCGGCACACCCTTGAATTCTCGGGCAGAGCGCATAGTCAGAAAGTACATTCGGGAGGAGGTTCACAATGAACAAGCGGTGTAGCAACGTATCAGGAGACTCATTCCAGAGTTCAGCACTTTGTTGGGATTGTGCCCGAGCCTGTGGTGCTGGAAATTGTAGCTGGGCTGACGCCCTTGAGCCTATACCCGACACGAAAATTGATAACCTGTCGGGGAGGGTCTTGTATTGCCCAAAGTTTGTCCCAGGAGGGTCAGCTCAAGAGCTCACCGAGGAACAATGGGAGGATGACCACTCAAATGATTTTGAGGTTATAGGTACACGGCGGGCATTTTGTCGCCCGAGACGGCTGGCTGCGTATTCTTCTGTACACAGCTGCCCGATTTGTGAGACAAAATTTGATTGCTATGGCAAAGAGAGATGCCCGAGCTGCGGTGTGAGGTTATTGTGGCAATACTATCAGCAACGGCAAGATTATAGGTCAATGAGGAGAATTCAGAAAGGAGAATAATTTATGTCAATAGTGGAAACAAGATTTAGATGCAGGGAAGGTGTCAAAATATCAGAGGTCATCAATATAAATGAAGGCAGCTTGCTATGTGACCCGCAATCGGGAGCAAGACTTATTTTCAGCCCAAAATACCTTGTTAATACAACAGAAGAGGGCATGCACATACTTGATTTTGAGGAGGCTCATTATAAATATCCTTGGTTCTTTGACGAGTTCTGAGAATTAACTATTTGTTAATAATTCTTTTACCAAAAAGACTTTAATTTCTCCTTGGAATATAGTATGATATAGTTGTAAGCTAATAACAAGACCTGCAAGGAGGATACAACATGAAAATCTCAAGACCTGATAAAAACACAAAGGTTACAACATTTGAGAGCATACAAGAGATGGTAAACCATATCAAGACAGCTCCTGTTAATAAGGTATTTGAAAATCGTTGTAGCTTGATGTCTACAGCCAAGGAGAAGCACTCAGGCGATTTCTATGGTACAGAAACCTTTGATGAGGCTCTTGACCTCTTGACTCATGGCTGGGTTGATAAATCCAAGGAGCTTGAGCAGAAATTCAATGACAAAGTCAAGAAAGAAGCAACTCAGGTCATGAGACAGAAGTCTGTGTATGATGTAGTCGGCGGAAATGCCTCAGTTGCAAGATACCTTCAAGGAGTTCCCACCAACATGATACGTCAGGTCAGAACACCCGTCAAGCAGAAAGTTCTGACTGTGAATTACAATATCTCTTTTGGTTGTAAGACTACAGCAAAAGAAATACTTGACAATGCCATAGACTGTCTCAGTTATGTAAAGAAGCTTGAGGACTCAGGAACAAGGGTGAACCTTAATGTGTACCTGATAACTGATTATGATGGGTTGACTTTTGGTTATGTGTCACCTGTCAAAAAGTCGGGAGAACGTTTATCAATAGCAAAAATGGCATTTACCCTTTGTCATGCTTCAATGTTGAGGAGAATACTGGTTGCTTGTATGGAGAGAGACCAAGAGGTGACTTCAGGCTTTGTCGATGGTTATGGTTATCCAGTCAAAAACAAGACCAAGCTCAAACAGATAATTCCTGATGCTGAATTCTTCAACTGACTTAACGAATTGTTAATAATTCTTTTACGAAATATATATTTACTTTTGCCCCGAAAAGGGGTATAATATAGTTGTAAGGTAAAGAAAGCCCGATGAGGGGCAAAAGTAAAGACAATTCAACAGGAGGAATTGATTATGGCAACTATGGTTAACACTTATGAAGAATTCACAAAGAACAACAACGTAACTCTGGAGATGCTGAGTGAAAAGGTGGTTCTGGTAAACGGAAAAACCAGAAGCACATGGAAGAGCAAAAAATGGGGCTTTGGCTTCTGCTACAACAACAATTACTACTATATAAGTGACCGTGAAAAAATCCCTTATCACTCACTCAAGGTTCAGGACAGTGCTCAGGGCTCAAACCTCAAGGCAAGGACAGTTGAGATAGACCTCACACCCAAGGCTCATGACACCAAGATAGTCAAGCACGAGAAGTTCAATCAGATAAAGACCTGTGTTGAATGTGACATCCCTGTTTACCTCGTTGGTGAGGCTGGCACAGGTAAAAACTTCACCCTTGAGCAGATAGCCAAGGAGATGGGCTTGGAGTTCTACTTTACAAACTCAGTACAGCAGGAATACAAGCTCACAGGCTTCATAGATGCAGGTGGCAAGTTCCATGAGACAGAGTTCTACAAGGCATTCACAAACGGCGGTCTGTTCTTCTTGGATGAGATTGACGCTTCAATCCCCGAGGTGCTTGTACTTCTGAATGCAGCAATCGCAAATAGATACTTTGAATTCCCCAACGGCAGAGTTGAAGCTCATCCCGATTTCAGAGTTGTGGCTGCTGGTAACACCGTTGGTTCAGGAGCTGACGAGCTTTACACAGGCAGACTTGTACTTGACCAGGCAACACTTGACCGCTTTGTAGTCATTGAATTTGACTATGACCGCAATGTTGAGATGAACCTTGCTCATGGCAACGAGCAGCTGGTGAACTTTGTAAGAGGTCTCCGCAGATTTTCCAAGGAGAACGGCATCAGAGCAACATTCTCTTACAGATGCATAATCACAACTACCAAGCTGATGGAGACGGGTATGAACCTCAAGACAATCTTGACAATAGCAATCTTCAAGGGTCTGGACAAGGATACAGTGAACACCTTCAGAACTGACCTCGTGAAGGACGGGAACACAGGTAAATTTTACTATGCTCTCAAAGAGCTTCAGGGAGCAGCTTAATAGCTGCTCTATGAGCTTTTAAGGGTGTAGGGGTATAAAAGTAACAACCAAGGACTGAACACACTAAATTGGTGCGGTTCTGTTTGAATTTGAATGGAGGACTTAATATGGGAAATGTACATACGTATGAATATGCTCTGGGAGAGTATAACAGATGGAGAGAGGAACTTGAAACAATTTTCAAGACCCCAGGAGTGAATGAGCTTTTTGATTACATAAATGAGCGGGGCTTCACCGAGCTGCCCGCAAGTCTCAACCACCATCTCAACTACAGGGGCGGGCTTCTGATGCATAGCGTGAATGTGGCTGCTTCACTTATTGACCTGACTGAAAGTCTCGGGTTGATTTGGATGAGACATGAGTCACCCATACTTGTAGGGCTGCTTCATGATTTGTGCAAGCTGGAGTTTTACAAGACCAAAACGAACTATGACCCAAGAGGTGGTGAAACAGTACGATTTGAGCACAATGACAATCCCGAGCTTGATTTCGGCGGTCACGGGATGTTGTCGCTTGTTATAGCTCAGCAGCATATTCAGCTCACCGAGGAAGAGATGTATTGTATCAGGTTTCATATGGGAGCTTATGAGCAGAAGGATTGGTCAAAGTTTGATGCCGCAATCAAGAAATACCCGAATGTATTATACACCCATACCGCTGACATGATAGCCAGCAAGATACTGGAGGGATAATATGAGGACAAAGGAACGTGATGAGCCGTATTGCGGTGTTGATAGAGATAAGATTGCTGATGCAAGCCCCCAGATAGATACAGACATGTTTAAGGATTTTGTCAAGATGGTCAAAGACCGATACAGAATACACAAGCGCAAGGATGTCAAGAAGCTCCCCAAGCCGTGGACAACTAACCCTATAATGAGGCAGTACAAGTTCACCAACGTGAGAAGGGAACACGACAGAGAGACCCGATGGCTGCTTGATAACATCGTTAACAATCCCGAGGTGAGCTATGAAGATAAGCTGCTCAATTGTGTTTTGTTCAGGATATTTAACAAGCACCAGACTTCAGAAGTCATAAAGCAGCCTATAAACTTTAAGCAGTTACACAAAAACCCAAACAGATACAAGCAAGCCTTGAATACAGCCAAGTCCTCGGGCTTGAGCTTATTTACCAGCGCATTTTACACCACTGGAGCACGTCAGGGCATACAAAAGTATTTGATTTCTCAGGGGAGGTCTTCAGACCTCTCGGGAAATGATATACTGGTATTTATGGATTGCTTATATCAAGACGGCTTCACAGACAAGATAAAGGCTGCAAAAAATCAGCAGGAGGTATTTCAAACCATAACCAGCTATACAGGCATTGGACCATTTCTTGGTTATCAGATGTTTGTTGATTTGACCTATATACCTGAATTCCCCTTCTCAGAAAATGAGTTTACCATAGCTGGTCCAGGCTGCAGGAAGGGTCTTGACCTATTGTTTACAGACCGAACAGGGCTCACCTACGAAGAATGTCTGTTTTGGTTGAGAGATAGCTGGGAGACTTTATGTGGTGATTTACAAATCCCTTGGGATGCTGATATGTTGTTCAGTGATTTGCCCAAGTATGACCGTTGTATGAATGTTATGAGTCTTGAGAACTGCTTCTGTGAGTTCTCCAAGTATATGCGAGCCAAGACGGGTCAAGGCAGACCCAAAGTGAGATATCAAGGAGTGTGAATAACATGGACGAAAGAAGCAAATTCAACTGTAAACGGCTGCTGGATGATGCTCACCTATATGCCGAGGGGCATTCAGGGTGCAAGAAGGTGTCGGTGGGGAGTATCATTGTAGACAGTCTTGATTCAAGCCACGCACGGGTGTATGGAGCAAATGAGACCTTGCCTGTATCGTGTAGGAAAGAAGGCTGCCTGAGGGTAGAGAAATATGGTGAAGCATCAAAGCTCCATCGCAACCCCGAGGATTGCCGAGCGGTACACAGCGAGGTCAACGCAATAGGACTTGCTGCACGTTATGGATTGAGCCTTGAGGGCAAGACCATAGTTGTAACAAGATACCCTTGTGAGGCTTGCGCCAGAGCAATAGTCACGGCGGGCATTAAGCATGTTGTATATGGGAGAGAGCAGACCTGCTCGGATGAGACCTATAAAATACTCACCACGGCGGGTGTAACAGTTTCGCATATAGCTGACTGGACTGCTCCTGATGTAACTTATTAAGTTAAGGAGGAATGAAGATGGCGAAATATATCCATAGAGATACGTTGGCTGATTGGGCTTATCGGCGTTATGGATGTTCGATGGCAAGTAACATAGCAAGGTTTCCTGCGGTAGATGCCGAGCTTGTGAGACATGGAAAGTGGGACGGATATGTCTGCTCTGAGTGTAATGTCTGTGCTGACTATTTTATATCAGGTGATTTTTACTTCGATGAAAAGCCAAACTTCTGCCCGAACTGTGGTGCTAAAATGTATGAGGAGGAATAACTAACAATGAACTTGACAAAAGAACAAAAAGATATACTGAAGCAGTGTCGGGATACATACGGCGACACCGCTCAGATACTTGTATCAATTGAAGAGCTGAATGAGCTGGCATGTGTGCTTGCCAAATATCCGAGGTACGATACACACAATCAAGCCGTATCAGAGCTGAGAGAGAAAGCTTTGGATGAAGTCGCTGATGTATTCATCGTTCTTGACCACATTAGAAATATTCTGGAGCTCAGTGACCAAGAGCTCACTCAACGTATCGAAAAGAAGGTACAACGTGTCACACGTTGGCTTGATACCAATGATAAATTCTCTCAAACGCTGGTTGACCGAGTTGTTGAATAATTAGCCTATAAACAGCCAAGATAAAGGAAGTGATGAGATGAAGTTGGCTGAATTCAACAATCTCGTTGGTCAAGACAGCTATGTTAGGTGTAATGGAAAAAAGCGCATGGACACCGCCATCGTTTCAGAGGAACTTGCTGAAGCACACATATTCTCGGGTGGTCAAATCGGTTGGTGGGTGAAGTCACCCTATATCATAGTGGATATAGATGAGGGCAAGGCTGAGGCTCTGGAGATTGTAAAACGTCTAAAGCTGAAAACCCTGATGTGTAAAACTCCAAAGGGCTTACACCTATATTTTAAGACAGACAAAGAGTTCCCCCAGCGTGTGGGCATGGTTCTGCCCTGCGGTCTGAAATGTGATTTTAGATGTGCCAATAAGGGGTATGTATTATTGCCTTGGGGGTCTGATGACAGGTCTTTTAATAAGTGTAGACAGGTTGCTGAGCTCCCGATTGAGTTCACCCCGATGATGAACAGGAAGGAGAGCTTGCTGGGACTTAAAGAGGGCGATGGGCGCAATGCTACTTTATTTGCTCACCTTATGGCCTATAAGAACAGAGGAGCGAATAATGACCAGATTGAGGAGATAGCTGAAGCCATCAACGATATAGTGTTTGATGAGCCCATGACTGAGAGTGAGCTTGATAAAATCATAGAGAATACCAAGAAATATGAAGCCCAGCAACAGGGTGAAAACCCTTATTTGATATACAACAGTAAAGGGGCTGCCACAGGTATTAACCAGAGAGCCATATGTGATTATTTTGTCAATCGGGGAGACATATTTGTTCTCGGGGGTGACTGTTATCAATATCGTGACGGCGTATATGTTGAGGCAAGCTCGTATGTTCGTAACACTATCAAAGACATGATAATGGTTGACCATCTAATATCCCAAGCCCGTATAATGGACTGTTATAGATTGATAATAGATGACACCCGAATACAGCGAGATGACTCTCAGCTCAACTATAACAAGAACTTGATAAACTTCAAGAACGGGGTGTGGGATATATCCCAGAACAGGCTTTTGCCTCATGATAGCAAGTATTTACAAACAGTACAGATACCTCACGAGGTGGGATTGTATAAGCCGTTCACGAGCACACGCCTATATCAGTTCTTCATGTTGACAAAGCTCCCGAAAGAGGATATCAAGATGATATTGAAGTATATGGCATATTGTTTGACCCTGAGTCACGGGCTGAAAACCTTTATGGTGTTGTGCGGTCAGTCGAACACGGGTAAATCGGTGTTGCTGAGATTTTTTGAAACCCTCGTTGGGCGTCAAAATACTGTGTCGCTGAGTATGCATGATTTGTCTGCCCGTTTCTATCCTGCGGAGCTTTACGGACGGCTGCTCAATTCTTGCGGTGATAATGGCTCTTTGCCGTTGTCCTCGATAGAGAATTTAAAGAAGATAACAGGTGGTGACCCTATAATGCACGAGAAGAAGGGCAAGACACCATTCTTCTTTGTACCCTTTTGTAAATTGATATTCTCATTCAACCAGATGCCTCTTCAGCTTGAGGAGAAGTCAAACGCATTCTACAAGCGTATGAGGATATTGTTTATGAACAACGAGCTTCACCTCAACGATGCTTATGTAAATGACTTGTGTAGTGAAGAGAGCGTTGAAGAAATGATACCATATTTGTTATCCTTGTTGCCTGTAGAGGAAATCCCGAGGACAACAAAGTCAAACAAGATGGTAGAGGGCTTGAGACAGGACAGCGACAGCATACACGCTTTTATTGCCAAGCACTGCGTTGTTGAGCCTGGGGCGATGATACCCAAGCAAGCCCTATATGAGGCATATGCGCAGTTCTGTATTAACGCAGGGCGGGAATGTCACAAGAAACACGGCTTCATACGCAACATGAAGTCACTCGGATACACCGAGGTGAGAGACAGCAAATCAAGAGAAAGCTGTTGGAAGGGTATACGCCTGAAACAACCAAAAGGAAGGAGGAAATGAGTTGAAACTTCAAACACTATTTGATATGTGTAACAAGATAATACAGAAGGAGCTCAAGAAAAATTCAAAGGCATCAATACAGACTGATGAAGGTGAAGAATATAGGTATGATAGATTGTCCAGGGAGCTGACCAACCTCAATTCCTGGTGCTACAAAGGAGAGATTGATGTACAGAAGGTAGTGCGCTGTAAGAATTGCAAGTATTACAAGCGGTATAAGAAGAAAACCCTCAAAAACCCTTATGAACATCAAGCATTCTTTGCTTGTTCTCGGGATAAAATAAGACGCAAGCCTGAGTTCTACTGTTACAACGGAGAGGAGAAAGACTGATGGAAAGAGCAGAGCAGATTTTGAAAGAAGCCCGATTTGCCCGCAAGCGTGATTGGGGCACATATGAATACTTTAAGAGCAGGTTACAGGGTCTCAACCTCTCATGGATGGACTATGAGACCTATATACATAAGCTCACGAAAATACTGGAGGTGTAGTCATGAAATGTAAGGTTTGTGGCAAGCGGTTTAGGCTGCTGAAGAGAGACCGATATGAAATATTGGTGCCTCCCACACTCCCAGAAATCTTGGTGGGAGATAAAGACACTATTTCAGAGTGTTTTGATTGCCCAAAATGTGGTTGCCAAAACATCGTAAATACCAGGAAGGTGAAAACCAAGCCTATAACAGCAAAGTCAAATGCTTCTGCGGATGAGCTGGAGCAAGCCTTCAGACAGGGGTATGAACAAGCCAAGAAGGAGTGACCTATATGAGCAAGAGCCTCAACGAGAAAGCAGGAACCACAATCAGCGAGCTGGAAGCAACACTGATACTTCTTGAAAAGATTATTCAACAGAAAATTGATGCAGGTGCAAAGGGTCTTATCATATCCCGAGGAAACCCGAATGAGGTCAAGCTCAGTTACAAACGGGCACTCAAGGTCTTGGGCTCAATTGATAAGTGTTTTGCCTATAAAGGGTGTAAAAGCCTTGGAATATGCCAAACGTGTACCAAGTTTAACACAACAAAGTTTGAAGACAAGGAATTTGGTTATTGTGGTTCAGAGATGAAGCATAAATATGATACTTGTCAAAATCATTCCCGAGCGGGAGGAGGTCACGGGCTGTAATGTATGCTACAATAGATATAGAAACCACGGGCTTGAACCGATACAAAGACAGGGTGACGTGGATTGGCATAGGTCTTTCAAGAACGCTTGAAGACGACATACACAAGATGTATATATTTGATGCCTCAAAGCCTTCTCATGTAGAGAAATTCAGAGAGGTAGTTCAAAAGCTCAGGGAACACAAAGTCAAGACAGTATTCCAGAACGGGAAATTTGACACCCTGTTTCTTGAGGAAGTCTATGGGGTCAAGATACCTATACACGAGGATGTAATGCTGCTGGCAACGGCGTATGACCTCGCAGCTGAACACGGTCTGAAGCCTATGGCAATGAGATATCTGGGTGTGCCTGATTGGGATATACCCAAAAAACAGAAGCTCTCAGGCGATAAATCTTCAGTTGTTCCGTACCTCAAACTTGATGTGACCTATACGTGGAAACTGCTCCAGTATTTTTACAGGGTGGTGACTGAGCAACAACTCAAGATATACAACAAGCTCCTGAAACCTGCATATCTGGCATACAGAGACGTGGAGCGCAATGGAGCCTATATAGATACCGCCAAGCTGAAAGAGGTCAGAGCGGATTTTGACAGGCGAGAGAAAGAGCAGCTCAAAAAGCTCAAAGCCAAGCATGATATCAACTGGAACAGCGCACCTCAGATACAACAAGCGTTGTTCGTTGACGAGGGCTTGCCTATATTGGAGAAATCTGAAAAGACTGGAAAACCCTCGGCAGGTGCTTCAGTATTGAAGCGGTTAGCAGCAGACGGGTATGAGACCCCGCAATTGATACTTGATTACAAAGCCACGAACACCCTCAACAAGATGTTTCTCAATCGGTGGGAGAGTGACCTTGGGTCTGACAAGCGCATACATCCCTCGTTTGGGTTGACCAACGTGAGGACGGGTAGAACCAGCTGTCAAAACCCGAATTTGCAACAAGTTCCGAGAGAATATGCGGTGAGAAGCCTATTTAATGCCCCAAAAGGCGGGTTGTTCTTTGAGGCTGACTATTCTCAGCTGGAGCTGCGGATTGCTGCAGAATATGCTCATGACCCGACAATGCTCAATATCTATAAGACGGGCGGTGACATACATACCTCAACAGCCAAACTTATGACGGGAGGCAGAGAGCCTACAAAAGAGGAGCGTGGCAAAGCCAAGGCAATCAATTTTGGTTTTCTATACGGGATGTCAGCAAAGACATTCGTCAGCTATGCCTATGATTCATATGGTGTAGTGTTTACCCGAGGTGAAGCAGAGCATGTCAGGGCGTTGTTTTTTGCCAAATATAGTCGGTTGTTACCTTGGCATCATGAGCAGGAACTGCTGTGTGAAGCCCTCGGGGGAGTGGCGAACAAATTTGGGAGGTTCAGAAAGCTCCCGAATATATATTCAGACAACATGGGAGAAAGAAACTCAGCCGTGCGCAGAGCTATAAACACCCCTGTTCAGGGTACAGGCTCAGATTTGCTTATATCAGCAATGACTGAAATCAATCGCAGGTACAAGAAAGAGGGTGTCAAAATAGTCGGTACTGTCCATGACTCAATCCTTGGAGAATTTCGTGAGGAGGACAAAGACTGGATTGTGCCTGAGATAAAGCGCATCATGCTACACCCGCCTGTTCTCGATGATTTTGGTGTGAAATTGAGTGTGCCACTTGACGTTGACATCGGAGTTGGGGCGTGGGGTACGCATTAACGAATTGTTAATAATTTGTTTACCAAAAATACCTTTAATTCATCGCAAAGAAGTAGTATGATATAATTGTAAGGTAAAGCAAAGGTCTCAAGGATAAAACAGAATGCTCACTGGTTCAACACCGAAAATAAGTGCTCTGAACAAATAGCTGCGAAAGGCAACCTTGAGACATATGCTCACATGTACCTTATGAACAACAAAAGGAGGTATAAATATTATGATAATTATTAGTATGCAGTATTTTGGTTCGGGCGGTGCAGCCTCAGGTAAAGGCGGTGGTGGCGGGGCTTCCAGCGGTAAATCGGGCGGTGGAGCTGCTAAGAGTGAAGCAGAAAAACAGTTTGAACAAAGGGCTGTGCCGTCCATTAAATCTACTGCTGAGAGCATACAAGCTGAATTAGATGTGAGGTCTGAGAACTCAAACTTCAGACATATACTTGAACCCCGAAATGTAGATGCGAGTGGGAAGGTTGTGGGATTTAGAGAAGCTGTTGTTAACAAGACCACAGGTGGTAAAACATATACAAGTAAAGAAGTTATGTTGAATGCTGCAACACTTGGTGGAACTCTTACAAAACCAAAAATGTTTACAAGAATTGGTAATGGTTCTTGGAAACAAAAGAGGACTATAAAAACTGTAATCGGCAGTTGACAGTATAATTATAATGGGGTAAAGCAAGTAACAATCCGCTGACAGCCTGGAAAGACAGGCAACAAGTACCCTTATATCAAGTGGGAGAACCTTGTGTTGCGTTCACTAAGGTATAGAAAGCATCACCTCTATACGCACAAGGGGTTGCTGGTTCAAGTCCAGCAGGGTACACCAGCTCAATCAGAGCAACAACAAATTTAAGTCTTAAAGGAGGACGATTTTATGGCAAACAACGTATCAATCGCAAAGGTTAAGAAGGGTGACACCGTTATTCTGTGTGCATTCACAGGTATGAAGATTGGTGTCAAGGAAGTAGTGGCTGCAAACAAGACTACAGTCACTATTGCAACAGACAAGGGTGAAGCGGTATTTGACCGCAAGACGGCAAAGCAGATTGACCCTGAGCCCAAGGCACCAAGATTTGCTAACTCAATCATACCCGATGACGGCTCATATGTACCCCCTCAGCGCAAGAAGAAGGCAAAGCCTGCCAAGAAGGTAGCAAAGAAGACAAAGCCTGAGCCCGAGGGTGAGGAAGAAGATGACGCTGAGGAAGATGAGCAGCCCGCTCCCAAGAAGACTACAAAGAAGCCTGCAGCAAAGAAGAAGGCAGCACCCAAGCCCGCTCCCGAGCCTGAAGAGGATGAAGACGATGATGAGGATGAGGACTGGGATGACGATGACTTTGAAGAGGTAGAATGACCTATAACAGAGAGGAAGAAACAACATGAATATATCCCATAGCAGGGTGAGTTCATATCTCAGTTGTCCTTATCAGCATTATCTCAGGTATGTGGAGTGCTTGACTCCAAATAAGCCTTCAAGACCGCTCGCATTTGGGTCTGATTTTCATAAGCTCCTTGAGCTACGAAACAGACCCGAGGAGCTGGCCAAGGCAAAGCAAGCTATTACAAGTCAATACTACGATTTGAAACCCAAGTTTCAAGACGAGCTTGGTGCAGACTACATCTGGGACTTGTCAAATATCTTCAATGATTATTTGGAAATATACAAAGATTGTCCCCAGCCACGTGCTACAGAGCAAGAGTTCAGAATACCAATGGGGAATTATAAGGGCGAAACAATCTATTTCAAAGGCATCATTGATGAGCTTTACAAGTACAAATCCAAGTCAACAGGCAAGAAAACCATCAAGATTGGAGAACATAAAACGTTCAGCCGAAAGCCCGATGCCTCAATGTTGGTTATGAATACCCAGAAATGCTTATATGCGAAAGCCTGTGAGATGACCTACGGAATAATGCCTGAGTCAGTCATCTGGGACTATATAAAGAGCACCCCCGCAGAAGAGCCTATATGGCTTGAAAAGTCTCAGCGGTTCAGTGCCTCTAAGAGCAACAAAATCACCCCGTATAGCTGGCGCAGAGCTTGCGCCAAGAAAGGTATCACCGATGAGGCTATCATTGCGGAGGGCAACAAATATGCTTGTAATATCCCTGAATATTTCTTCAGGTATGAAGTTGACTATATACCCATAATGATAGATGACATTTGGGAGGGGTTCAAGTTCACCGCTCGCCAGATAGTCAAAGATGGGGCAAGAAACAAGACAAAGCACGTTTCAATGAACTGTTCTTGGTGTTCGTTCCAGCCTATATGCTACGCCGAAATGACGGGCGGTGACAGGGCTTACACCATAGATAAGGAATTTGAACACTATGAGAGGAAGGAGGACTGAGAATGGCAAGTTATCTTGACGGGGTTGTTGACATATCCGAGCTTGGTCAGCATAAGCTGGTTGTCCTATACGGGAGAAGCAACAGCGGAAAGACTGAGGTGGGCTCAACATTCCCGAAACCCCAGCTGTATGTAGCCGTGGGTGACGATGGCTCAAACACGATACAAGGCAAGGAAGGTATCAAAGCCAAGAAAATCAATCAGCTGGATGAATGCCGAGGTCTGCTTGACGAGCTGGTGAAGAAGAAGGGTGCTGGCTTTGAGTCGGTATTCATAGACACGTTCTCTATGGTCACCAATGTGTGGATAGATGAGAACGCTGTGAAGAAGAACAAGAAGATGACCCAACAGATGTGGGGTGACCTCAAGACTGAGACTGAAGAACTCATACGGCTTGCTCATAAGCTCGCCAATTATTGCTGGGTGATATTGAGTTGTCACGAGGCAACGGATGTCTTGGAGGGCATGGAGGACGAAATAACCCCCGATGTCAGACCCAGTACAACAAAGGGCGCACGCACCTATCTGGAAGGCATGGCTAATTATGGGCTTCACACTACAAGACTTCAGAAAGAAGTCATCAAAGACGGCGTTGAACAAAGTGTTGTAAAATATGCTGCTCATGTTGGTCCAAACCCTTATTATTGGACCAAGTTACAGCTCGATAAGGGCATCAAAGTACCTAAGATGGTCATCAACCCATCTTATGATAAACTCATGAAAATAATCAATGGAGGGAACTAATCATGGCAAGAAGAAAGAAACTTGATTTCAGCAAGGTGGAGTCATACACAAGATGTTCAGAGGGTCAGCACACGGCTAAAATAGTTGAGGTTCAAGAGAACACAACTCAGGCTGGTGACGACATGCTCACTATGGTGTTTGAGGTTATCAAGGGTGACAGCAAGGGCGCAAAGGTTTTTGATAACTTTGTACTCACTGATAAGGCACTCTGGAAGCTCAAGCAGCTCCTTCAGGTTGTCGGCGTAAAGTGTGACGGCAAGATTGCTCTTGACCTTGACAAGCTCGTTGGTAAAGTCTGTGACATAGCTGTATATCACGAGGAATACAACGGCAAGCTGAAAGCCCGTATTGATGAATACATCGCTCTGAAGCGTTCTGATGATACGGATGATGAAGACGATGATGACGAGGATGAAGAGCCTGAGGAGAAGCCTGCAAAGAAGGCAGCCCCCAAGAAGTCCAAGAAGCCCGAGCCTGAGCCTGAGGAAGATGATGAGGACTGGGATGAAGATGAGGCTGAGGAAGAAAAGCCCAAGAAGAAAGCTGCTCCCAAGAAAAAAGCTCCTGCAAAGAAGAAGCCCGAGCCTGAGCCCGAGGATGACGATGACTGGGACGATGATGACGAGGACTGGGAAGAGGAGTAATTAAACATGAATAACCAGTTAATTGTAAATGAGAGTTTGAAATCCCTTCTCAAACGTTTACAAGGACAAAACGCACTTTTGGTATATTCTCCTACGGCAGCAGCCAAGGCAAGTGAAGCTGGTTTGATATCCTCTGAGGATTTGAGACCCTATGATACATTTCCTATATCCTGCAACGACAAGGTGTCTTATGACACCTTGGAAAGTTGCAAACTGGATTATAAAATTATTCTTGGTTTTGGCGGGGGCACTGTAATAGACATAGCAAAATTCTTTTCTCACCACATCAAGAACTCAAAATGCGTGGCTATACCATCTATGTTATCAACAAATGTTTTCGCAACCGATAAGATTGCAGCAATACGGGCGGGAGGAAAGCAAACTGAAAACTCTAAGTTGCCTGAAGAAATAGTTTTTGACACAGATTTGCTTAATTTGTCAACGAAAGAAAACCTATATGGGCTGGCAGATGCCTTCTCTATATACACTGCGTTACAAGACTGGGTATATGCTGATGAAAGCAGCAAAGAACCTATAAAAGCTGAATTTTATGAACGAGCGTTAAACATTTTGGGTTTTGCTTGTGAAGTTGCACAACAACCAGAGCCTAAAGGCATTTTTAAAGTTCTTCTTGAAGCAGGATATATCACCAACGATTATGGCAATGGCAGACCAGAGAGCGGGTCAGAGCACATAATAGCAAAAGAGATTGAAAATTTGATTACAATCCCTCACGCTTTAGCAGTTACCTGTGGGATTGCTATAACCTCGCAGCTACAAGATACCTATAATTGTGCAGTACAACCTCTCAAAGACATAGGCATATTTGATGAAATAAGGAGCTACAGTAAGTTGACTCCAATGATTTTAAAAACCGCATTGGAAAATGTGACCCCAAGAAAAGACCGCTACACTGTGTTGGATAGGTTTTGCCCTCTTGGGCCAAGAATACCCTCGCTTATATCGGGGAGCGGTTTGTATGGTTGATAGTATTATATTTGACCTTGACGGTACTTTATGGGATGCCTCAGAACCAATTTATCAATACTGGAGTAGGTTTATGCCAAATCAAACCCTGAAATCGGTTCAAAAGCTACTTGGGTTGACTATCAAGGAAATGGCAAATCAAACAGGTATTTCTGAAGAACATCTTCAGACTTTACAACAGGGAGAAAACGAGCATCTCAGAGCAAATCCTGGCAAGCTATACGCAAAAGTAATACCCACCCTTGAGGTTTTATACTCTAAAGGACTGAAGTTGTTTATAGCAAGCAACTGTCAATCAGGTTATATAGAGACTTTTTTGAGTACAAAAGGTCTATCAAAATATTTTGAAGGACATATATGCTTTGGAGACACAAAACAACCTAAGCAAATTAACGTAAATATGTTGATATCACAATATAAATTGCACCCGATTATGGTTGGAGATACTTTGAGCGATTTAAATGCGGCACAATACAATCACATCCCCTTTATTTGGGTGAGTTACGGATTTGGTCAACTTAATTGGCCAAAAAGGGTAGACAATTTGTCAGACCTTATTTTGGAGGTGAGCAAATACGAATATACCAAATGATACAGGCGGGAATTGGAGAAAAAATCAACTCATAAAGTATATAGGTTCATTCCCCGATGAGATTGGACCAATCATGAGGCGATATTTTAAACAAAACAATCTGAATAAAGACGAACAAATATGGTGGGTTTTGTTATACTCTGCGTGTTACTGTATGGGAACAGCTTGCGTATTATTTAAAAACTTGGACTACAAAACCTTAACAAAAAAAGACTTACACCAATTTTGGGTTGATAACAAATCCCGATTGATTTTTCAATCTGACCGCCGATACATTAAAAACATGAATCAGTTTGAAGAAATAGCTTGGGAATTTATTACTCGAAGCCGCCGCAAACCTTTTGGGTATTTACAAAAGTTCATAACAAACAGCTCTCGAAAAACTTATGAAAATCTGTATAGAGAGGTCTCATCTTGGAGATACTATGGCAGATTTGGGACTATACTGTTTCTGTACAATCTGAGTAAGTTACTGAGAGTGAACCTTGATTATGACCAGTATGACTGGAAAAGCGGGAAAACTACCACTGCCGCCCTATTCAATGCAATATATGAAGATGACCGTGCTGATGAGTTTGAGAAAAAAGCAACTTTGTCGAGTGAGGACATTGGTTTTTTAGATACGTTTTTGGGTCAGATAATCAGAAAGCTCAAAACAAAGTACCCTGAAAAGACCTGGACTTTGATGGGAGTTACAAGTGACCTTTGTTCATATCGCAAGCTGTTTAAACAAACCAGGTATCTTGGGTACTATGTAGACAGACAACAAGAAGAGCTGCTATGGCTGGAAGAACGTTGGCCAGAGTTTAGTGAGACTTGGGAATGGTTTTGGAAGGCCAGAAAAAATTTATTGCCCAAGGAATATCTTGGGGAAATTCAAGGCCATACAGGTATACAAAAAGAACGCTTCAAATGCTGGAGTGAAAGGGGTGAGTTTAGATGATTGAAACGCTGAAATATCGGTCTTGTAAGGTTTGTGAACGGTTGAAAAATCAAAAGCTGACTATACCAATTTGTATACCCACTTATGGGAGACCCGATAGTGCTATGAGCAAAGTCTGGGAAGCAAATCCTGAGTTGCCGTGTATCTTTTTTGTTAGAGCAGAACAAAAAGACTTATACAAAAGCCTCAAGGACAAAGGAGCTAAAATTGTATACCTTAAACATGTAATAAATCTTGGGGATACCAGACGCAAAATTTGTGACTGGGCATTATCAAAAGGCTATTCGGATATTTTTATGTTTGATGACAGAGTCAAAAGAGTGTCAATATTGGCTCCAAGACAAAGTCGAACAGGCAGATACAACATGGGTACAGTATCCAAATACAAGTCTATTGTGGACGCTCTCAAGCTTTGGGAATACTTAATACAACTATATAAGCCCGACATATCTGGTTGCCCTCACTCGGGATATACTTTTGACATAAACAACGCAGGTCAACCACCGAAGTTCTATGGGGTAGATTGTCAAATAGCAATTCATCTAAATGTTGCAAACCTCAACCAGAACAACATAAAATATAAAGATACCGCTGTTTGCGGTTCAGAAGATGCCCAAATCAATTTTGAGATACTTGAAGCCAAGTTAAAATATATGGTATTTTTAGATTTGGAATATGATAACATACCTTCATCAGATGGTCTCAAAGGGGGTATGTCAGATGTAGAACAAAATTCAAGGCGGGAAAGGTTCATTGAATATTGTGAACGATTTATGAAAAATATATGTGGCAAAGGTCATCCTGGAGTTAGAATTAAAGAGGATAAACACCACATACCTTACATCCGATTTAATTGGCCATATTATCGAAAAAGAAACGGGGTGATTGAAATTGAGCCGAATTATAGCAAATATCAGAGGTTGTAACGGCTCAGGCAAAAGCTCCATCCCGATGTCTATGCTTGATGACCCTGATATGTACGTGATTGAGAAACCCTATAATGGAAAAATCAGGAAAATAGCAACAGTGTTCCCCTCATACGGCTGGGTGGCTCTTGGAACATACTTCAACAAAACAGGAGGTCTTGATTGTTTTCCTGATACTACCTTGACCAAGAAGGCGTTTTGGTATGTATTGAGGCACTACCCCGATTACAACTTGTTGCTTGAGGGGGTCATTGCGTCAACGGTGTTCTCAACTTATGCTGAGTTGTTTAAAGAAGCCAAGAAGAAATACCCCGAGGATGAGGTGTATATCATATCGCTGCTCCCTCCAATCGAGAATTGCCTCAGACGCATCCAAAAGCGCAATGGTGGGAAAACTATCAAGGAAGAACTTGTTGCTTCCAAGTGGCGTTCTGTACAACGAAACGTTGACAAGTTTAAACTTGAGGGATTGAACTCATTTGCGTGGGACAATCGAGGAGCAAAAAAGAAGGGAAAGCCCAAGCTGATACATCAGCTTGAAAAGCTAATTGATGACTACAATACTGTGTTTAGCTATCCCTATGATGAATTTCCATTTTAGATACAAGGAGGACTCAATATGTTAATTGTACTTGAAGGCTGCGATGGCAGCGGAAAAACAACACTGGCAAATAAACTTGCTGCAATACTTGATGCAGAGATAATTCACTGCACTACTGAGACCCCAAATGACTATTCATTTTTCAGCCAGATAATTGCTATGGCTGAGGAGCGTAACATAATTGCTGACCGCTTTTGCTATGGTCAGTTTGTATACCAAAAGCCCGAAGAAAGAAAACTTGACTCTGTCGACTTGTACCATCTTGAGCTTTATATGATGAAATCAGGAGCAAAAGTGATATATGTTTACTGTGATGAAGATATAATAAAAGAACGGCTTGATGAGCGTGGTGAAATACCAATAAGACCTGTGGGAGAAATTCTAAGCGCATACAGTTCAGTGCTCTCAAAATCTTTGCTACCTATAAAAATTGCAGAGACATCTGAACCTACAACCCATTATATGAAATTTCCAAGGGATGGTGAATATAGATGATTGAATTCAATAAAGAAGTCTGTGCCAAGACTGCAACTGAGGCTTGGGACAAGTGGTGGGAGCGCATGTCAAGAGCTACAAATGAACAGCAAACATCCAGAGACGGCGATGTTCATAGTGAAATAATCAATGCTACAACAGTCATTGAAGACCCGACAAGAAGCCTTGTAAACAGCGACATCCGCAAGCTGGCTACCCGTTATGCCATAGGGGAGATGCTCTGGTATCTCTCGGGGAATAATAGACTGAGTGAGATACAAAAATACACCAAAAACTGGGACAGAATGTCAGACAACGGAGTGTATGTCAACTCCAACTATGGATGGTGTATCAAGCACAAGTACATGTTTGACCAGTGGGAATATGTGAGAACGCTGTTAATGAAAGATACAACCACACGTCAAGCGGTTATCCATATCAAAGCCCCAAATAATAAGCCGTCAAAAGACGTAAATTGTACTGTTTGTCTTCAGTTTTTTATCAGAAATAACAAGTTATATCTCACAACCTATATGCGCTCCAATGACCTTTGGATGGGTTTTCCGTATGATGTATTTCAGTTCATGAACATGCAGGTGCTGATGTCTATGGAGCTTGGTATTGAGCTGGGAACATACACCCACATAGCAGGGTCTCTCCATCTATATGAGAGAGACTATCAGAAAGCCCGTCAAAACGGAGACACCGAGGCATTGTTACAGCCTGGGCTTCAACCCGCTTAACATGGGCAGGAGAAAGAAGCCACAACAGCCTGATAACATCAAGAAGGTAGTCATCAAAGTGTTGAAAGATGGTCAGATAACTTGGGTTCATTTCAGTGCCGTTCCCGAGAAAATATACAACAAGTTCTTGAAGGTAACTGGAACTGAGCCCGCTGACCTCAACACGTTTTTATCCAAGTGGTGTAGACAAGATTTTGAAGTTATGCTGCGGATGTACAAATTTGATGACATATACCACTTAAAGAAGGCTATTGTTGAGCGTTTTGAGTCGGAATACCCTGAGTTGTACGGGGCGCAAGAGATGCCTGTAATCAGGGGCTGGGTGCGTATGTGGTTGACCCAGCATATGAAAGAGGAGATTGTGATATACAATGAAAGAAGAAAAGCTGAGAATAATCGCTGTTGATTTTGACGGAACTCTGGTTGAAGATAGATACCCCGAGATTGGTGAACCTATAAAACCAATATGGGGTGCTCTCAGAGATGAACAACGCAATGGAAGTAAGATTATACTGTGGACTTGTCGAAACGGGAAAGCCCTTGAGGAGGCAGTCAAGTTTTGTACTGAGGTCATGGGATTTCATTTTGATGCTATCAATGAAAACCTTGATGAGGTCAAAATCCTCTACGGCGGTGACACCCGAAAAATATTTGCTGATGAGTACTGGGATGATAAATCCATCCGTTGTGGGGTTGGTCTATATCCTATTGTTGTTCGGGAGGATTGAATATGCCGATTGAGAGCTCAATTACACATAGCATAATAGCCTATATAAAGCTGCTGGGCGGTCAGGCTGAAAAAGTTAAGGGAGACAGCTCAGCCTCAGGCAGACCCGACATCAACGCTTGTTACAGGGGCAGATGCCTGAGAATTGAGGTCAAAACCCCCGACAACCGAAACAAAACAAGCAAGAAACAAGACATCAACCTCAAACGTTGGAGCAGAGCAGGAGCGGTATGTATGGCTGTGTATAGCAAAAATGCGGTCAAATATTTTATAACCTGCCTAAACATGGGAAAAACAGGCTCACTATTGTACACAGAAAAGAACTCTTGTACATCATACTGCGTCATTCCCGAGGAGCTTTTTGATGAATACTGAGTTTAAATTTAAGACAAAGCCTTGGGAACATCAACTCAAGGCTTTGAACTATCTATATGAGAAAGATGCGGCAGCCCTTTATACAGATATGGGCACGGGCAAAACCAAAGTGATGATTGACTTAATAGTGAACCGAGGTTTCAAGCGAGTTTTAATCACGTGCACCTCAAAAGGTTGCGCAGTCTGGGAAAGAGAGTTTCAGAAACACTCATTTATACAAACAGAATTTGTCCGTAACCTTGCTGGGATGTCTACGGTGAAAAAGGTACAGTTAATAAAAGACGATGCTCTGAAGCAATTTTTGCTTGATAAAACACAGACCTTAATTTTCATATGTAACTACGAGGGTGTGTGGCGGCAGCCGTTTGCAGATTTGCTTTTGACTAAGAAACTTGGAATTGACTGTGTCATATGTGACGAAAGCCACAAAATTAAGTCACCTGGAAGCAAGTGTTCTCGTTTCTTGACCAAGATAGGCAAACGTGTTCCGCATAGATACCTTGTAACAGGCACACCTATGGCTGAAAATCCCGAGGACATATACGCTCAATATAGATTTCTTGACCCGAGCTTATTTGGTACAAATCTCCAGAATTTCAGAGACCGATATGAAAACCCTGATTTGAGGTTGTCTGCAAACGTGGGTCATTGGATTGTGGATAAGAATAACCCCTATAAAAATCTTGACGAGCTTCATGAGAAGATGTTCAGCTGCGCCTTTAAAGCAGACAGCTCACTCAAGCTCCCTGCCCAGCGGAACATCATATACAAGTTCCCGATAGCCAAGAAGGCAGAACGAGCCTATAAAGAGCTGGAGAAAGAGGGTGTGCTTGAATATGGAGCGGGTGACTTGGTTGTTGAGAATGTACTAAACATGAGTATGCGCAAACAGCAAATCCTCTCGGGATTTGTACCTGTATTATCTGATGAGGGTGAAAAGCGATATGTCAATATAGATAAGAGCCGTGCGGAGACACTACAGGAATTGCTTGAGAGCTTGCCCAAGGATGAGCCTGTGGTAATATTCGCCCGATACATTAAAGACCTAAAAACCATCAATTCTGTTTGCGAGAAGCTGTCCAGAGGGTGCTCAGAACTCTCGGGGCGTAAAGATACTGAACCCGAATGGCAAGCAGGCAAGACCTCGGTGCTGGCTGTTCAGTTTTCCTCGGGGTCTGAGAGCGTGGACTTCACCCGAGCGAAATATTGCATATACTACAGCCACACCGTCAGCTTGGCTCAATATCTGCAAAGCAAAAAGCGTATTCACCGCCCAGGGCAAACACGCTCAGTTGTATATTATCACTTGGTGGCTCAGTTAAGCAAGGGTAAATCTGAAGATGAGAAATACATTGAAGCTTACAAGCGAAAACAAGAGGTCATTGACTACATAATGGGATACGAAAAAGAAAAGCCCTGAGATTGCTCAGGGCTTTATGTTATCCGAATAGAAGCATGGATATATCGTTATTGAGTCGCTTTGCTTCTTCAACAAGCTCTTTCCAGTTTTCCTCTGATATGTTATCAAATATAGCTGGCTCTGACTCATTATCAAAAACCTCATCGGGTAGCATCAAAACTTGATTATTGGCATCAAATATGGTCACCCGCTGGTGCTCAGGGTCATAAACTGCCTTTACTGGTATGTCTTCATCATACTCATCTACATATACGCAATCAAAAGCGTTCATTCTATCGCCTCCTCACACTTTTGATATCCCACTGAAAGCATGGTCAAATGCGTATGATACATCGGGAGCGTACCAATCACCATCAAGATTGAGAGCCTTGATTATACGTTCCATGATGCCCTTTATCTTGGACTGGGTTGCGTTCTTTACATCCTCCACCCAGATTTCCTGGCCATCATCATCTTCACCGCCGTGCATCTCAACCTCTATTCCTCTCACATCCCCGATAATAGTGAGCTCAACGCCATTCCTCTCGGACTCAAATATGAACGGGTCAGACCCGTTCTTGAATTTCTCTGCTCCTGCCCACTGATGCCAATCACCTTTTGTAAATCTTCTTATTGTTTCACTCATGATGAATACCTCCTTATCAGTTAAAGAGCTTGCTTTCAAGCTCAATTTTTACCTTGTGACCAGCAGCTTCCATTTCAGCCTTGCGAGCCTGAGCTGCTTCCAGAGTTGTGTAGGTATTCAAACCCCATACCCAATGATTCTTAAATCTTACTTTCAGCCTGTAGTTCATGTTAATTCCTCCTCAGTTTTCTTAACGAGCGTTCAGCCTCACGTCCTCAGTCGCTACGCCTCACAGCTTTGGGTTGTCTTTCGTTTTCCTTAACTATATCATACTACTTTCCAAATCAAAAATAAAGTATTTTTGGTAAAAGAATTATTAACAAATAGTTAAATCTAACAAGAAAGCTCCAAGTTGCCTTGGAGCCTTATCAATGAATTTGTATTTACTTGTATTTCTTGTGGAATTCATGTTGTATATCAAGCGCATATACAAGGTCATATCCTGCTGCTTTGAGCCTTAATATGGTATTGTATATGTCATCAAGCTCTTTAGATACATCTTGAATAAGCTGGCTCACTTTTTCGGCGTCAGCTATATACCCCATGTCGAAAAGGTCTTTTGAGCAATCCTCATACAAGTGCTTGGTGCCCTCTTCCCATTGTCGGTAATTATCAAAAGAGACTTCCAAGTGCTGCTTTATGGCTTGTGGGGTTGCGTCAAATCTGTTATAGCTGTACCACCGCTCAGGTATGATTGACTCAGGCGGTTCAGCATTGACTTTAAGGAGTTTGTTGTGAGTTGACATAAAATACTGCTTGGTATCAAGAAACTCTTTTGACTCCTCCATGTATTGGTGTTTATGCCATTGCTTGAATCCTGAGAAACCAAGAAAACCGTACAAGTCACACATACTATCATGAAACATGAGGGCAATCACTTGTCGTTTGCAAATCTCTTGAAATATCTCGGTACAAGTCAACCCCTCGGATGACCTTTGATTAATTGTAGCCACGTTTAAGACCTCCTATAAGAATAATGGGCAGAGCTAAATGCCCTGCCCTGATTGTCTTGTTATACTTTGAGTTCTTTAATCAAAGCCTCAATTTTGTGCTTGGTATTTGGGTTGTTGACACGATTTTTGAGCTCATGCATTTCTGCAATTATCTCACTCACCTCTGACTCGTGGTCATTCGTGTATCTACCCATGCTGTCACGTCTGCGGGCGTTGCTTCTCATATCCTGCTCATAATCATAGCGGTCATAATTATAGGCTCTGGAGGGTCTGCTATCAAAACTGCTGTATTCATAGCTGCTACGCTCCATATTTTCTATATCATTTATACCCTTGATTGAGCAAATGAGTTTCTCAATTATATCAAGATTGCTTGAGGTAAGCTCTCCCTTGTTTGCGACATCTTCAAGAGCGTTATCAAGCATCATTTTGATTTTCTTGTAAGTCACATCTGTCTCTCCTTTCAAGCTATTCTATCAATAACAAGGTTTGCATTTTGAACCTCAATAACAGGTGCAGGTGTCACAGTCGGGTCAGTTGTTGCAGGTACTGCATCAACTGATACTGAGAAACAGCAACCTCTTGGCACCTTGATTATTGCCGTTGAAGTCACATTTCCGTATTCGCTGACCGCAGCAGGTGTATAGATAGCCCTGCTGGTGAGTCTGGGCTCACCCTGAACTGTAATTGCCACAGCTATGGGTGTCACTGTTCCACCCTCGGGTATTGCGATATTGCCATTGAAAGTTACTTGGTATGTTGCAAACTTTGCACAAGCGTTATTGACTATGCCTCTGAGAATAAAAATACCCGTCTCATCCTCATGATATACATATCCTTTGGCACAAGGTATAGAAGCTGAAAAGATTATAGGTGCATTGAGAGCCACCTCTTGAACCGCATTTGCTAAATATTCTGCTGCCATAGTCACACCGCCTTAAAACGAACCACAGCCGCAACCGCAGTTAGAATTGGCTACATTCTGTGCGCATGTGAATATAGGCTGGTTGCCGAATACGGGTACAGTGCCAACAGGGCAATTTTTCAGTCTATTGTATACACCATCAATTTCTGCTGCCTGACCCGCTAAGATGCGAGCTGTCTGCTCTGTTTGAGATGCCTGAAGATTTGCTGCTGAAAGCTGGCTTCTGAGGTTGTCATTCTCCCTCTTGTAGCCGTCAAGCTCAAGCTGACAGAGCTTATCAAGAATGGTTTGTGTCTGAGCTGTATTGCTTGCAATTACATCTCTGATACCATCAGAAAGGGCTGCCCTATCTGCGCAATTCTCTGTCGCTATTGTATACTTGAGGTCAGCCGTTGCTGCTCTATTGTCGCAGCAACATTGAGCAAGCTGCGTCTGAATAGCGTTCATGCCCTGAGTTGATGCTGTTTGGGCTGCAAAACTTCTTTCAAGGTCTGCAAGCTGGTTTGTATACATTTGCTGAGCAAGAGCGTTTTGAGCACCTGTTACAGAATTTGTCACGCTGTTGAACCCGTTGCAGAGAGATGTCTGAACATCTCCGAAACCGCCGCACATTTGTGTAGAAAGAGCACTAATGCCGTCACGAACAGAGGTGATACCATCATTAATCATAGCATCTCTGAAACCGCTGTTTGTGTTGGTGTTGATGTTCTGTTGACCAGCCATAAGCCACGGGAAGTCATAACCGAGCATGCCACCCATCATAGCACCATAACCGCCGCCGAAACCTCCGCCAAAGCCCCAGCCACCGTTACAAGCAAGCAGCAAAAGAATTATCCACCAGCCGTCACCGCCGAAACCACCAAAGCCATTTCCACCGCCGTACATGGGCGATACAGGCATAATCATGTTGCCTTCATCTGTTAATGCCATAGTTGTTATCTCCTTTATTTTGTTATTTATACTTTCAGCCCTGTGCACCGAGCTGTTGTATACTCATATAGGCTTGTTTATATCTATCTGTCCAGCCTTTTGTTGAGCTTGAGTTATTTCTGCTTGAGTTGTCTTCCCTGATTGGAGTAGATATTGAACCGCTCCTTGAGGGGTTGTTATATCTTGAGGAATACCCAGCTTGTCAAGAAAAGCTCTTGGATTTTTCATCACTTGAGCATATAATTGACCAAAAGTCATTGGTCTATTGCCGTTGTTTATTAGAGGGTTCATTCTTCATTCTCCTTTCACTTTGTTGACTCTGGTTTATAGTGGGTGAAACTTTTGCTTCAAGAGCGTCAAGCCTTGAGCGCAAATTCTGTACCTCAGTTGAAAGAGCTTCAATTGAAGTCTGGGAAATTTCTTGCGCAGGCTTTTGACCCGTCTCATCTGTTTCTTCCACCAGTCTGAATTTCCTGAATATAGGCGCATCGAATTGACTGAAGCCCGCTGTCTTTGTATAACAATATGGGGCGTTGTCATTGATGAATGTTACACTGCCTCCAGGAGTTACTGAATAGGAGCGTGCAACTTCTTCAGACGGCACATGAATGAAGCTATTATTTTGTTGCTGTTGCTGCTGCATCTGAATAAGTTGCTGTTGATACGGATTGTTGTTTTGATACGTTGGATAATACCCAAAACTCATGATTTTGCCTCCTTAAAATAATACACTGGTATTTCGTCACTGCTATCCCAGCTGTCATATATCACGCCGTCTTTGACGCAAACAGCATGAGTTCCTGTGGCAAGCACATAAACACCCTCGGGATGGTCTTTTGCAAAATCCCTTACAGTGTAGCAATTGGGACAAGTATTTGGTATAGTTTGACGCTCAAATCCTCGTTCCCGTAAATAGGCTGACCAAACTTTGTTTGTATTTCCCCAATCCCCAAATGCTGCCCCGTCAAGACACAACCCGAGATAAACCTCAAGCCAATCGGCGTCAAGGGCTTTACACAAAGCTCTCACCACGCAGTCACCTGTATTTATTCCTGAAGGATTTGGATTGTAGTACTCATACATTGTCATCACCTATATTTGCCCTTTGCTCTATGAGAAGGCAGAGCTTGCAATATTTTCCACTTCTCTTATAGGCCATTAGAATTGACTCAGCCTGTTCTTGAGTGTAGTCATACTCCCACATCAGCTCTTTTAGAACAACTTCTTCAGGATATAACATAAACACCCCTCCCTCTATACATATTATACCTAATTTTCAGGCACCATAAGTATAGAGAAAGGGGTGTGAAAGTATAAAGAAAAGACCCCGCTGACCGAGGTCAGTGAGGTCTCATCTTGTAGCAAGATTTTATAAAATTTTACTGAGTTTACACAAGATTTTCTTGTGCTTCTTTTTGATTGTTGACTCGGAATACCCGAGCATGTCGGCTATGTATCCGAGGTTTTTGTTTTGCACATAGTGCATTTTGATTATCATCTTGTCCTCTTCACTGAGAGTACAAGAGTCAAGCAATTCAACCAAGGTTGATACCCTCGGGATTGATTTTAACTTGTTTCTGGTTTCAACATGATTGCTCATATTATCACCTGTATCTTCCACAAGTCGGGCATCTGTTGCCTCCCGATTTTCCGCTTGATTTCTTTGCTCTTGTTCGGGTGACTCTTTTGACTGTGACCTTTTGTTTTGCCAAGGTTAATCACCCCCTTCTTGGTATTGGGCGTGTTCACCCGCCTGATAAACGTTGTTGCCCTCGCCTTCACCTGTGTCTTGTTCAACTGTTGTTGTGGTTGTGGTTTCAGTTGTCTCAAACTGACTCTCATACCAAACAAAGATTGCAACCTCGATGAGATTTACAAGTATCAGCGCAAGAATAACAATCCAGAGCCTGAGGTGCTCTTTCTTTTTCTGGTTTAACAGGTCAAGGGTGATTTTGTTGAGTGCCAAGCTCTCTTGAAGAGTTTGTTGTTCAGGAGTTGTTTTTGGTTCCATCAAGTTCCTCCTTTCTGCTCCAAAGACAAGAGCCGTTTTTCAACAGAAACGATACGTTGCTCATGGTTCTCCAGAGCCACATTTTGTTGATTTTGACGGGTCTCTTGAGCAGTCAGTTTTGCTTTGATTTCACTTATTCCATTGACACAGGTGTCCAGTTTTTCAGCCAAACGCCCGTCACGCTCAGCCTTGGACATCCTTCCCGAAATAAACGTCAGGATGCCAATGATACAAGTGATAACAGCAATAATTAAAGTTACTGTTGCTCCGTCCATATAATCACCTCCTCAATTATATTATAATACTTTATCCTGCAAAAGTAATTATCTTTTGGTAAATAAAGTATTACCAAACAATTAAAGATTAGATTATGTCACCGAGCTTGTCAATGAGGTTTTTACCAGCTATTCCTGTTTGTTTATAGCCCCATTTTTTGAGAAGCTCGTTTGTTGCTTTCTCAGTGCCCTCTCCAAAAGATTTATCATTGTTTACGCCTTGTTTGATGTAGCCAATTTTCTTGGCTTTTCTCAACAGCTTCTTATAGGCAAACACCCCGATAGTGCTTTGACCTTTGACATACCCCTCCTTGTCCAAGATTTTTTCCTTGGGCTTTGGAGCTGCCTCAGGATAGCGCAACACGCAATCCCAAGGATAATTGTAATAATTATGGGTGTAGATTTCTGTACCTGTTTGGTCACCCGTCTGACCGCCTATGATACCATTCCTCTCATTAATACTCGCTTCAGTGAGCTGAGTTGTAGTTGTCATCATTGCGGTATGATTTTTATGGTTTAAGAGTACGTCACCTGCTTTAAGACCCGCCCCCGTGTACAGGTTTATGTCTTTTGTGACATCTTTGAACCCGCATTTCGTGAATACGGAATACATGTTGCCCGTATAGGTCGCCCCTGCGGTCTTGACTTTGACACCTGCCGCTTCATACGCTGATATTACAAGTGAGCTACAATCATAATCTGACCATGTATCAGGATTGCCCCAGCGATTTACTTGGTCATATCCGTGCTTTCTGTCACCTGCTATTTGCTTCATGTAGTCAACAGCTTTTGATATTATTCCCATAAAAATACCTCCAATCAGTAAAATTTCTTGTCATCTCGATAGTTTATTGCAGCTGCTATTCCTGCTGATATACCCGAGGCAAGTATGCCAATGATGGTTGCTTTAACAACAGCCCCATCTGCGGTAAAATCAACAAGCGGTATCGCTGCTGCTATATACCCCATAGCCGTTTCAAAGAACGTTCTCAAAGCTCTTTTCATCCAGTTTTTCATAATTCAACCCCCTTTAAAACTTCTGCGTGTTATACCATGCTCAACGGGGATACACTATCACCTCAACCAGTAAATAAACGATACAGCGCCTGACTGAGTTGTGATTGTTGTTCCTGCTGTGTACTTTTCAATTGTGAAATATGGGTTAAAAAATGATGATACATAGCCATATACAACAATGCCGTCTTGATTAAACGCCCCTGATGTTGCCCCGTTTTTGGTTGATAACGCTTTTGCAACTTTTGTAAAATCTCCAGAGGAAATTACCGCCGCAATATATCCACATTGCAATCCCCTATTATTCATTTCAACTCTGCCGACCGTACGAGCTTCTGCCGTCAAACTATATCTAAAAATCCTTGCATTTATGGGATTTTCTTGCGTTTCATTGTATTCATAAAATTTTATGCTGCCGCCACTTATTGGTTCGCCGTCTACTGTAGCAACAGATGTCATTTGCTCTGTTGTATCACCCATATTTATTATAACTTGCAAAATTCTATAATCGCCCGAATTGTACAACATAAACGAATATGATGATGAATCCCCATACATTATATCTTCTGTAACTACATCATATGACGGCGTTATTTGCGGCCATACTAACACATCGCCGCAGTAAACAGCATCAACCTGTGTATTTCCGCATTTTATATCATCCGCTAAATTCAATATCATATCATCACCCCACGATAATGTATACTGTATTTTCGGAATGAGATGTCATCGCATCGTATTCTGCTTGTGTGCATTTTACAAATGACAAACCATCTAAGTCTGATACAGAGGTGTTTCCAAGATACTGTTTTACAGACCCGTCTGATTGCTTAACATAGTAAACTATGGAGTCAGACTTTTCTGTTTCATCAAACTGCTCCTGAGTTAAGACTATTGATTGAGCATTTGTGCCTGTGTACCCCGTGAAAGGTTTCCCGACTGCTGTTGCGTATACATCTATGTAAAAAGCCCCGCCTGAAATAACTTCTTCAGTTGTTGAGTCAATCATTCTTACATCCGCAAGTGCCCTACCCGAGACTTCAAGCATTGAAGTCAAAAGTCTTATTGTGATTGAGCTGGTTGAAGCTTCCAGGACACGGGTATTAACTATCAAAACCCCGTCTGGGCGTTCAACCCTGAATTCTACAGTGACTCCTGAATCCCAAGTTATGGGTGTTCCATCCATGTCGAGAATTGATATAAATACCTGTCTTGTTAGATTATCAAGCTGCTTGGCTTTAACAACTTGAACAGGCTCATTACACAATGTGTCAAGAGTGACTGATGTGCCCACGGTTTCTAAACTCATTTACACTACCTCCTTTATATTATTTGATTTCTTGTCAAAAGCCGAGAAAGAGTGACTTGGTCATACCCGAATGTGGGCTTGATTTTCACTTTGCCGTCTGATGAGGCAGAATGAACATATGACGTGACCTGAGCTTTGAGATTTATACCTGCATTGTTGTCTATGATTACAACTGTGTCTCCCAAATTGTAGTCCTCCCCGAGCTTGTAGCTTGCTTGTAACAGGTCTATATCTGTGGCATACACGTTGACCAGTTTATGTTTTGTTAAGAACGATTTTGCAAGTCCAAGGGCGTATTTCTCGCAAGCTGATATGGAGGACAAATTCAACCCTGAGCCATCCACGTCCATTATATAGGCTTTTAAAACTGCACCGACATTCTCTGACGAGGTCATTCCCGACTGCCTTGCTGTAGCTGATACCGAGGTTATTGAAGACCCTGTTGGTGATGATGGGTCTGTGTAGTTTACGTTGTTGACGTTAACTCGGCACAACGTATATAGACTCTGTGAATTTATTGTGTATTCGCTCCCGTTAAAGTCTTGCAGTTGAGAGTGAAATATGATGTTGTTCTTGGTCAAAGGGAACAACAAAACAATTTCAAGTTTTCCATCAGAGGTCATCACCATATCAAATCCGAGATTGTTTTGGTCACAACCCGATTGAAGATACTCAAACCAGCTATGCCCTTTTATAGGGTTTGCTTCCATATACAACCTTGTTTGATACATGTAAGCTTGATATTTTGTTAAGTCAAATGTGATAAATGTTGGGAGATGATAAACTCCCTCTGAGGAAAATACCCCTTGTGCTTGGGCTATTCTTGTTGATAGGTCAACATCAAAATGAGCATCTATGACTTCAGTTGGTAAGCCATATGCGGTGCTTGTCTCTATGTTGTACTTTGACAAAATATGAGAAGCGTGCCTGCCTTTGATTTGTATTCGCTTGGTTTCAACTTGAGTTTTGATTGTAACTTTCTCTACAACCCCGAGAAAATCTTGACCCAATTGTATGAACTTGTCTGTATTGTGTGACCTTGATACAAGCTCATAAACGTCTTTTGAATAGGGGAGCAGCAAGCTGAACTCCCCCGCTGAAGAAATAATTCTCTCATAGCTGTATGATACATAAACATCTATGGTTCCAAGCAGAGATAAGGTTGTTGATTGTTGAGTTTCAAATCCGTATACAAGAAACATATCACCAATCCTCCTTTGGATACATGAACATAGAATAGTACATCAGCCGTAATTCATAGCAATCAAGCTCCCCGCCAGATATGTCAGTTATCTTAAAAGCATTTTTGCCAGGATATAGGTTCATAAAAGCAGGATTTGCCAGACTGATTTCAGATATGACTGAGGTGTAGTTTATAGGCTCACCAGTTTCCTCGTCATAGGTATAAGAATACCATCCCGAGGGCAAATCAGAAAACCCGCTCGTGTATAGTCTGGGAGCGGTGAGTGTTAAGCTCCTTGTGCTGAATTGCTCCTTGACTTTTGACAAGTTATATTGACCTGTTGTTTGGTCTACCTCAAGAGATTGAATGAGCGCACCATCGGTAGTCCAAGTTGGGTCAGATGTAAGCCTGTTTGTATGGAATTCAATCCCAATAGGACACGGGAGACTTCCTTTATAATTTATCATAACAACCTTGTTATTGTCAGGGTATATTGCAGGCTCATTCATGTATGGAGACCTGTAATTTATAGGTATGTAAACTTCATTGAGTTTATCGTATTGAAACCCAGGATAGGGACAGAAAATTACAACTTGGTATTTGCAGAACTTGTCGTTGTTCGTTTTCCTGTTATCTCCGAATTTGACTGTTGATTTTGGATAACCTGAAATTGTGAAGTGGTTAAAGGCGAGGTTGAGCTTGAACAGGGGATTGAAGAACGCCACAAGGCGTTGCTTCTTGATGTCCAAGGGAGTTATCATGTTGTGTATTATCCAGCCTGTTAAAGTTATTTCTATACCCGAATTGAGCTGCGGGTCATCCATAGATTTGCCTATTTTACCGTATACTGAGTATGTATTATAGTTGCTCTTCAACTCGCTTATAGATATGCCATTATCATCAAGCAAGTATTCTGAATTGTCTTTATCAAAATGATAAGTCAACCCAAGCTCAGGGCTGTTTATTGTTACAATATCAATCATCCAATCCCCTCCGCAAGTTCTTGTTGTACTCGTTTGAATTCTTCTGCTGCTGTGACCTCATCTATGGGGTCAGGTGAATAGAAATTGAAGGTGTTACCACCTTGAAGCTGTCCATTGGTATAGGCTTCATTTTCTTCCTTGGTAAGGACACGCTCACCCTTATGAAGCAAAGCTTGATAATCATCATAAGGAACATAATCAAGACCAACAGCCAACCTCGGGAGCTCAAGCCTATCCAACTTGGATATATCCACACCAGGGATTTCATTGATTATATCAACAACGCCGTTTACAGCATCAACAAAGAAGTTTACTATGTCTTCAACTAAGGTCATAACCCCGTTGAAAGCAGCTTTAAAAGCCCCACTGAAGGCATCGCTGATGAACTCTGCTGCGGATGTAAAGATTGCCTTGATGTCTTCCCAGATACCTTCAAACCACTCTTTGAGTGTGCCAAATACATCTGATATAGCATCAACAGCATCTTGAAATGCCTTCTCAAAGAAAGAAGCTACACCCGAGAACACTGCCTTGATATCGTCCCAGCGGTCTCCAAACCAACCGCCGATTGCTGAGAATATCGACACTATGGCATCCCAAGCTGCTTGGAAAAATTCACCTATGCTTGTAACAAGGCTTGACACCGCATCATATATAGGCTGGGTAACGTTGACTGTCCACCAGTTAGCTAAAGCCTTGAAGATACCGACTATGCTGTTCCAAAGGTTTTGAACAAAGGCGATTATGGAGCTTACAAAGCTTGATACAGCGTTGTATATAGGCTGTAGCACGTTCACGCTAACCCAGTTGGCCAACGCCCCGAAAACAGCCACAATTATTTCAAATATCTTTGCTATTATCTCAGCTATTTTTGTCACTATGGGTTCAACAACTGAAAGTATAGGTTGAACCACGTTTGTATCAATCCACTCAGCAATTCCTGTGAAGGTGCTTGATATAGTGTCCCAAATCCCGATGAAAAACTCTTGTATTGACGTTATTATGCCGCCAAAGAAGCCTGTTATCTGGTCTATTCCTGAAGAGAAGTATTCACCAAATTTGGTAAAGGCGTTTGGAATTGACTCTGTAAAGAAAGACACAACTGCCTCCCAAGCAGCTACAATCTTATCAAATATAGGCCATAAGACCTCGTCAATCTGTGGTCCAATAGCATCATATATCAGCGTGCCTAAGCCATAACCCGCTATGAAAGCAACTAAACCTATCAAAACAGTACCAAGACTGAGTGTTGCTGGAGCAGCAAGTGCTGCTATACCCGATTGAACAGCGGGCGCAAGTTTAGTTATTCCCGAAACAACTGCTGACCCGAGCTTTGATATGCCTGCTATAACATGAGGAGCTATTTGAAGCAGTGTACCAAGAGCTGTAGACAACTTGCCCACTATCTTGAGAACTGGACCAACTGATGCTGCAAAAAGTCCGAATGTTATGATGGTATTCTGTGTTTCTTCATCAAGTTCCGAGAACTTTGTAACCAGTTCAGAAATATACCCCGTCAGGCTTATAAGTTTGGGAGCAAGCACATCACCAATATCCGTTGCAACAGCTTCAAGTTGTGACTTGAATATTGTAAGTGAGCCCGCCGCATTATCAAGCATTGTCTCAGCCATATTTTGTGCCGAGCCTTCTGAATCATCAACAGCATCTATTAAAGCATTAAAATCCTCGTCACTTGAATTTACAATTGCCAAGAAGCCAGACAAAGCATTTTTACCAGCCAATATTGACGCATACTGGGCTTTCATAGCTCCTTCTGCACCATAAGCTCGTTCTGTAAGCTTGTATTCAGCATTGGCAATATTTGATAGCCCCTCATTATATTCCTTCTCTGTTATAATCCCTTCTTGATATTGTTGTTCAAGACTTTGTCGAGAGGTCTCAATTTCTTGAAGAGCTTCTTGGAATTCATCCATAGGGATTTTAATGTCCCCAAAGGAATTTCTGAGGTCAACCATCAAATCTCGCAAAGATTTAACGCTTCTTGTACCATCCTCATTTACAGTTTCCAAGCTGATATTGAGCTCATTCATGACAGCTGCTACATCCTTGGTAGGATTTGCTAAACGTGTTAAGGTTGACCTGAGAGATGTACCTGCTTGTGAACCTTTAATACCAGCATTTGCCATTAAGCCTATGGCAACGGCAGCATCTTCCATGGTGTACCCCATGGCGCCTATAAGAGGTGCTGCATATTTAAACGTCTCACCCATGAGCTCGACATTTGTATTTGAATTACTGCTTGCCGCTGCCATAACATCAGCAAGCCTTGCAGCATCTTTTGCTTCATAGCCCATAGCCGTTAAAGCATCTGTAACTATGTCAGAAGTTGTCGCAAGTTCAGCTCCCGAAGCAGCTGACAGTCTCAAAATACCATCTATACCCTCAAGCATGTCTTCAGTTTTCCAACCCGCCATTGCCATATATGTAAAACCCTCGGCAACTTGCGCATTTGTAAACTTGGTTGTGCTTCCGAGTTGTTTTGCTTTTTCAGAAAGCTGCTCCAATTCCTCCCCTGTAGCTCCAGAAATTGCTCCAACCTTTGACATGGCTTGTTCAAAATTCATTGAGGTCTTTATTGAGTATGCACCAATACCCGCAAGCGGAACAGTGACATACTTGGAGAGGGTGTTTCCAGCAGACTCAGCTGCTTTACCAAAAGATTTCAACTTGCCAGAGATTACATCAATCCCTGAGGCAGATTTATCAAGCTCTTTACCCGCTCCCGAGACTTTGGTTTCAAAGCCTTTAAGACTTTGTGATGTCTTTGATAATTCAGTATTGAACGTATGGAGTTCTGTGATGGCTGAACGAATTGAGTTAAAAAACCCCGAGGCATCAAGAGTTAATTTTCCTTTTGCTTGCCCCATATCAACCGCCATGATATCACCTCCTGTTTATGTTAATTGTCATACTTTGAATATATCTGAGAGAAGCTATTGTTGTCTGCTTTGAATACAGGCTCTTCCTTGTTTTCAATCTTTGAACGAATATAGGCGCACGCCTGATTTAAGCAGAAAGCCGTATATTCATCATCAATAAACAGGAGTTCCGCAGGAGTTTTCCCATACATTTTGCTCTGAGCAATGAGGTCAAGTATTTGCTTGCTGCGAACGAAACGATGTCAGGGCGTTCACTCCCGATTGAGTATAGTTGAAGATGAATGCGTACTGGTCATCAGTCAGCTCTATGCCGTTGTCTTTGAGCTCTTTATAGGTCGGCTCAACAAAGCTTGCTTCACAAATAACATCAAACAGCTCAAACATCTTCTGCATAGCCAGCGGGTCATCCTTCTTGGTTGATGTATTTCCTGTTCCAAGGAACATCTTGTTTGCCTGATTGAGCAGCTCGTTGGGTATTTTACCCGCCTTTGCGAGAGCCAGCATGGAGGGTCTTTTGAGCCTTGCTACAAAAGGCTGACCCTCGCTGAAGGGCGGGAGTTCAACAATGGCTCCTTTTGAGTATTCTTTAAGTGACTTTATGTCTGTAATTTTCATGTAAAATCTTCCTTTCTGTTATCAGTTATCAGCCCTCGCCATTGGTGGTTGTAACAACGGGGTCTGTTACGGTGGGCAGGGTATCAACGTATGAGATTACATACGGAGCTTCCCCCTCCTCAGGAGCAGAGTCAATTATGTATTCATTTACTCTGAATACATTGTCCTCGCTGGTCATGGATATAGGATTGCCTGTGCAGTTGGGGTATACAATTTTTTCATACCCGATTATAAGACCTGCTGCATCATACCTTGCTGAATAAGCAGAAAGCTCAAATACAGGCAGACTTACATCAGAACCAGCAACGGGCGGTGTGTAGCTTGTAACTGCACCTGTTGTTGAGTCTGTAGTGATTGTACCACCCTGAAGCAGTTGAACGAGCTCAGGCGTGAATACGTTGTCTGTGAGAGTTATCTGGTTGCCTGTTACAGTAACCTTCTTGCGCTTCTGTGCCTTGAGCTTGCCCTTGATTATGAGCTTGATAGCATCTTGAGTTTCGGTTTGTATATCAACCTGTATCTTGGATGCCGTATTGAGCGCATATTCATCGGTGCTTCCCGAGGGCTTCACAGTGATAAGTTCGCAATCAATAGTTGCAATCTCTTTCATTCTTGTTGTGCTCATGTATTATCACTCCTTTATTGATTATCAAGCTGTTGAAACAGCTCACTGTCTACTTTCTTGATGTTTCTGTAGGTCAAATCAGTCATGTACCCTTTGACTTGTTCATCGTGATACGGAGTTGTTTCCATATTCGCAAATTTTATCATAGGGCTCAAGCCAAGCATAGCAATCTTGACTTGGTTTTTAAACCGCTCCAATTGAGTTGGGTATCGGTCAGGGGTGTACAGCAAAAGCTCATAATAACAAATATTCGAGCTAATTTGTAAATATTGCGTTGACGCCCCTGGTTTTACCACAACATAAGGCTGTCTGCATTCACCAACGTGCTGCCCAGGGAAATATACATCAATTCCCGAGGTTTTCAGGTGTGTATAGATGTCTTCAAGACGAGTTGTATTGCTCATTTTTACCTCCCTTACAGCAAGCTGGATAAGCTGTCAATAAGACCTTGAAACGAATTCATAATATCAGGGGATTTTACTTGGATTGTCGGATATATTATGGCATACTTTTTCTCATGAGCAAACTCAAGATATATACCATAATCAACGCCGTGAGAAAGAACTATTTCCCACTCAGTTTTCGAGGGGTGCGCTGCTCTACCTGTTAACCGCTGACGGGCTTGACCCGTCCTGTCAGTCCATGGTCTGTGAGTTTTCATATACCCCTCGGCATCAAGAGCAGCTGATTGACATAACAGTGATATAGCGTTTTCGGAACGGGCGGCAAAAGCAATCAGAGATTGCTCAAGGGCTGGTACATTTATCTCAAGACCCATCGTCAAGCACCTCCAAAGAAATATCCAGAGCCACACCCAGTTGATTTACATCATTTATCCCTATGACCCTATAGACAAAGTTATTATACTCAAGTTCATCATCAATAACCAACGATGTAGAGAACTCATCAACAAGCGCAAGGATTTGCGGCTGAGGTTTTGTTCTTGATATTGTTCCATCGGATAAGGTTTTTGTGATGTACCCACGTGTTTGATGAAATAACCCTTGAAATGAGACTGATGTGTATTCCCCTGTAGGTTCTCCAAAATCATTCTTGCCATAGTGCTTAAACGTAAACTGCTGCCCATGAGTTTTTATTGCCCGCTTAACTTTTGCTATGTCAAAATAAACGTTCATGATTATCCCCCTGAAAGTGTACCTGAATTGTTGGGCTTGTACATGCTTGCAATCCTCTTGAAATACTTGGAAGAGTCAGCTATGTTCAGCCCAGAAACATTCAGGGTTGTATCCTCTGACTTAATTATCAGAGTTTGGTATGCTGTTGCGTCAAAATTCCCGTTGTTGGCTTGAAGATAGAACTCAAGCTCAGCATCCGTAAAGAATGGGATGTCATTTTCACGCAGTATGATTTTAAGTCTTTCTATATCCGACATCTTATTACAACCCCCTTAAAGTGCCGAGCGAATTTTGTTCATCACGGCTTTGCGGCTGGTTATACCCTCGATATTGACCCCGAGCTGCTCAGCGTATTCCTTGAGCTGCTTATTTGTCATTTCACTAATCGGAATTTCAGACAAATTTTCCTCCTCAGAGGTTTCCTCAGGTGTAGGAAGGTCAGTTTCTTGTTCAGAAATGCTCGCAGTGGTGCTTTCGGGGGTCGCCTCAGGTAATTTAACCTCAGAGGGCTGAGGCTGCTCTACGGATACGCCTGTTTGCTCTATGGGCATTTCCTGTACAGGGGTGTACCCCTGCGCAGAAAATATGTCCTTGAACGCCCCAGGTGTAACCTCAAGGGTGTTTAAACCATTTGTAATCTTAATCATATTGAGCCCTCCCCTGTATTAGTCAGTGTGAGAAACGTCAGCAATGATTATCTGGTCAGCCATCTCAAACGAGGGCAGTGTAACCATGGACACCTTTGTCTCTACCTGAACAGGGTCTGCCTGCTTGGTTGTAGTAACCGCAACACCTGTATCTGTGATAGATACGTTTGCGATATTGGGGTTGCTCATGAGGTCACTTTCCTCGGGGGTTGTACCAAAGTTTGTATAACCAAGGTCACCAGTCGGGAAGATAACGAAAGTATCAGCAGGAACATAGTTGGTAGCAACGCCAGCTTCTGTCTTGTACTTCTTGTCATAGGTTGTAATCTCAAGACCATAGTTGTTGCTGATATAGCTGCGCATCTGGTCTTTTGTGATTGTTGCCTGACCGTTGGACAGAACATAGATTGCTTTCTTGAACTTCTCGTTGCTGAGGAAATATTTGAATGTAGAGGAACGGCAAACCGCTCTTGTCGGTCTCACACCTGTATCCTCCTCAATCTTGTCCATCCAAGCCTCAATATCTGCGCCGATATCAGCCTGAGGATTGCTCCAAGCAACGGATGTCTCAACCTTGTGAGAAGCGGGCACGCCATAGTCATAGCTGTAAGACTGACCATTTGCTGTGATAGCGATTGCGCCTGTAGTGAGAGCCATCATTCTCATCCTCTCACGCTGAGCAGCTGCACCTTCAAGCAGTCTTGTCTCGTCATCGAATACCTTGCCAGTTATAACATCAATGTAGCTCTGGTTGCCAGAGTCCATAACCATGTTAAGCTGCTGACGGATTTCCTCATCGATGTATGCACCCTGCTTGAAGAAGGGCATCTGGGTGCTGAGCTTATCAAAACCAGCTCTTTCAACCATGATGGCCTTTGCGTCAAAAGCAGAAGGTGTAAGAACAACGGGGAGACCCGAGCTACCCTTTATCCACTTCAGGTCAAGGCTGAGCTGCTTTCTTACAGGGAACAGTGTTTCACCGAGATAGGGTGCTCTGTCCTTGGTCATATTCTCCCAATACGAGGTGATTTCACCAGCAGTAATTATATCGAAAATTGTCATTGTACATTACCTCCTTTACATTACTTCAGGAAAGTCACGCCACCCTTGAGAGCAGCCTTGGCTTCTGTTGTGATGAGTGCAGCTGTAGCTGTATCGAGCTTGTCAAGGTCAACAAAACCGAACAGAAGCAGCGTGCCGTTGTTGTTACCCGCTGTAACATCTACATCGTGAAGAAGAACGCCGACAGCGTTGGAAACACCCTCGGTTGTAGATGCCTTTGTAAAGGCTGTACCCCTTGCAGTGAGGTCACCAGTTATAGGCGTACCTGCCTTGATAATCTTCTTGCCGTCATCACCTGCATCTATGCCTGTGTTGTTTACGATAACGCTGACACTGACCTGAGGCTCTGCAAAGAAAAGAATTTGGTTGGGAGCAACTGCGCTCACCTTGGTTATGCCTGTGTTGTTAAGCATTTAACATTCCTCCTTAATTGTTGAAATAGGGGTTCTTGTCTGTTGATTTTGCTCTGTTTTGAGCAAGTCTTGCGCCGATACCCTGAGCAGTGTTGCCCTTGTTATTGTTCTGTCGGTTCAAGCTTCCCCCTGTGCCTGTATCGCCAGAACCATCGGCGGTGAAAAAACTCGGGTATGCTTTCTTGACGGCTTCAAGAGCTGTAGAAAAGTCAGTTTTGTCGTCAACCCTGACAGATATCATAGCCATGATATCATCAACGCTTGAAGCCTTGCCGCCCGCTTTCATGATTTCAACCTTGTTTTCAGCAAGGGTTGCTCGGGCTTCAGCAGCCGACTGAGCATTTGCTGCGGCAGTGAGTTTTTCCTGAGTTTTTTCGGCTTCTGTCTTTTGTGAAGCAACCCATTCATTGTACTTTGTCATTGCTTCTTTGGCAGCTTTTTCGTCAGCAAATCCAAGCTCTTTGAGCATAGACTTTCTGCCGTTTGCCTTCTCCTTTGCGCCTACACGATTGAGGTCATCTTGGGAGAAAGTTGCTCCAGAGTTTTGCTGGTTCTGGTCACCAGAGTTTGTGTCAGTACCCGAATTGTTATTTGCGTCCTGCTGGGTCTGAGTACCCGCTGCGGAATTATCCCCGCCTGCACCCTGACCATCGGGAGCAAAGAAAACATTCCTGTACTTGTTGAATATAAGTTTCATGAGAAACTCCTTTCTCCAGCATATATTGTGGCTGGTCACATATATCTCAGTTCTTTAAGGTCTGCCAAGTTAAAGACCATATATCAATAGCTTTCTTGCGTGAGGTACTCACGCCAAGCTTGATAATTTGGGTCATCAACAAGAGGTTGTGCAACCTTTTGAGCCAAGTCTTGAGCAATCTCACTCAAAGACCTATCAAGGACAGCAACCTGAGTACACATGCCGTTTGGGTGGTCAAGCGGGCAGTCATCTACAGGATAGATTTTTCCATCCCGCTCCTCGCAAACATCACACATACGTGGACCACCTGATGCCTCCCAGCGCAACCCCTTAATGTATGGGTTATCTTTACACACCTCAACGAGGGATTGCTGATATGCGTGTGTGGTAAGCGTTCTTGATAGCCTTTGGGCGTTGTAGTCTATCGTTTTGTTTGTTCCTGGATAGGCTTTTGACCATGCCCAGTCCTTTTTTGCACTCGGGTTCACGTATTTCTCAAGGTCTTTCCCGATAGCATAAGCACTTTTGTTTTCGGCTATACCCTTGGCAACTATCTTGTTGATGTCGTTGTGTATCTTCTTTGAATTTCCCCAGATAGCCTTGGACAAAGTCCAATCTGATTGGTAGACTTTGCCCGTGGCTACACGGGCAACTATATCTTGAGGAACGTTCAAATATGCACCCTTGATTTTCAGCCCGACAGAAGACAAGAACGCTTGCGCATCTGTAACAACTCCCACGGCTGTGTTCCTCATACCCGTCTTGATAATACCCTCCAGCTGATTGTCTACATCAGCCAACGCCGTATCAATCTGCTTTTGAAGGTTTTTGAGATACTGTCTGCGCATTACTGAACTGACGTTTATACCCTGTATTATGTTCAGCTCTTGTTGTATCTCTTTGGTGACTTGCCTGTAAAGGGCTTTGATTTTCTTCTTGTTAGCTTTTGTTACAGCCAGCCGTGCCCGCTCGCCGTTGTAAAATCGTAAATCTGGCATTATGCCTCACCCTCGTCTGGCTCCTCAGGTTTTGATGTATCATTTGTGTCTCTTGATTGCTCTTCTTGACCTTCCTCGGGAGCTTCTTGTTGAGCAGCACCCATCATTGAGAACGCATCTTCAAGCAACTCACGCTCAAGAGCTATTTGTTTGAGCTCGTTGATGGCTTCTTCATCTGTGAGGTTGCGCCACTTCTTCATG
>JAEIGA010000648.1_pt1 | contig 51388 bp, 38 predicted proteins | sample 9270691 | NCBI WGS metagenome assembly JAEIGA01 (sample SAMN17057246, study PRJNA624740) | gut metagenome | biome: biome; isolation source: fecal sample | host: Bos grunniens | place: China: Xizang | collected 2019 | reverse complement strand
CTTTTTGAACCTTTCCCATGCCGGTTGCTTCTTTGGCTTCTGTTTCTTCTCGTTCTTCTCCTCTTTCTTGGGGCTTTCTTCTGTCTTGTTGTTCTCCTGTGTCGCTTCGTCCTGGTCGTCAATGAACATGAGTTTCTGTTCTACAGGTGGGGTATAAGTGGCAGGCTTCAACTCCTCGCAGCAATTCTCGTTGCCGAGTTTGAGAAGGCTATATAGCGCTGTGGTGAATATTCCGTTCAGGTTCACTCCGTTGTTGCTTATAAGGCTGAACTTCGGTTCGGAAACTATATCGCATTTGTAGTTCGGCAAATATTCTTCGAGCAGAAGGTCGAGATTCTTGAGCTTTGAGCCTCCACCGGTGAATATAATATGTCCGATATGTTCGTTCGATTCTTCTATCTGATATCTTACATTCTGGAGTATCTCGTTCATTCTGGCATTGATGATACTGTTCGTTGTATCCGGGTCAATGGAACCCATATCGTTGTTTGACGGCTTGTAACCGCGTGTAATCTTTATCTCTTCGGCTTCGTCTCTTGAAATCTGCAACGAACAAAGGTCCATGGTGATGTTGTTGCTGCCAAGCGGCAATACAACGAGTTTGCGCATCATCTCGTTCTTGTATATGGCGATGGTCGTTGTTTCGGCACCTATATTTACAAGAGCACATCCGTTGCGTCTTGCGTCGGGTGGCAGAATTATCTCGGCATCCATGCGTGCGGCGCAGAAACTGTCCTCAATCTCAATCTGTGCCTGTCTGAAGCAATCGTTGAGCTGGTCAAGGTATTGCTCTTTTATGACTATGTTCAGAAAGTTGGCTTCGATGCTTCTGGTGGGTGCTCCAACAGGGTTTTTATCAATCTTGCCATTGAGTTTGTACTCTTGGCTTATGGTCTGCACTCTTGTGTAGCCTTGTGGAGTGCTGAAGATTGCATCACTCTCCTCTGCAATCTCGTTGATGATTTCAGGTGTTATTTTTGTGTAACAGTCGAACTCGCGTACCACCTTTGACCTTATCGACTGTATGGTAAGGCCGGCAAGTGATATGTATGCTCTTTTTATTGATATATTATCAAGCTTCTCTTCCAAAGAATTTATAATGCGGTTGAGCGCATTGCTTGTTTCATCAACATTGCGTACAACTCCTTTGGAAACGAATCCCTCAACGGGGATACTTGCCGCAGCCAGAATCTTTATGCCTTCATAGGTGTTGACACCTACAGTGCCGGAAATCTTGGATGAGCTTATCTCAATAGCTGTTATGTAATCAGTTCTTATCATATTATTTTCTTTGTGTGCAAATGACTTTATTTCCGAATTCTATATTGAGTTTGCTGTATTTATTCCAACCTATTTTGTTCATTCCGTTAAGATAGAATGTATGCAGCTTGTCAAATTTCTCCTTTATATCCTGTGCTTTTCCGAACTCTATAATATGGTTGCCTACACGCGGAATCATTGTTACATATCCGTTCTCGTCGAAATAGATCTGCTCTATCTGTGAATTCCAGAACTCGTCTTTGTTTATTGTCCTTGCAATTGATATGACCTCGCTGGTGGCAATGCTGTCATCGATGCATCCATTGGCTATAGGCAGATATAAAGCTTTTTCTATTCCGCGTATTATACATCCATTCTTGTCTATATGGTAAATGTTGTTCTCTTTATCATATACTTTTACAATAGGAATACGGCAATCGACATCTATTATTGTATATCCTTTTATGCTCTTATATACTTGACTTTTTTCTATAAGTGATATGCTGTCTATGAAATTTTCAATATCGTAACTATAGAAACCATTGATATTCTTGCCGCTGGGGTCAAGCCCGTTTTGCTTCAGGATATCCATAATCTCGTCGCTGTTGATAATTTCAAGGTTGTTGTCGTTTACATTAATAAGTACACCCTGACATACCCCTTCTTCTTTTTGGGACGGGATAAAGACAAGAGCAAATAATGTATAGCATACCATTACAGCTACAAGCAGATATCTTAAAATTCGTTTAAACATTATCTGTTTTCAAGTATTTCCTTCATTTTCAATATATCGTTCTCAATATCTCCTGCTCCAAGAGAAACAAGAACTTCAATGTTGTTCTTCTCTTTTTCTATGCAGTCGATGACATCTTTTCTGCAACACATTGACTTCTCAATATCCGCATCAAGGCAATCATATATAAGCTTGCTTGTTACTCCGGGTATGGGCTCTTCGCGTGCAGGGTAAATGTCAACAAGTATAACCTTATCGAACAAAGACAGGCTTTGTGCAAATTCTTTGTAAAAATCGGATGTACGGCTGTACAGATGCGGCTGGAATAATGCAGTGATCTTTTTATCCTTGTATAGTTCCTTTATTGATTTTGCACAAGCACGTACTTCGTCGGGATGGTGGGCATAGTCGCTCAACAAAACAAGGTCGTCGCGCTTGATATGAAAATCAAAGCGTCTGTCAGCACCGGCAAAAGTTGCCATAGCCTCTTTTATTTCGCTTGCTGTTGCTCCGCATATCTCTGCCATGGCCATTGATGCCACTCCGTTATCAATGTTTATGCTTACGGGTACTCCCAACTCTATATCTTCTATCTTTTGCCAAGGCGATATATAATCAATAATTATTCTACCGTTTCCTATTCTTATATTTTCGGCATGAAAGTCTCCGCTTTCACGACCGTAGGTGTATGTCTTTACACCTGGTTTTGTACGCGGCACCACCTCTAAACCTTCGTGTATTATAAGGTAGCCGTTCTCTCTTATCTTTTCAGTGAATTGTGCAAAAGCTTCGAGATAGTTCTCCTTGTTGCCATATATGTCAAGGTGGTCAGGGTCGGCCGATGTTATGGTGGCGATATATGGCTCAAGATGCAGGAATGAACGGTCATATTCATCTGCCTCAATAACCACAAAATCACTTTTATCGCTCAATATAAGGTTGCTCTTGTAGTTTTTTGATATACCTCCAAGAAAAGCGGCGCAATCGACATGTGACTGGTGTAAAAGATGTGCAGTCATTGTAGAGGTTGTAGTCTTTCCATGTGTGCCTGCAGCGCAGACTCCCGATTTTCCCTTTGTTATGATACCGAGAACTTCGGCACGTTTCTTTATGCAAAATCCACCGTTTCTAAAGTATTCCAATTCTTTGTGGTTGCCGGGGATTGCCGGGGTATATACCACGAGAGTGGAATTCTTGTCTCGGTACTCACAGGGTATAAGGTCGGTGTTCTCTTCAAAATGTAACACAGCACCCTCTTCCATGAGTTTGTTGGTAAGTGGGCTTGGTGTCCGGTCATATCCGGCAACATTCTTGCCTTCGCTCAGGAAATAACGTACAAGAGCGCTCATGCCTATGCCGCCAGCTCCAAGGAAATATACCGATTTTATCTCTTCAAGTTTCATTGCAATCTATTCTCTTTAGTTTTGTTTCTCCAGATATGCATCTGCAAGTTTAATAACCTCGTCTGCAATAACCTCTGCAGCATTCGGCTTTCCCAATTTTATTACATTCTTCTCAAGTGCCTCTATCTTTTGAGGATCAAGTACTGTTTCTACAGCTATTCTTATCATATCCTCTTTGGCTTTTGAGTCGGGAACATGTATTGCGGCATCTTTTTCTACAAGCGCCATTGCATTTTTTGTCTGGTGGTCTTCGGACACATTGGGCGAGGGAACAAGTATTACAGCCTTTCCCAGTAGTGCGAACTCAGAAATGGAACCTGCACCGGCACGCGAAATGACAAGATCGGAAGCTCCTAATGCTGCTGCCATATCTGAAACAAAATCGGTGATTATGAGATTCTCCGGCTTGCCCATTGTTGCGCATCTCTCTTTCATCTCTTCGAAATAGAGTTTACCTGTCTGCCAAATGAAATTTATGTTTTCATTCTCTCTTATGGTTTCTATGTTGGTGAGCATGGCTTCATTTATGCTTCGTGCTCCAAGGCTGCCACCTACAATAAGTACGCACTTCTTGTTTTCATCAACTCCTATTTTCTTTATCGCCTCGCTGCGGTTTGTGTTCATGTTGATGAGGCTCTTGCGCACCGGATTGCCTGTGAGCATTATCTTTTCCTTTGGGAAGAAACGCTCCATTCCGTCGTAAGCCACACATATCATTTTCGCTTTTTTTGCCAAGATCTTATTGGTTACACCGGCGTAGGAGTTCTGTTCCTGAATAAGTGTTGGAATGTTCATCGCCGCGGCCATCTTAAGTGTCGGACCACTGGCATAGCCACCTACACCAACAACTGCATGTGGAGCAAACTTCTTTATTATCTTTTTTGCCATACGCTGACTTTTGAGAATGAGCCAAAGTACTTTTATATTCTTCAGCATATTCTTGCGATTGAAGCCTGCAATAGGTAATCCGACTATTTCATATCCAGCATCGGGAACGCGTTGCATCTCCATTCTGTTGTCGGCGCCCACAAAGAGTATTTTTGCATCAGGATATTTGCTCCTTATGGTATCTGCAATAGAAAGTGCCGGGAAAATATGGCCTCCGGTTCCGCCACCGCTGACAATTATTCTATACTCTTTCTTCATAATGTTGGTTTATTTCGTTTATACTCTCGTTCTCAATCTCTTCCAAACTCTTTTTGGGATTGCTGTTTGCTCTCTTTGCATATCGGCTTACGCTTAGTATAAAACCTATATATACGCAATTTATTATTACCGATGTACCTCCTTGGCTTATCAGTGGTAACGGCTGTCCGGTAACAAAGTCTCCGACAGATATATACATATGCAAGAGTGCCTGTAACGTGATTATCATTCCCACTCCCATTACAAGGAATGCCGGGTAAGGGTCTTCGCATTTTTTTGCAATTTTTCCGCATCGGAACAGTATTGTCAGATACAATACCAGAACAAAAATACCGCCGGCCAATCCAAGTTCCTCAATTATTATGGCATATATAAAATCGGACTGTGCATGTGGAATAAAATCGCGCAGTGTAGAATTTCCAGGTCCGCATCCCCAAATATGGCTCGAAGCGATGGCAATATTGGAAAAGGTCCTTTGCGGGTTCTTTATGACATAGTTTTCCGGTGTTACAGGCTCGCTGTGTAGCGCATCTACGATTCGGTGTTTCCAAGTAATGACCTTTAGCTTGAAACCTTTCTCTTTGTTCCAACTTTCAGGAGCGGACATTATCAACGTCACTCCAACCGCTACCGTCGCGAATGCAATACCCATAATCTTCAGCATCTGATCTTTGGGATAACGGCAGACAAACATCATGCCATAAAGCGTCAGCAAAATAATAAATGCTGTTGATAGGTTCTCTTTCAATATGATAAGTACGGGAATAGAGAATAGGGCTATATGTTTCAATGCTGAACGGTTTGTTCCTTCTTCGTCTTGATTTTCTGCGCTTATAAGAGCCATTATCATAATCAGTCCCATCTTGACCAGCTCCATAGGCTGGAATGTGATGCCACCCCATAATACAATCCATCGCGCACTTTCGTTTATTCTTCCACTAAATTGTGCCCATATAAGTCCTGCAACTCCAAGACCATAGATGTAATATGTCCATTTCTTTATCCAGGATACTTTCATATAGTGTATGATAAAGACAACTATAATACCTATGGCAAGAAATATGGTGTGTTTGATGATGGGAAGCCAATAATTACCAAATTTGTTGGCTTGCTGACTGGTCGCACTGAATACCTCCACCCACGATATTGAGCAGATTATAAAGAAAACAATCCAAATTATCTTGTCTCCTTTGAATAGATATTTTTTTATTTGGTTGACTCCCATTCTGAATTATAGTTTACAAACGTGTTCTTTAAATTGTTTGCCACGGTCTTCGTAACTGTTGAACAGGTCGAAGCTTGCGCAGCAAGGGCTAAGTAGTACGGTCTCTCCTTTCTTTGCCATTGCATAAGCTGCTTTTACGCATTCTTGCATTGAAGAGGTGTCGGCAATAGGTATCCCGTAACCATCAAAGAAATTGTGCAATTTGGAGTTGTCGGCTCCAAGAAATATCAGTCCGCTACATTTCTCTTTTACAAGTTCTGCAATCTCGCTATAGTCGTTGCCTTTGTCTTTACCGCCAAGTATGAGAATTGTCTTCGTCTTCATACTCTGTAGTGCATACCAGCAACTGTTTACATTTGTGGCCTTAGAGTCGTTGATGTATTCAACACCATTAACTTTTGCTACTTTCTCAAGACGATGCTCTACTCCTGCAAATGAACTTAAAGCCTCGCGTATGGTCTCTTTTCGTATGCCGGCAACATTTGCAGAGATTCCCGCTGCCATAGAGTTGTACAGGTTATGTTTTCCTGTCAATGACAACTCCTCAAGCTCCATGTTGAATGGCGTAGGCTCGGTGAAAATAAGTTTCTCGGCTTCGGTGTATGCTGCCGCATTTTCATGTTTTGCCTCTGCAAACGAGTAGAGTTTTCCGTGCTTGTATTTTGTTAATTCTTTCTTTATCGTCGGATCGTCGTTCCAGAACACGAACGCATCCCCGGGCTCTTGGTTCTGCAGAATGCGTAATTTTGCATCAACGTAATTCTGCATGTTGTATCCGTAGCGGTCAAGATGGTCGGGTGTGATGTTCATCAATACGGCTACATTGGCTCTGAATTCGTACATGTTGTCGAGCTGGAAACTGCTCAACTCAACTATATAATAGTCCTTATCGCCTTCAGCAACCTGTAATGCAAGGCTCTTGCCAATGTTGCCTGCAAGGCCTACATTAAGTCCGGCCTCACGGAAGATGTGATAAATCAAAGAGGTTGTCGTTGTTTTTCCGTTACTTCCGGTAATACATATCATCTTTGCTCTTGTATATCTTCCCGCAAACTCGATTTCAGAGATGATAGGTATTCCTGCATCCTTTATCTTTACGATTATGGGCGCTTCATTTGGTATTCCGGGGCTTTTGATAATCTCTCCTGCACTTAATATTATATCTTCGGTGTGCTTTTTCTCTTCCCATGCAATATCATGCTTGTCGAGCATGTTCTTGTATTTCTCGGCAATGGCTCCAAAATCGGAGACAAAAACTTCGAATCCAAGTTTTTTTGCAAGAACTGCTGCTCCGCAACCGCTCTCTCCTGCACCCAATATTACAATTCTCTTCTCCATTTATCTTATCTTTAGTGTCAAGATGGTTATAACGGCCATAATAATTGTTACAATCCAGAAGCGTAAGGTAATCTTTGCTTCATGCAATGGTCTTTCCGGCCCTTTGAATATGTACGTACACTCTTTGTCGAGCTTTTCGTCTTCAACATTATAGTGATGGTGAAGCGGTGTCCTGCGGAAAATTCTCTGCTTGACACCTCTCTTTTTGCCCTGCTTGAAGTATGCAACTTGCATGATGACTGAAAGGTTTTCTGCAACAAATACACCGCAGAGCAGTATAAGAAGAATCTCTTTATGTATAAGTATGGCTATAACACCTATTATTCCACCGATAGTCAAACTTCCTGTGTCGCCCATAAATACTTGTGCCGGATAGGCATTGTACCAAAGAAAACCGATAAGGGCACCAATGAATGCAAATACAAAGACTACAATTTCTTCGGCTCCAGGCAAGAACATTATGTTAAGGTATTCGGCCCAACCTACGTGGCTTGATACATAGGCCAGTAAGGCAAGCGCTATACCTATTATGGCGGCATTTCCTGCAAGCATGCCATCCATTCCGTCGTTCAGATTGGCTCCGTTGGAAACTGCTGTTACGACAAGTACAGTCACGATGACGAAAAGAATCCATCCGGCCTCATCTTTATATTTACCGCAGAAAGACATTATCTCGTTGTAGTCGAGGTTGTGATTCTTTATAAACGGAATTGTTGTCTTGTTCAGTTTTTCAGGTGTTTTTTTGTGAAAGACCTCTTCTGTTTTGTTCGGACTCTCAATGGTGATGTTCTCGCGCATGACAGCTTGCGGACTTAAGTAAAGTGTAATGCCTATCACCAATCCAAGTCCAACCTGTGCTATTATCTTTATTTTGCCAGGAATACCGTCTTTGTTCTTTTTGAAGGTTTTTATATAGTCATCGGCAAAACCGAGTATGCCCAACCATATCGTTGTACCAAGCAACAGTAACATATATACGTTGTTCAGTTTGCCCACAAGCAGGCAAGGAATAAGTATAGCTATTATTATGATGATACCTCCCATTGTGGGTACACCGGCTTTGAGATTGTTCTTGTCAAAATCGCGCAAAGTTTCTGTTATCTGTTTCTTCTTGAAATATTTTATAAGAATACCACCTAACCATGCAGAAAGCAAAAGTGACAAAACAATTGCAAGTATTGACCTGAATGATGTATATGTCAGAAGTCTTGCTCCCGGCAGGTCACTTTTTATTATCCAATTAAAAATATAATGTAGCATATCCTTAGATATTAAAAATTTCTCTTATAATCTCTTTGTCGTCGAAGTGGTGCTTTACTCCTTTTATCTCCTGATAATCCTCATGTCCCTTGCCCGCAACTATCACAACGTCGCCTCTGTTCGCCAAAGCACATGCTGTTCTTATGGCCTCTTTGCGGTCGGTTATTGACAGAACATTGCGTTTCTGTTCATCGCTGAGGCCTGCAAGCATGTCGTTGATGATATCCTGGGGCTCCTCGTTGCGTGGATTGTCTGAAGTGAGAATTACCTTGTTGCTGTTCTTGACAGCTTCAACGGCCATTATAGGGCGTTTACCTTTGTCTCGGTTTCCGCCGGCACCAATAACGGTTATTATATTACCATTGCCACGTAAAACATCTTTTACAGTACCAAGTACGTTCTTTATGGCATCAGGGGTATGTGCGTAATCTACAATTGCAGTCACACCATCTTTTGATTGTATTGTTTCAAAACGTCCCGAAACAGGCTTTAATGTACTCATTACACACAGCACCTCTTCCGGGTCTTTGCCTAACTCTATGGCAGCGCCGAATATTGCAAGAAGGTTGCTGATGTTGAATCGTCCTGTCAGCATTGTGTTGAATTCGCGGTTGTTGAATTCAAGAATCATACCGTCAAGGTGTGTTTCAAGCAAGCGTGCTTTATAGTCGCATATTGTACGTGTCGAGTAGTTCTTTATGTCGGCACGGCAATTCTGAACCATTACAGGTCCGTTCTTGTCATCAAGATTTGTTATGGCAAAAGCATTGCGGGGAAGATTGTCAAAGAAGCTTTTCTTTGCCTTGAGGTAGTTATCCATATTCTCATGGAAATCCATGTGGTCGCGTGTCAGGTTGGTAAATATACCGCCGGCAAACTCAAGGCCGCCAACTCGCTCCTGTGCAAGAGCATGTGAACTTACCTCCATAAACGCATATTCACAACCCTCTTCCACCATCATGGCAAGCAATCTGTTGAGTGATATGGCATCGGGCGTGGTATGAGTCGATGGATAGGCTTTCCCGTTTATGTAATTACAAACGGTTGACAGCAGACCGCATTTGTGTCCCATCTCGCTGAAGAGGGTATAAAGCAATGTGGCGATAGTAGTCTTTCCGTTTGTACCTGTGACACCAACAAGTCTCAACTTTTTAGAGGGGTCTCCGTAAAAAGTTGTAGCCAGTTTACCTGTGATGTTTTGTGCGTTTACAACATTTATATATGCGATATTAGGGTTTTGTCTTTCCGGTAATTCTTCGCATACGATGGCTACAGCTCCTTTCTCTTCGGCAGCAGTGATATATGCATGTCCGTCGGTTTGTGTTCCTCTTACGGCAATGAAGAGGTCACCCTGCTTTATCAGGCGTGAGTCGATATTCACTCCTGATACATCCACCTCGTCTTTAGGCATAATCAGACGAGTATATTGTATCTCCTTTAAAAGTTCGCTTAGCTTCATATCTATATATCTATTTTTTTATGGCGCAAGTGTCAGTCTTACGCTTCTGTTTCCTCTTATTCTTGTTCCGGCAACAATGCTTTGTGATTTCACTGTTCCGTATCCTCTTATTTCTACATCAAGACCACATTGTTCCATTAGAAAAACAGCATCTTTTGCTCCCATTCCACATACATTAGGAACAAACTCTGTGTTTATGCTTCTGTTTTGGAAATTGTATATGCTGTCGTTTTCAAGTTTCGCTTTTCCCCATATAACCTCTTCTCTCTCTTCGTTTACCCAAGATTGTCTTCTCGTCGGGTGTTCCAACTCCTTAAGGACCTTGCTTGCTTCCAGCATATTTCCGTCCTTTACATTTGGCAGGATGTTGTGTATCGTATCGCAAGCTTCATCAAGAGGTATAGCATACTGATGCGCCATTATTTTTTCGGCAATCTCTTTGAATGCTATCGCCGCACTGCTACCACCTCCGAGCCTTATTTTTAATGAGTCGGGACGTGTGTCCTGTTTCTTATCATACATCATCTGTACAAGCAGGGTGTATTTAGGCTCTTCTGCCGGAAAGAATCCACAGAAACTCATCATCTTCTCGCTGTTGTCATATTGCCCGTTTATCGAGTTCGGAACATTGGCTGTACCGGTCTTTCCTGCTACTGTCATCAATTTTGACTTTGCACGTGCTCCCGTTCCGTCTTTGCCGTTTACTACCTCTACCAATAGGCTTGTAATGGTGTCTGCCGTGGTCTTTGAAAACAGTTGCTTGTTTTGAATCTTTGTAGGGAATTCTTCAACAATTTCCCCGTCTTTTATAATAGCTTTTACAAGTCGTGGCTGCATCTGTTTTCCACCATTTGCTATGGTGTTGTAGAACGAAAGAATATTTATGCCTGTCATACCCACTGCATATCCGTACGACATTGAATTCAAACTGAATCCGTTCCATCTTTTTGTGTCAGGCAAGGTCAGGTATGGTGTGGTCTCGCTTTCAATAAGTTTGTAATTTTCGGTAAGTCCGAACCTCAAAAGGGTGTTTGTGTATTCTTTCGGGTTTTTTCCGTATGCTTTTCTTATATATTGCACCATACTGATGTTCGAAGAGTATTTAAGTGCTTCCGCCATGCTGTATTTGCCGGTGCCGTTATCTCGATACATCTCATCGGTTACTTTTTGTTTGCCAAAGTGGCATACTTTTGATTTGTATGCTGTTACAGAGTCTTTTGTGGATAGCTTGCCATCCTCGATTGCTGCAGTAAGTGCTACAGTCTTGAATATTGAGCCCGGCTCCATCAAACGGCATAACGCATGATTGGGTGTCGGGTTGTTCGGTACGTTTTCTATCGTTTCGGCATATACTCCTTTGCCTATGTTCGTTAGGTTGACAATGGCCTTTATATCGCCTGTACCGGTCTCCATCAGTATTGCCCATCCGGCAGGGAGATGATGCTTTACAAGGACCTTCTTGACTGCATTCTCGCAAATATCAAGCATGTCAGAGTTGATGGTTGTCTGTACATCCATTCCATTCTGGGCTGCAGTAATGGTCTTTTGTATATATTTGCCGGCAATCTTTTCCCTACGTCCGTTTCCTTGCTTTCCGCGTAAGTACTGGTCGTATTTATATTCAAGTCCGTTGATTTCCTCTATCTCTTTTTTGTTTTTATTGGTCGTCTTGCGCACAATACCAAATGTGCTCATGCCAATGTCTCCAAAAATATTTTTGCGTTGAATTTCCTCATCAACGATTATACCGCTATATTTTCTGCCTTCTTTCATTATCGGCAGTTCTAGAATACGGAGGTACTGTGTATATGATATCTTGCGGTCGTATAGCCAATAATATCTTTTCTTGTTCTTGTATCCGTATGAAAGGTCCTTTTTGAAGTTTTCGACACTTTTTTTAGGAAATATGTCATTAAGCCCAACACATAGGTTATGGAGCTCGTTTGTCCATAAGGAGTCTCTCTTTCGTCTTGTCTCTCTTTCGTCTTTTGGGTTCTTTTTGTTTTCGTATACGAAATCGATGTGAATGTTGTACTGTGGCAAGGTACTCACCATAAGTTCTCCTTTGTCGTTGAGTATATTGCCACGATAAGGGTCTATGGAGATATTTTTCCATGTTCTGCTTTCAATCTCCTTCCAAAATCCTCTCTCTCGGAACATGATGATGCAGGCATTGCCTATAATGACAAGAGCAAAGAGGCTGAAGGCGAATAACACCAACAGGTTATAGCGAAAAATTATATTTTCACGAAATTTGAACATGGTCAATCCTCTTTTCTTACTTTATATATTGGTTTTGTCGCAACTCTTAACTCGCTGTTTGCCTCTTGTAGAAATTTTTCAATCTCTGTCTGTCGGCTTTTGTATGAAAATTCGCTTTGCAGTGTCAGCAAATTGTTTTTCAAGTCGTCTCTTTTCTTTGTCAACCGATAAATCTTAAGCAGTTTATGCTCGTATTCATAGCGAATGCTTACATAAATGAACGAGTATAGGACTATCAGCGCAAACAACCATGCGTTGTTGACGATAAGTCTATTGGTGAATACCTGACCGCCTATTATGCGATTAAGTATTCCGCCTTTCTTCTTGTTGTCTGTCTCTCTGTTTTTACTCATTCTTAAATCTTTATTGCAATACGCAACTTGGCGCTTCTTGAACGTGGGTTTCTGTTTTGCTCCTCATCTGTCGGGATAATAACCTTTTTCATCTCGAAAGGTGATGTGGATCTTCCGAAGAAGTCTTTTTCTAACACACCTTCGAAATTGCCGCTTTTCATAAAGTTCTTGACGATGCGGTCCTCAATCGAGTGGTATGTTATTACAACAAGGCGCCCTCCGGGCTTCAATAGGTCCTTTGCGCTGACCAACATCTCTTTTAACGCCTCTACCTCTTGGTTTATCTCTATACGCAGAGCCTGAAAAATCTTTGCCATCTCTTTCTTTTCGCGTTGTGGCGGGCAGAAAGGTTTTGCAATCTCAATAAGTTCGTTTACACGTTGTATTGGTTTTACGGCTCTCTCTTTAACTATCCTTGCAGCAAGTTTTCGCGCACAATTCAATTCTCCATAAAATTTGAATATACGTGTAAGTTCTTCCTCTGTTGCATTGTTCAGCAAGTCTGCGGCTGTTTCTCCTCCCCGCTTATTCATGCGCATGTCAAGCGCTGCATCAAATCGGAAAGAGAAACCACGGGTTTCATCATCGAAATGGTGACTCGATACACCTAAATCTGCAAGTATGGCATCAACTTCAGTTGCATTATGATAGCGCATGAAGTTGTATATGAAGCGGAAGTTGCTGCGTACAAAAGTGAAACGTTTGTCTTGAGGTGCATTCTTTTCGGCATCTTCATCCTGGTCAAAACTGTACAAGTGTCCTTTTGCGCCAAGACGTGAAATTATTTCCCTTGAGTGTCCGCCACCACCGAAAGTAACATCAATGCAAATGTCGTTCGGTGAAATCTGCATGCCGTCAACGCTCTCTTTCAGGAGAACCGGGATGTGATATACGTTATTCTCGCTCATCTTCTGTTCTTCTTTCGGTTGTCATTATCTTTTCCAATTCACGTCCGAACTCCTCTGCCGGCATGAAAGGTCCTTCTACTTTTTCTTTGGCCCAGATTTCAATAGTGTCATCCATGCCAATGAAACGCACCTCTTGCTTTATATCTGCCATGCATAGATATCTTTTGGGAAGCAGTATGCGACCGCTTGCGTCGATATTCAATTCTTCAACATCGGCAACGAACTGTCGGAAAATCATCTGGTGTCTTGAATTCCATTTGTCAAGGCGTGAGCGAAGATTGTCGAGTTGTTCGTTCCAATTTGATATGGGATATAGTACAAGACAATCCTGATATACATCTTTGCGCAGCATTAGCTTGTCGCACCCGTCAAGCTGCAGGATGCGGCGAAAACAAGCCGGAAGAAAAACTCTGCCTTTGTTGTCTGTTTTTGCCTCTATGTTGCCTATGAAACGCATGGATTTTTCTCTAATTTATATAAATCGTTTCAAAATTACACAATTCCCCACAATTCCCCACATTTTTTTCTGATAAATTAAAATAAAGTTTTCAACAATCTGTTTAAATCTTTTTTAAACTCCTATCCCGCTAATAATAAATGCTTTGGCGACTTGTGCTGCAAGGTGGGGCAAATAGTGGTTACAAGCCAAAATGCCAATTATAATTTCTGCGTATAGTTGTTATATGCAAAAAATGTATTAAGTTTATCAAAATTTTATTTTATGAGAAGTACGATACATACAATTTCGGCATTGTTTGTCTGTGCCTTTTTATTCATAGGCACAATAGAGGTTTCTGCTCAAACAGCTTTGCAAAAGGGTTACAACTTTATAAGCGAGGATACAGCGCGTGATATTGTCTATACTCTTGCCGATGACTCTTTTGAAGGACGTGCTGCAGGTCTTGAAGGAGGCGAAAAAGCTGCCGCATATATTGCTTCGTTGCTTAAAAAGTGGGGTGTAAAGCCACTTCTTTCATCAGGTTATTTTCAAGAGTTTGCAGCAGCAAAGAATCAGAGTAATTGGATTACGGAATCAGATATGCCACTTGATGATTTGATTGCTGCAGGGTGTGAAACACGTACAATGAAAAACGTTCTTGCATGTATTCCCGGTAATAGTGAAGAGTGCGTCATAGTGGGTGCACATTACGACCATTTAGGCATAGGTTCTGTTGTTGACGGTGACAGTTGCTACAATGGAGCCGATGACAATGCGTCGGGAGTAGCAGCCGTTCTGCAGCTTGCAAAAGCGTTTAAAGAATCCAAGCAAAAGCCTGAGCGCACAATAATTTTTGCCTTTTGGGATGGTGAAGAACTTGGTATGCTCGGCTCAAGGTTCTTTGTTAAAAGAAATACCTTTTCATCGGATATTTCTGCTTATATGAATTTTGATATGGTAGGACGTGGCGCTGATGACAACCCATGGAATCTGAGCTATCTCTATTCAGCAACCAATCCGGTTTTTGGAGAGTGGCTTCAAGACGATACAGAGAATTACAATTTAAGGTTGATAACCTATTATAAGGCTTCAAAGAACCTTATAGGCAGCAGTGATACCTCTCCATTTGCAAGAAAAGGGATACCCATTGTGTGGTATCACACAGAGGGACATCCCGATTATCATCGCCCATCCGACAGTGCCGATAAGGTCGATTATACTAAACTTGCCGAGATAACTCGTGCGGCCTATCTTTGCTTGTGGCGTTTGGCCAACGAAGCTACTTATTGATTGTTTTTTTTGGGCAGGTATTTGTTCAATAGGATACAGCCTAATATTGCAGATATCACAGAACCGCATAGTATGCCTAATTTGGCTTCTGCCAACAGTGATGTTCCGCTACCGAGTGATGCGTATGACAGGTCGGCAATGAAAATTGATACAGTCAATCCAATACCGCATAGCATACATACCGCCGCAAATGACTTCCAGTCGGCACCCTGGGGCAATTGTACTATGCCCAACTTTATGGCTATCCACGAGAAACTGAATACTCCGACGAATTTTCCGGCAACAAGGCCGGTAACAACTGAAAGGCTTATGCCACCAACAAGGCTACCTATGCTCATTGCCGAAAGGTCAATTCCTACATTGGCAAAAGCAAAGAGAGGTATGATAACGTAGCCGATAATGTTGTGCAGGCTATCCTCGAACTCCTGCAACGGACTGATAAGTTTATCGGCTGCCGATTCAATGCTCTTCAGTTTGTGTATCTCCTCGTTTGTGAGTATTGCTGTGTGGTGTTTTCCTACAACGTGCACCTCGTCAAAGCTGTTTATGTTCTCCTTTATGCGTTCGATGTAGCGTGTTGCGCCTTTACGGAGCGAGCCGGGAACGCAGAAGGCAACAATAACGCCGGCGATGGTCGCGTGTATTCCCGAATTCAGCATCAGGTACCAAAGTACAATACCTGTTACAAGGTAGAAGTTCTTGGACATTATTTTTCGGTTGTTACCTATGATAAGTACAGCTACGCATAAGCCGGCAAGCAACAGGTAGTTGATGTCTATGGTGGAAGAGTAGAACAGGGCGATGACAATGATACCTCCCAAGTCATCGGCAACGGCAAGTGCTGCAAGGAATATCTTCAATCCAATGGGGACTCTTTTGTCAAAAATGGAAAGTACACCAAGTGAAAACGCGATGTCAGTAGCCATTGGTATGGCTACGCCACGTAGCATATCCGGGTCATTGGGGCATGTAAGCCAAAAGAACAGAACCGGAATGAGCATACCTCCACATGCGCCAATTATTGGCAGTATGGCTTTCTTCGCCGACGACAGTTCCCCGACAAGAATTTCGCGTTTTATTTCAAGTCCTACAGAAAGGAAGAATATGGCCATAAGAAAATCATTGATGACTTGAATCAACGTCATGCTGTGGCCGTTGTGGCTGAACAGATTGAAGTTGCCTATTGACAGGCTTACTTCATTGTTCCAAAAACTGAAAAATCCTTCCTTTAACGGTGAGTTTGCAAGCAAAAGAGCCAAAATGGTACAAATAATCAGAACAGCACTGCTGTTCACATATTTTTTGACCATGCTCTTGAAACTGTAGTTGTTTGTCATATTTTTATCCTTTTGTATCATTGCCCCAAAAGGCAAATGAATTTTGATGTGCAAAATTACAACCTTTTTTTAGGCATTAAGGTAATCATTTCTTGATAAATTCGATAACAGTAATTGGTTTTTTCGATAAAATGAATAATTCATTCATGGTTCGTGGTTTGACTGTTAAATATCGGGTATTAGATGATTGGATAAACAAAGAGAGGCAGACTGAATTTTGTCTGCCTCTTGACTATGATAAGTTATTCTTGTTATGCTTTCGGGTGGTCTATGTTATAATGTAGTCCGCAACTTTCCTTGCGTTCCATTGCCTGACGCATAATAAGGTAACCAACATTGATTACATTACGTAACTCGCAAAGTTCGCGGCTTACAACGCTCTGTTTGAACAGTTCCTCGGTCTCCTCGTAAAGCAGGTCAAGACGGTTCCATGCACGTTTCAGGCGCAGGTCGCTGCGTACAATACCAACGTATGTACTCATAATCTGCTGTACCTCTTTGGCATCCTGCGAAATAAGCACCATCTCTTCGTTCATCTTTGTGCCTTCGTCGTTCCACTCTGGAATACTTTCGTTGTAGGTGTAGCTCTCAAAGTGCTCAAGTGAGTGCTTAGCCGCAGCGTCGGCATAAACGACGGCTTCAATCAAAGAGTTGCTTGCAAGGCGGTTACCGCCGTGAAGTCCTGTGCATGAACATTCGCCGACAGCATATAGGCGGTGTATGCTCGATGCTGCATTGAGGTCAACTTTTATACCTCCGCACAGATAGTGTGCTGCAGGGGCAACGGGGATATAATCCTTTGTTATGTCGATGCCTAACGAGAGACATTTCTCATAGATGTTGGGGAAGTGACGTTTGGTCTCCTCAGGGTCTTTGTGTGTGACGTCAAGATATACATGCTCATCACCGCGCAATTTCATTTCGTTGTCAATGGCACGCGCAACAATATCACGTGGCGCGAGCGACAGGCGTGGGTCGTATTTGTGCATGAACTCCTTGCCGTTCTTGGTGCGTAGGATACCGCCATAACCACGCATCGCTTCGGTGATAAGGAACGACGGGCGGTCGCCGGGGTTGTAAAGTGCTGTGGGGTGGAACTGTACGAATTCCATATCTTTTACTGTTCCTTTGGCACGATATACCATAGCAATGCCGTCACCTGTTGCAACAAGTGGGTTGGTGGTTGTCTTATACACAGCACCGCAACCGCCGGTAGCCATGAGTGTTACTTTGCTCAAGAAGGTATGTACTTCGTTTGTGGCAATGTCAAGAACGTATGCTCCGTAGCACTCGATGTCGGGTGTCTGGCGTGTCACCTCTATACCCAAATGGTGCTGGGTTAGTATCTCTATGGCGAAATGGTTATCGAGTATGGTTATGTTGGGATGCTTGCGCACAGCTCTTATGAGTGACTCCTGTATTTCTGCTCCGGTGTTGTCGGCATGGTGCAGGATGCGGAATTCGGAGTGACCGCCTTCGCGGTGCAGGTCGAACTCGCCATTCTCATTGCGGTCGAATTCCACTCCCCAATCGATTAGTGCCTGAATCTGCGACGGTGCTTCGCGTACAACCTTTTCTACAGCTTCGCGCTCACTTATCCAATCGCCGGCAATCATTGTGTCCTCGATGTGTTTCTCAAAGTTATCGACCAACATGTTTGTTACCGATGCGACACCGCCTTGTGCAAAATAGGTGTTTGCCTCTTCCAGTGTGGTCTTGCATATAAGTGCAACTTTGCCTTTGTCTGCAACCTTCAGCGCGTAACTCATTCCGGCAATACCGGAACCAATTATCAGAAAATCGAATCTCTTGACCATCTCGTTCTTTATATTTCGGAGTCTATCGTTCACTTTAATTGTCCTCAAAATTACAAAAAAGTGAAATAAAATCTTTAATCAGTGTAAATTTTTATAGAAAAATTCTTTTAGTCTTCTTTTATGGCCGATATATTCCGCATAAGCTGTTCGTATCCGCAACGCTCAACGGCGCTCTTGGCAAAGAGGGTGTTGTATTGCTCTTTGGTGAGTTTTTTCCATTTATCGATGTCCATTTCCTGCAGTTCATCGCTTGGCTTGAATTCTGTTGTGCTGTTGGGGATGGAGAATCGGTTGTGTGGGCATGCTTTCAGGCAACTGTCGCAACCATAGAAGTTATTTCCCATCTTTTTACCGATGTTTTCCGGCAACTCTCCTCTGTACTCTATGGTGAGATACGACAGGCATTTGCGGGCATCGAAGCCATCGTTGGATAGTGCGCCGGTGGGGCAGTTGTCGATACATTTTCTACAGCTTCCACAATGGTTCGCCGTAAATGGCGTATCATATTCCAATTCTGCGTCAATCAGCAGTTCGCCAAGGAAAAAGTATGAGCCTTTGTGTGGGATTGTAAGTTGTCTGTTGTGCCCAACCCACCCAATGCCGGCCTGTACGGCCCAATGGCGTTCAAGAACAGGGGCAGAATCGCAAAAGGCACGTCCTTTTATGGGGTGAACAGCATTAATGTTGTTCTGTAATGTGTATAGCTTGTCTTTTACAATTTTGTGGTAGTCGTTGCCTATGGCATATGATGCCATTCCTTTGATTGGGTGTGACGGGTAGTAGTTAAGGGCTACAACGACAATGCTCTTGCACCTCTCAACAAGCAGTGTGGGGTCGAATCGTTTTTCGCAGTTGCGCTGAAGGTATTGCATTGTGCCGTGATACTCTTGTGCAATCCATTGGTTGTACAATTGAATTGTCTCGTCAGGCACAACTTCTGCTTTGGCTATTCCACAAATGTCAAATCCGAGGCGTAATGCCTCGGATTTTATGTATTGTGTCAGTTCTGCTTTTTCCATTATTCGAAAGTCTTAAAACTGTATCCCTGTTCCAACAGCCACTCTATTGCACGTGGCAAAGCATATTTAAGGTTCTTTTCGGCCCTTAAAGAGTCGTGGAATGTTATAATAGAACCATTGCGAGTATATTTTTTTACGTTGGCAAGAACATCTTCTCCTTTCATGCGATAGCTATAGTCGCGTGTTACAAGGTCCCACATCACAAATTTGTACCGTTTGCTTATTTTGCGGTACAACCTGTGGTTTAGGAATCCATGTGGTGGACGGAATAGATCGCTATGAATGAAGGTATCGGCTTTTTCAATATTACTGATGTATTTGTCTGTATTTACAAAAAGCCCTTTCAGGTGATTAAAGGTGTGATTGCCGACTTTATGCCCATTGTCAACAACGTACTTGTACTCTTGCGGGTGTTTCCGCACGTTGTCGCCAACCATAAAGAATGTTGCTTTGATACCATATTTTGCTAACAAATCGACAACCCAAGGGGTTATGACAGGTATAGGCCCATCGTCAAAGGTCAAATAAACAACCTTCTCATCGGGATTCATACGCCATAATGCCTTTGGGTATAGATTGCGGAAAATTTTGGGTACCTGTTCAATAAACATCTTGTCAATAATTCAGCACGTATGGTGCATATTTTTCAACATTGATATCGTAAATCTCTTTAATATCCTTTATGATTGCATCTTCTCTGTTGTTCAGATTCTCTGCCATCTTGTATGCCGAGGCTATAACTTGCAGTGATGCAAGAATCTCTTCGGCATCGCTCTCTTGCAATCTGTTGACATTATACCTGTTCAAACGTCTGTTTTCGATGTTGCAGATATGCTTGAGTGTTGCGGCAAGTTTCTTGTCAAGTGTCTGGATACTTGCTGCGCCACTTAATATGTCGTACATGTAATCTATGAGTTGCAGTTTACGGTCAATGGTCGCCTTGCTCATTCCGGCTCTGTCACTCATTATTGAGTTGCATTCTGTCTCTATATTCCTTGCAAGTATATTTGCAAGTTTGTTTGTGGGTACCAGTTCAGCACCGTCATTGCCGAGAATGTTTATAGCCTGTGTGAGAATATTTAGACGTGTATAGATCAATACCTCGTTTCTTAGCTTATCTCTCAAACCATTGTACCACTCCAAATATTCCAATTGCTCATTTACTGCAGCGGATGCTATTTTTATGTATTTCTCCTGTAAATCGGTTGCTTTTTTACTGTCGCTTGTTCTGTCATGAATAAGCTTGTATGCTGCAGCAATGCTTATGCTGTTGTCTCTTATGGCATCGTATGGTATAATTTCGTGTGGGAACTCTTCGTACCACTTGTCAAGAATGTCAAGTATCTTTTCGTCGGGGTAACGTTCCTTGAACATTATCTGCGCCAGCATTGAAATGAGGTTGCGATGGGTGTATATCATGCGTCTTACAGTCTCGTCGGCATAATAATCCTTGTTTTCCTTTACCTCGCCCCATTTGAAGCGGTTCATTATGTTGTCGTAGAAACGTTCTACATCAACGGGGTATCCTGTCTCATTGTTATAATAACCCAACTCTTTCCAATCAAACGGAGAAATGCGGTAAGCTAATCCTTCGTGTATAAAGAAGTTCTGTAGTACAGCTGGATAGTTGCTTTCGCCAACCGTCATGGACATATATATAGGACGTTCCCAATTTGCATTGGCAAGCATGTCGAATATTATGAATTCATAGCGATAGAGTATATCCTTGTTGCTTATATCTATCTTCATGTATTCAGGCATGCTGTCCTTGTATTCCTCAGGAATCATCATGCCTGAGCGTTTGACAGCTTCGGCATCTATTGGAATATACAATACGTCCGGAATGGCTTTCTTGCCTATGCTACGGGCATAATCAGCAAGAATTGCACCATGTTCGGCATATCCTTGAGCCTGCGCCAAAGCCTCTTCGAACTCACTCGCAGATATCATGTTGAGGTATTGGGCTTTGCTGCGTAGAAGTTTGCTGTACTCATTGTTACCTCTCTCCTCTATGGCTCTTCCCTCTTTTTCAAGCTCACTCTTGACAAAGTTGAACATCTCCTCAACAACAAGGCGACCTTCTGATTTCTGTTTTGCGTCGGCCTCATATATCCAATAACGGCTGATGTTGTTCATTTCAAAAGGGTTCTTTCCAAAGAGCTTTGCCTTGTCGGGATTCTCTTCGAAAAATTTGCTTGCAAGTTCCGTTGCGCGTCTGTTAAGAATCTCTATGCTGCCGTTTGCATTACCTGCATAGTCGATACGTTCCATAGTGATTGGCAAGCTCGGTGAATCGTATGCTGGGCGACGCATCTGGTCGATATACCAATCGGTCTGCAGGTATGAGAGGTTGCATACACGTGCATCGGTGCGCTCTTCTTCAACCTCCTGGTTGTACCATAGAGGGAAGGTGTCGTTATCACCGCAAGTGAAGATTATAGGACAACCGTCATCGGGTAGTGTATTGAGATAGTTCTGGCCAAAGTCGCGACAGGCGTATCGTCCGCTACGGTCATGGTCGTCCCATGTCTGAGAAACCATCTGAACCGGTACAAGAAGAGATACTGCAGCAACAATGCTGTTTGTCAACAGACTTTCTCTCTTTGTGTATTTCTTTACGATATCCACGATGCCTGCAACTCCCAATCCAATCCAGATAGCAAAGGCATAGAATGAACCGGCATATGCGTAGTCTCGCTCACGCGGCTGGCCCGGTGTCTGGTTAAGGTAGAGCACAATGGCAAGGCCTGTCATAAAGAATAGCATGAATACAATCCATAGCTGTTGCTTGCCTTCTTTGCCTCTGTTCCACTGCCACATAATACCCAATATTCCAAGTATAAGTGGTAAAGCAAAGAATACATTGCGTCCTTTGTTCTCCTGTAGTTGTGTCGGCATGTCATTGTTGTTGCCAATCAGAACTTTGTCTATGAAAGGTATGCCTGTTATCCAATTGCCATGTTCTGCCTCTCCGTTGCCCTGAATATCATTCTGACGTCCTACAAAGTTCCACAAGAAATAGCGCCAATACATGTAGTTTATCTGGTAGTTGATAAAAAATCTCATGTTGTCCCATTGTGTAGGCATCTTAATGTATGGAACTCCGGTGAAGGCTGAATTTTCGGCACGCACAATATTTGTTATAGGTTTGCCCACCCACTGCTCGTATTGTTGTGCATGGTCACTACTGTACATGCGTGGGAAGAACATGTTCTGAACATAGTTGTACTCCTTGTTGTAGCCTATAATTTCATATCTGTCAGGTTCGTTTGCCTCTTTCTTCTCAACACGCGAATATATAGGGCTTGTTTCGTTGAAACTATATCTCTTCTTGGCTTTGTCAATCTTCATCTCGGAACTGAATGCCTGTCCATAGAGCAAGGGACGTGTGCCATATTGCTCGCGATTAAGGTATGTTCCCAAAGTAAAGATATCCTCCGGAGAGTTCTGGTCCATCGGGGTGTTTGCCGAAGAGCGTATAACAATCAAGGCGTATGATGAATAGCCTACCATTATGAGCAACAGGCACAGAAACATGGTATTGAATGCTCTGAGGCTTATAATGAATCTTTTGCCTGTCGTTACAATGCCTTTGTTTATCGCGCCTGTCACATTTTTGCTATATATGCAAACATAATAAACAGCAACGAGTACAATTATACCAAGAATAATACTTGCTGTTACGTTGTGTCCGTAGAAAGGAATGCCAAGCAATGCTATTGACAGAGTGAATACAAGTGCAATACTCTTCTGGCTTTTACCTTTTTCGGTGAGATATACTCCATAGATAAGTATGCTTGTAAGCAGTATGATGTATATGATCAATCCGGTATTGAACGGCAATTCAAGAACATTTACAAATAATAGCTCGAACCATCCTCCCACTTTTACAACTCCAGGAACGATGCCATAAAGAACGACAGCAACAAGTGCGGCCGATACAGCCAAAGCCAACAACGAGCCTTTAAAACTTGCTTGAGGGTATTTCTTGTAATAGACCACAAGAACAATGGCGGGAATACATAGCAGGTTAAGCAGGTGAACTCCGATAGAGAGTCCTACAAGATATGCAATAAGCACCAGCCATCGGTCGCTGTGCGGAGCATCGGCGCTCTCTTCCCATTTCAGGATAAGCCAGAATACAACAGCCGTAAATAGTGAGGAATAGCCATAAACCTCACCTTCGACAGCACTGAACCAATAGGTGTCACTCCATGTATAAGCCAAAGCACCTACAAGGCCCGAAGCAAGAATGGTAACCATCTGTGCCTTTGTGATGATTTCCCCTTTTCCGACAATAAGCTTGCGGGCAAGATGTGTGATGCTCCAAAAGAGGAACAGAATACCCAAGGCACTGAGTATTGCCGACATTATGTTTACCATCAAAGCAACCTTTGACGGGCCTGCAAACATTGAGAAAAAGTTTGCGGTAAGCATAAAGAAAGGTGCACCGGGAGGGTGTCCTACTTCCAATTTGTTTCCGGACAAAATAAACTCCGGACAATCCCAGAAACTTGCGGTAGGTTCAACTGTCATGCAGTATGTTATGGCTGCAATCAGGAATGTAACCCAACCGAGTGTGTTGTTTAGAATTTTGAATTGTTTCATTATATCGAGTAACGTTTATTTGCTTAAACTGTTTTGTCGGTTCGTTATAGAATCCCCAAAATCGTGCAAATTTACCTAATATATAGGACAGAACAAAATATTACCCGATAAAATGGATTTATGTTAAGATTTATTATATCAACCCTGTTCTTACAACGGGTCGATATCGTAATACATGGAAACGGCGCGGTAACGTGGCATTTGGCAATAGGCCTGCTGTATATTCTGCAATACTTCGTTTATCTTGTATTGTGATAGTCCGTTTTCTACTTTCAGAACAATCTTGCGTATGTACAACTGCTTGATTCTTGCAACAGGCGGAAGGTCCGGTCCAAGAATACGGTTGTCGAAAATGTCGCGCATGCGCTTTGCGATGATGTCCGAGAATTCTTCGAGCACATGAACATCCCTGTGCTTCATATATATGTAAACAAGCCGATAAAAAGGCGGATAATGGAACAGCATACGTTCACTTAATTGTTGGTCATAGAATGCCGCGTAGTCATTTTTCACTATCTGTGGAATAACTGCTGCATCGCTCATCTTTGTCTGTAGGAAAACTGTTCCTTGTCCATTTTTTCTGCCGGCCCGTCCTGCGACCTGTGCCATAAGCTGAAAAGCGCGTTCTGTTGCCCTGAAGTCGGGATAGTTCAGCAATGTATCGGCATTTATTATGCCCACAACGGCAACATTGTCAAAATCGAGTCCTTTTGATACCATTTGAGTACCAATGAGAATATCTGTTTTTCCATTCTGGAAATCTTCGATAATCTTTTCGTATGCTGTTCGTGTGCGTGTGGTGTCCAAATCCATGCGTTTTATTCGCGCCTCAGGGAACAAGTTCTGTAAGTCATCTTCTATCTTTTCCGTTCCGTAGCCGAGAGTCATGAATTTCCTGTCTTCGCAGTTGGGGCAGTGGACAGGGGCAGGAGTGGTGTATCCGCAGTAGTGGCATACAAGTTTGTTGCTGTTCTTGTGTAGCGTAAGGCTTACATCACAATGCTTGCAACGTGGAACCCATCCGCAAGTTTTGCATTCTATTTGTGGTGCATATCCACGTCTGTTCTGAAAAAGTATAATCTGTCTTTTCTCTTTCAAGGCATTGCTCATGGCTTCGACAAGCGGGTCGGAGAATGCGCCTACCGTCATTTTCTTACGGCTGTACTCAGCCATGTCGATAACCTCTATGTGTGGAAGTTTTACTTCGCGGTGTCTGGTGGTGAGGCTTACAAGGGCGTATTTTCCTGTTGTGGCATTGTAGTAGCTCTCAATGGATGGTGTAGCTGTGCCGAGCAGTGTCTTTGCTCCATATTGTGCCGCAAGGACTATTGCGGCATTACGCGCATTGTAGCGCGGTGCCGGGTCCTGTTGTTTATAGCTGTTCTCGTGCTCCTCGTCAACAACAATCAATCCGAGTCTTTTGAATGGAAGAAAAAGTGAAGACCGTACTCCGAGTATTATTTCGTATGGTTCGTCTCCCAACTGTTTTTTCCATATTTCCACTCTCTCTGCATCAGAGAATTTAGAGTGATATACGCCTATCTTGTTCCCGAATACACGGCGCAGTCTTTCTGTAATCTGTTTGGTCAAGGCTATTTCTGGTAACATGAACAGTACTTGCTCGCCACGTTCCAGCGCCTCTGTAATCAGATGAATGTATATCTCTGTTTTTCCTGCAGATGTTACGCCATGCAACAGAGTAACATTCTTTTGCTTGAAACTCTCTTTTATCTCTTCAAAAGCCTTGTTTTGAGCTTCGTTTAGAATGTTTTGTTGGATAATAGTGTTGCTTTGGCATGTGAGCCTGCCAATTTCTACTTCGTAGCTTTCAAATATTCCTTTATCCTGCAACTCTTTATAGATGTTTGCAGAAACTTGCGCCTCTTCAATGAGCTTATGTTTTGAAATATCTTTGGGAGTATTGCTAAAAGGAGTGGTAAGTTGCAGATATGTTGCAAGCAGACGCTTCTGGCGTGGCGCGCGTGAAAGCGACTGTAGAATGAGATTTATGCCTTTTTCATCGTGGCACCTTGCTGTCAGACGCACACGTTGCTCGGTGCGTGGCTTGAATTCCCCTTTCAATCCTTGTGGAATGGCGGCTTTGTAGATGTCGCCAAGCGAACACATATAGTATTTGGAAATCCATTCCCATAATTTTATCTGTTTGTCGATAATGATAGGTGTTTCGTCGAGCAACTCTTTTATGGGGCGTATTTCGTATTCGTTGTTAGGGGTATTATGTGTGGATGATACCAAAGCCGTGTAGCAGACCTTCTTGCCAAATGGTACAACAACTCGGCATCCGGGAAAAACCTTTCCTTTCAACTCCTCGGGAATACTGTATGTGAATGTTCCCGGCAGAGGCAACGGCAATATGACATCAACGAATTTGCTCATGGTTATGCGAAGGTATTAAAAAGCTGTCAAATGACAAAAATAATCTTTAAGCTTCCCTTTTTGTAAAAAAAAATATATTTTTGCGGAGTGTTTTTAAACACTATATTGGATTAAAATGAAAAAGATTATATTATTTGCTTTGTTGCCGTTGCTTTTCTCGTGTGGCGTTTCGGATGAGCGTATCGATGCCTATAAGCGTGCAACAAAAAAGGTCAGGAAAGCTTCGTCGTCAGAATCTTTGGAGTTGATAGCCTACGATTTGAGTAAGGAACTGTATGAGATTGACGCGCAGGAGGACTATACTCTTGCACAGATGAAAGATTTTGCGACAACCGATGAGGATTATAAGGAGATAATAGAGGCAATAGCAAAGGCAAGGTCTATCTACGATGAGGCTCTTTCCGATAAGGAGACAATTTTTTATCTTGGAAGACTTTCTGAAAAGAAATGAATAAAAATAAAATCAGCTCGATGAGCTGATTTTATTTTATACCTTTTTATCGTGGAAATCTGTTCCTGCAGGGCTTTGGAATGCTTTAAGTCCATATTCCGGCAAAACAGCAAACAGATACTCAAAAATTTCGGCTTGCAGATGTTCGTATGATATCCATGCCGTGTCGCTGGAGAAGAAATATAGTTCTAACGGAACACCATGTGCTGTCGGTTGAAGCTGTCGCACCAATAGAATCATCTCCTGATTTATTGCAGGGTGGTTACGTAGCCAATCTTCGAGCCATTCTCGGAAGAGAGTGAGGTTTACCGCTTTTCTCTCATCATCTGCTTTTATAAGTCCTTTCTTTATAAGATTCTCTTTTAATTCTCCTTCGCAGAATTTAATAGAGTTTGAATCAATATATATCGAACGTTTTATACGGCGGCCTCCACTGTTGAACATTCCTCTCCAATTCTGGAAAGAGTCGCTTACGAGGGCGTATGGAGGGATTGTCGTAATGGTCTTGTCCCAATTCTGTACTTTTACAGTGGTGAGAGTAACATCAATTACAAAACCATCTGCATCATACTTAGGCATTGTAATCCAATCGCCTGGACGTAGCATATCATTTGCAGAGAGTTGTATTCCTGCTACAAGTCCCAATATGCTGTCCTTGAATACCAACATCAATATTGCAGCAGATGCACCAAGTCCGGCAAGCAAGTTACTGGGGTCCTTGTCAAAAAAGATACTTACTACTATAATCGCTCCAATGCTTATTACTATTATTTTCAGCATCTGAAAGACTCCCTGTAAGGTGTGGTCCTTAGTTTTTTCAGATTCGTGCGACAGTTGGTATAACGATGTAAATATTGTACACAACAAGCCTACGCCTATAATTGCAACATATGCTTTGCATAGCTTCATGCAGAATATGAGGACACTGCTGTTTTCTCTTAGAATAAAAGGCAAGATGGCGCTTGCGATTATACCGGGGGCAAGTCTATAGAGACTTTTCAGAGTATTGTTATTGAGCAGAATGTCATCCCACTTGTTTGTGGTCCTTTTAGTAAATCGACGTACAATGGGTGTAATTATCTTTTTACCGATAATTTCGCATGTATAGAACAGGAAAAATGCTCCTACAATAATTATTGCCCATTGTAGCAAATCGTTATGTCCTGTGTCTATTCCTAAACTTTCAAGTAGATTGTATTCCATCCTGTGTTGTTAAATTATACACTTAAAAAATATAAGCTACAGACAATTGCCATATATTGCTTTTTGATTTGATTGTTTCCAGTTTTTCGCCCAACTTGAAATTATCTTTTCCAAAGAACTCACATGTTTCTCCAAGTGCAATATTGTAGTTTGCATGTAACTGCAGGTGATTGAAAAAGACGAAACCCAAACCAAGATTCAGGCTAAAACAGCTTCTGTTGAATTTAAAGTATCTGTCCGAGATATCTTTTATGTCATCAATGCTGTTTATTTCGCTCAATTGCTTTCCGAATTCTCTCTCTCCAAAGGTGTATCCCCATTGTGGTCCTATTGCAAAAAATGGTGTCATGAATTTCCTGAAAAGAGGGATTGTCAACTCATAACGTAGATATAGCGGAATTTCGATACTTGTTTTGTCGAATGTCTCTCCTCCAATGCAGGCTCCTGACTTTGAATACAGGGCATTTGCTTCTACTCCCAATCCAATTGCCGGTGTTATGAATTTCACCATAGGACCCGCATACCAACCGGTGTGCCCATCTTTTATTCCTTTGATGTTAGTAGGTCTTTCCGATAAGTTTACTCCTCCTTTTATACCGAATTTGAATTGCGCGGAGGTCTCTGTCGGAGTTGTCATAAACAGGCAGAATCCTACAAGTATTACGGCGTATAATCTCTTCATAATTGAATGCATATCATTGAGTAAAACGATGTTGTCATAAGTTTATGGCAACATCGTTCAAAACTTATATACGTTGCAAAAGAACAACAAAATAAGTATTAAAACAAAAGTTTTAAAAAAAATGTTTATCTGCGAGTGCGACGTACAGAAATTGTGCTGCCACTGTTTAGGCTTGGAGCCTTCTCTTTTGGCTTGCTTGTATTGCTTTTCTTTATTACGCTCTTTTCGCTTTTGTTTGTTGTTGGGCGTGCAACGCTTCTTCTTTCAACCTTTTTCTCTTTTTTCTCCTTTACGGTTGTTGTATCGTTGGCTGCATTTATGGAGTCCTGACGGATCTCTGCAACGGTTTTTGTGCTCCAAAGATTACTCTGGAAATCATTGAGCTGTTGCTCTATTCTGTCCTGCTCCTTTTTAATCTCTAATGAGTCTTTGCAATATTGTGATATGGCAAGGTTTTTTGCATTCACGGTTTTGTATATGTCGCCTTTGTACAATCCTCTTGTGAAGAAGTCGTCGAATGTTGTCTGTGCCACATTGTTAAGGCTGCTTGCCATAATCTTGTTTTGTGCCAAATAGGGCTTGATATCATTATAGCGAACCCAGAACATTGGATATTTTGTTACCTCTGACGAGAACTCTCCGGCTCTGTGAAGTACCGGGCAGATTGCTGTTATCTGTTTTCCGTAAGTTCCTTTTCGTTGGTCGTAATAGTGACTTTCCTTAACATAATAACTCAACACCTCTGCACTTGGAACATCGCTGTTGCCGACAACCAATTTGCCGTTTTTCTCTTCATAATATACACGATAGTTCTCGAGCATAGTCTTAGGCTCCATCTTGTTTTCTTCGGTGAAAGACTCATATCCGTCAAGGTTATATTTGTATGCGGTAATATCACCCGACAGAATAAGACGGAACAGCAAAGTGAAAAGGTTTACGCTCTCACCCATAGGTTCTACGGGAAAGTATAGTGTGGCATTGGCTTCCATTTCAAGGTTCAGCGCGCGATATATATCGCGTTTCCATTCAACCTCTTCCGAAACCGTTGTATTGGGATATTGTGCCTTAGCCCTTTCTGTAAGCTTGATGTTTACGGCGCTCTCCTTCTTTTCTGTGTTATTGTCACCTCTGCGTGTCGGAGGCTGTGCATCTGCAGTCTGTGCAAAGGTAAAGATTGCCAGAACTATCAATATTCTACTGATGTAATGCATAATATTGTATTTGTTTACTTTTGTTAGTTTATAATCACCTCAAGCGTTGTGGGCAAAAGGCGTTCAATATTGTCTGGTCCAATAGCTCTTACATGCGAGATATAGAATCTCTTGCCGCGTCCGAGGTTGCGGAACATATCTTTCTGTTGCTGCGAGAACAATTCTCCCTGCGATTTCAGCGGAATGGCATTACCCATATTGTCGTAAAAAACGGTCTCGAATGAAAGAACTTTGAATCCGATATTCAACAAACCGTCATCAATGGCTGCAACAATACCGTTTGTACTCATCAGCGACTGCTTGCTGAAAGGTGCACCACCTCTGTACCGCTGTGTGTTACCGTCTTTATCCTTGAACTCGATGAATGGCATAGGGTCGGGTAGCTGTCTTACTCTGAATGCGTACTCACCCATGCTGCGGCTCTTGCCCTCTTCGTTACGTGCTGTAACACCAATTTTAATATCCTCGCCTACTTTGGTCGGAGTAACAATGAAACCACCCTTTCCATCGCTTTTTATTGTTCCATTTCCGTTTACAATAGAGGCTGATATACGGTTTGCGGCAACACCCGGAACAGAGATGCTGACAGGGTTGGAGAAACCTGCATACAATACATTCATCAATGAAGCGCTTACGGTAGCAGTAGGTTCCACAACAGTATATTCCTGTGAGAAATTATAACGTGTCTGCATTCCACCGCCGTCGTTGACAAGCATATAACCATTAAGAACGTAATCTCCGGTCTTGTTGCATTGCAATGTATATTCTCCGTTCTCCGACTCGAGTTGTTTGTCGTCTATGAATATTTGCGGACGCTGTGTAGAATCGACTGCTGCAAGAATAATCTGTGCCGAGAATTCACCGCCACGGACAACATTCTTTGATGTTGGGATAACCAGTGCCTGTATCTGGTTTACGCGAACGTCACCCATATCGATGTTGTTGGCAAGAGAGTGAAGAACCTCACCTTCTACATAATGCACGTCGTTCTGAATCTTTGTAAGCAATGTGATAGCAGCAATCGCCGGCATGTTCTCAAAGTGGTATTCCTGCCAATTCTTTAGCAGCGAGATGTCTCTATGCGGAACATCGGTACTGAGACTTGTCTTTATAATCTCTTTTAGTACAGAATCGTTGGTCATTTCGAGCATATTCGTCCTGTACTCGGTAATTGCATCATAAAGAATATTGCCTTCTCCATCTACAGGGTTAAGCATTACCTGTGTAGCAGCCTCAAGGTCTTCGCGGTTTTTCAGGTTCTTTACATCGCCTTCCTCGCCGTCTGCTTTCTTGGCAATACGCACCTTCAGCCTCTCTGCAAGATTATATATTGTGTCGGACATCTCTCTAACCTCGCATGCACGCTCATACCACTCGCGGACCTTTTCGGGATTTTGCTCCATATGTGTTTCAAAGGCATTGTATAGAGCATCGTTTTGTCTGCTTGTGTTCTCCGAACTCTTTGAAAGGCTTTCGTCAACAAGCGTAAAACCGTTCAGCACGTCCGAAGAAACATTCAGTGCAAGCATCGCCATCAGAAGAACGTACATCAGGTTGATCATCTTCTGACGTGGAGAGACTTTTTGTTTTTTTACCTTCATCGTCTATATATTATATTTGTGGACGGTTCATGTTTGTTGTCATGGCCTCGATCATGCGGGCATAAAGGGCATTAAGCTCTTCTACCTGTTCAGCCATTTTCTTGGTCTGTTCATTGACTTTGTCTATTGAGTCAAGCTGTCCTCCTGCGCTGCGTAGTTGCACCTCGTAGAGTGCGTTCATTCCTGTCAGGTTGCGTCCAAGAGTCTCCATCTCCTGCATATTGCGGCCGAGAGCCTCGCTCTGCTGAGCAATACGTTGGATTGCTTCGTTCAAGGCGCGTACCTGCTCTACATACTCTTCGGTAACCTTATCCATTTCATCGATGTTTTCAATGTTTGGTGTCTGCATATTACCGATGACAGGCATGCATCCGCCTACAGATACCGGTGCAGTCTGAATAATTGGCTGAGCTCCAACAACTGTTTGTAGAATTTCTGTAACAACCGGTGCCGTATCGGCAACATCGGCGGTAGGCTGTGCAACAGTCTGTGCGGTACTTGGAATTGCACCTCCGGCTACAATAGGTCCATTGATAATTACAGGCTGTCCCATAGCAACAGCTTCCTCTCTTTCCTCTTCTTCGGCAACCTCGTAGGGGCGCTCAAAACCGGAAAAGAAGAATACAAGAACCTCGGTGCCCATACCCACGAACAGCATAAGGTTCGCACCTGCAATGTGAGTCAATTTGAATAGTGTACCTAAGATAACGACTGCAGCACCCCAGCTATAAAGGTAGTTGAGTATAGTCTTTCCTCTTGCAGAGTCCATAAAAGCCTGTATGGCGCGTATAAAGTTTTTAGCCTTTTTCATATTTTGAAAATGTTTGTTCCGTAACTAATCTTGATTATCTTCTTTGGTTAGAGCCTGCATAACTGCGTACACAACGGAATCCAATGTACGAACGTGATTCGTTCTGGTATTCATAAGTGCGTGTTGCTCCTTGTATATATCTGACAGGGTCTTTCCATGAACCGCCTCTTACCGCCTTTTTCTTCATGTTGTACGGATCTTCGAGTGCGGCACGATACTGAAGGTTTGGATTTATGTCGCTCATCTGCAATACACCGGCTTCGGTATATACGGTCGAAGTCCATTCTGCAACATTTCCTGCCATGTCATACAACCCATTTGAGTTGGCCGAGAATATGCCGCATTGCGATGTTATCAGGCTACCGTCTTTTGTGTAGTTTCCATCGCCCGGCTTGAAATTGGCGTAATAGCAACCCTCATCGCTTTTTGTGTCTCCTTGCTCCCAGGGGAAGCGGTTGGCTCCCTTGCCTCGTGCAGCGTATTCCCATTCTGCCTCTGACGGCAAGCGGTAACGCTGTATCCATTTAGCTTGTGCTCCCATGCCCTTTAGCAAGTAGTTGGTGCGCCATGCACAGAAGGCGTTGGCTTGTTCCCAACTTACGCCAACAACAGGGTAGTTATCGTAATTGGGATGGCTGAAATACAATTTCAGATATGTTTCGTTATCTGCGTTAGGGAAGTCATTTACCCAACATGTAGTATCAGGATATATATTTACAATATATGTGTTCAAGAAATCGTATGGGCTTGACAACGGACGGTTGATGGTTTCGCATACTATATTGCCGTCATCGTCTATGTAAGCTGTATCCTTCGATATCATCACCACCGCTTCGTAATCGACCGGAATGTCGGTGTTGCGGTTACGCTCTTTAGGGTTGATACGGTTCTTGCGCAATGCAGCCTGTGCATAGTCGTACTCTTCGTAGCGATAATTCATCTGCGATGCATCAAGCATTTTCTCGCCTGTAATAGGGTTCTTGATGTAAACACTTTCTATGGCACGAAGCTCATCCTCGGTAGGTTTCTTCCAAGGAATAGGCTTTTTCCAATTAAGATATGGTGTTATTGGTTCTCCATACTCGTCTTCTGTGATTTTGAATGTCTCATCACCACCGTAAGCAGGGTCTGCAAGGCGTTCGCGGATGATAGAGTCGCGAACCCAGAATACGAACTGGCGATATTTTGCATTTGAGACCTCAGCCTCGTCCATCCAAAAAGCATCGACAGAAATGTTCTTTACAGGTGTGCCTGTGCCCCATAGAGAATCGTTCTCCTCGTTTCCCAACTTTATAGAGCCGCGTTGGATCAGAACCATGCCATATGGTGCCGGCTCATTTATTGCTGTTCCGTTTACGCCGGTAACCTCACCACCCTGCATAGTGCTCATACCTCCAATCTGTGTGCCCATGCATGCAAATAAGGTCAATGACATGACAATAGTTGATAGAAAAACAAATTTCTTCATCATTGTAATATTCTTATGCTGTTATGTTTATTTTTTCCTTTCTTAAATGTGCCCAAATCAATTTTATACCCTAAGTATAAATCGTGGTTTCCGTTTGCAGCCCCAACTCCCGATGTGAACAATTCATATCCGTAACTGAGCGTAATGTTCATCATCTCAATACCTAAAAATAGCGCTACTGATGTCATGGGACTATATGTTACACCACCAAAAAACTCCTTTTCGCTATAACTGTAAGTGGCTTTTGCCGATATGTCTGCTCGCCATGAAACAAAGTCCGTCATCAGCATCAGTGATGGCTGTATTGATAATAACGTATTTTTTAACGGTATATTGCCTCCTGCCGAAAAATTTAAATAAGGATCAATCTGTATCTCATTCCTCTCGCCCAATTCTATAAGAGGAGCATTGAGGTGAAAAGCCGATACTCCCGCATAGAAATATTTATGTTGGTAGAGTATTCCGGCACCTACATCCAGATTGTTTCCGTCTGCGTTACCCGAAGGAAATGCCGGGTCGTTGCTCGAACCGCCACCAAAGTCTATATCCTTGTTTTCGAAACTGCTGTTGATTAGTCCTATCTGCGCTCCAATGGCAAAACGTCCTTTGAACAGTTTGAATCCGTATGCGTAGTTCAGGTATAACCGTTGGTTCGAAAACTTTCCTATGTCATCGTTTAAAATACCAAGTCCAAGGCTATGGTCGCTTTTTATGAAAGGAATAGGTGCGTCTATGTTTATGAGCATGGTTTTGGGGTTTCCTTCGAATCCTGTCATCTGGTTGCTGTATGCAGCATAGACAATCATTTTTCTTTCGAATCCGGCTCCTGCAGGGTTGTAGAAGTTCTGCATCTTCCAATAGTGGGTAAAGTGCGCGTCGTATTGTGCCTGCATCTTGCCGAGCACGCATATCAATAACATTGCTGTCAATAACCACTTTTTCATTTTCGTCAGTTTGCCTTTTCTTTAACGTGAAAACATGCTTTATATTATTCGTAGCATCTGTTTTTTTGTCTTGCAAAGGCTTTATAATGCATTAACGGCGGTGTGTCATAATTGACAAACCTAAAGGAGCTGTGCCAAAAATACGTTTTGACACAGCTCCTTTTAATATATGCGATTCTAAAGTAGTATTATTTTACAAATACCTTCTTGCCGTTAACGATGTAGATACCGGTATTTGTAATCTCGTTTACGCGACGACCTGTAATGTCGTAGATTACAGTTTCGTTGTTCTCTACAGCGATGTCCTCGATGCTTGTTACTTTATCTTCTTCACCGAAAACGACATTTACATCAAGTGTTTCAATAGCTATTGTACAGTACAAATTTTTGTTGTCCATCTTGCCTACAAGGTTGATGGAAACCTCTCCCAAGAATGGGCCTGTCCAAAAATCCTGGCTTGCGTCACCTTCTGAAATCAAGATGTTCTGGTTTGTCTCGAAAGTCTTTACTCCGTCAACTTCTGTTGTTTCGATGTTGTCAACAATGATGTTACCAACAGCCGTTGCTTCATCACCGCTTCCCAATACGAAGTTATTCAGTGATAGTTTGTATGTTCCGTCAGTATTTTCTTCAACAAAAATTGTTGCAGTTTGTGAACCCATAGGTTCACCTTCCATAATTACAAGCAAATTGTCTGTGTATTTAACGGTATTGCCGAATACAACATTTACATCAAGTGTTTCAATAGCTATTGTACAGAACAATTTCTCGTTGTTCATCTTACCTTCAAGATTGATGGAAACCTCTCCCAAGAATGGGCCTGTCCAGAAATCCTGGCTTGCGTCACCTTCTGAAATCAAAATGTTCTGGCTTGTCTTGAAAGTTTTTACACCGTCAACTTCTGTTGTTTTGATGTTGTCAACTACAATGTTACCAACAGCCGTTGCTTCCTCACCGCTTCCCAATACGAAGTTGTTCAGTGATAGTTTGTATGTTCCGTCAGTATTTTCTTCAACAAAAATTGTTGCAGTTTGTGAACCCATAGGTTCACCTTCCATAATTACAAGCAACATGTCTGTGTAAACGTTCCTTTGTGCCATTGCAACCATTGTTGTAACAGCCATAAACATAGTGAGTAGAATTTTTTTCATAAGCATTTGTTTAAATTAATATCGTGTTTGTTCAGTTTTTAGAAAATGTAGTTGAAACCGAGTGTTCCATATATTGGTGTCAATGCAAATGGTACGCAGCTATATCCTTTGGGGAATATACTGTTCAAACCCCACTGGAGGTTTGCAAAAACAGCCAAGTGTGTATATATTTTGTATTCACCTCCAGCTTGGATTCCCCAATGAAATTTCTGCAAATCGTTGCTGAACTCATAACCAGCATTTTCTATTTCCAATTTCTCTCCTGTTGGGTCTTGATTGCGTAGGTATCCGTTGTATGCCTCGCCGTCAAATACTCCTTTAAGTAAATACGATGCATATAAACCGGCTCCTACAGTCCATCGTTTGTTTATTGAGTATGTAGCTTGTACTGGAACAGAAATGTACGTATTGTTTACGTGGGTCTTTACATTTCCTGTGAAAACACCTTTTATTTCTCCACCCTCTGGAGTCTTCATTTCCATGTGGTAGTTCTTTGTTTTTGCATCTGTTGTCATACCCTTGGTGTCAAAGCGTACTCCAAATTGCAATCCCCAGTTTGTATTATTGAATTTTTTTTCCACGCTACCTTCAAGTGAAAGGTTTAGTCCGGGGTTAAAGCCTTCTATACCACGTATTTCAACGGGTAATGGCAGTGGAGCAGTTCCACCCAATAGGTAACCTGCACCAATTCTTATCTGCCAACCTTTTTGTGTGGCATCAACAATGTTGACATCGTTATCCTTTAACTCTTTATCCTGTTTTGCCTGTGCAGAGAATACAAGTGTTGTGGCAAGCAATGCTATAAATATCTTTTTCATAGTTGTTCTATTTTAGAATGTTTCTGTGGGTTTTTATTTGTTTTCCCACTCAATTTTTATCTCGTCCACAAAAAGCGTACTGCCTACTGCACCTTCGAAGAATGCTCCATCCTTGCTTGAACTTGCTACAACTGTTATTGCATATTCATTGTTTGCAAGTTTGTTGTAATCGAACACTTTTCCGTTTCTTGGCTCAAAAGGTACGTTGAACTCAGTCCATTCGGCAGGTTCGCCAGGGTTCTGCAACTCGGCAATTAGCACAATGCGGTCGCTTGATGTGATATTTGATCCGTCAAGAGCAACAAAGTTTTCCGGATTAGCTTCGTACAAAACTGCATATATGGCGCATTCGTCTCTGCGAGCTGGTACCTCGTTTTTTTCAGCATCTGTAAAAACTTCTCCAGGAGTATATTTGTAATAGCCTGTAAGTGATGCCGGTTTTGTAGGAACTATTTGTAATCCCATTTTTGTTGCTTTTAGAGCTTCTTTGGGATTATTGAGCTTGAACTCGCCCATAAAGATGTTTCCTGCAGCTATTGGCATTCCCATTTTTTTACCATATGCTCCAGTGTCACATGTTTTCAGTTTTATACATTTGCCCTTGAAACCATCTTCGTAACTTGATGTTGGAAAGTCTTCGGGTTTTTTGCCTTGACCGGTCATTACAAATCCTCCATTTCCACTCGTCCACCAATCAAAATTTGTATTATTGATTGTTTCGTTCCATTTGTTGCAATAAACTTTATTAAGTGTATATTCTTCAAAACTGAATACATGTCCTATAGGGATAACAACTTGTTTTACGAATGATATGTCGTAATTTTTCCACCATTTTCCATCTTCAGAAAATGTTCTATATTGCATCATTATTCCGTTTTCTCCGTTTGCAGTAGGTTCGCCAATCTTTTCAATTCTTGCACCAACAGTTAAGTTGAATTTTGGTTCAAGCTTTTTGAGGTCTTCAAGTTTTATGTCATTATCATCCAATACATAGAATTTTACATAATTATTGTCGATGACAGGATTACCTATTATAATATCCTTATTTTCCTCTAACCAAGCGGCATCCACCGATACAATATCACATTCTGCGTTAGGAGCTTCATCCTGAATACAAGATGAAACAGAGAATAATGTCAGAAGCAAAAGAAAAATTAAGTAATTGTTTTTCATATATATATGTTTTTCAATTCATCTTGCAAAGGTAGGAAAAAAAGTTGAGATAAAATGTTAAAACCGTTATTTTTGATATCTGTGTAGTTGTAATAGGCTTTTTATGGATTGTTTTGCTTGCAAAAAGGACAATTGTTGTTCATAATGTAGTATTCACAAAATCAGGCAAGCCACGGCTTGCCTGATTTTGTAAATATATGTATATCTCTTTTATTCCTTGCTTTGGTCAAGATAGTAAAGGTCACCTTCGAGAATCTGCTCTACACGCATTGTTGCTTCGTCGCTCTTTAAATCGCGTGAGATAAGACGTCCTTCCGGGTCAATGAGTATCATACGTGGCGTTGTATCTACTCCCAGCAACTTGATATTGGGCGACTCTGCACCTATTGGGTCTATGCCCTGAACCCATCCTTCGGCCGTGGTTATTGCGTTGTTCCATGCAGCTTTGTCGTTTTCAACAGAGAGGCTGATAATTACAAAATTCTCCTGTTGCTCTTTTGAAAGGGCATATATCTCCTTTAGTGTTTCGCGTGTCTGCATCGATTTTTCACAGTTGCTTGCCCAAATGTCGAGTAGGATGAATTTTCCTCGATAGTCGTTTAGCTTCACTGTTTTACCATCACCCAATGTTATGGTTATGTTTGGTACTTCGTTACCAACCTTCAATATGCGTGCAAGCACTGCATTGCGGAATGCTTGGTAATAGGGATGTCCATGCAATGCTGTATATACGCTCTTTACCATCTGCTCTGCGTACGCATCGCTGAGGTAAGGCATAACTGCATTGTGCATAAAAAGAGGTGTCATTGGCGAAGCGTTGTTGTCGATAAGGAATCTTATTCTGTCCGCTTCGGTTTTTATGCGTTCTCTCGCTGCTATTCTTTTTACCTCTTGCTTGCCTTCTTTGCTCTCAAGCCACTCTTTGCCGTTCTGCTGTACGAGTGCCTCAATGGCTTTTGCAACTACCTCTTCGGCATTGATATCTATCTGCTTGTACTCTTCGTACAAATTATTTGTAGGGGTTCCACTCAGTTTGCTTTGGCAAGGATTGGACGCTGTAGCTGTGTTTACAACAACTGTACCCGGCTCAACGAACAGTTTGATGCCTTTCTCGTTATCAAATCCGGTAATTGTGTATTGCATAACCGGAGCGTCTGCCGATATTTTGTATTTGAAGGTATAAGAACCTTTCTTTACTTTCGCTGTTGCAACAATTGTTTGGCGACCGTATTCGTCGGTGCTTGTAAGAAAAACCTTTTTTATTGCTTTGCCGTTGGCAAGTTTGTCATCGGCCATCTTTCCGTTTATTACACATAAATCTTGTGCATATACTGCAAAACAGGCTATAAAGGAAAATATTGTTGCTATTAATCTTTGTCGCATAATTGTAGGTTTTTATTTGTTAGCACTGTCAATTATATTCTTCAGTTTCTTTACCATCTCTTCACCTCTCAGCTTGAATTCTACAACGTTACCATCGGGGTCGATAAGGGCGGTGTAAGGTACGCCTTTTACATTGAAAAGTTTGATAGCTTCGCTGTTCCATCCTTTCAGGGTTGATATGTGAATCCAATTCTTGTGTGTAAGACCGTTCTTATCGATACAAGCAAGCCAATCATTCTCTTTATTGTCGATAGAGTAGCTGAGTACAACAAGGTTGTCGCTCTTCTCGGAATATGCAAGAACATCTTTCAGGTGAGGGAACTCGCGACGGCATGGAGCGCACCAGCTTGCCCAGAAGTCAATGAATACATATTTGCCCTTGAAATCGGACAATGCAAGTTCCTTGCCTTCGGGAGTGCGGCCTGTTATATCCGGAGCCTCAGCACCCTCCTTCAGGTTTGCTGCACGAATCTCGTTTACAAGTTCCTTGTACATACTGTGGCTGTGCTGCGATTTGGGAAGAGCATTCAGAAAGTTCTGCACCATCTCGGTATCAAATGCTGGCGACATCGAGTATTTAATGATGTAGAGAATCACAGGTGAATCAAGGTTTTTATATACAAAATCCATTATGGCAACCTTGAAATGAAGGTTGTTTACGTAGAATGTCGGTGTTGTGTATTCCAACTCAACCTTCTGGTCGTCTCTTAGTTCCACAGGGATTTGTGCTTTGGTCTTTTTCATTCGCTCTTTGCTCTCATCTATGCATCTGTTGTTTAAGTCAAGGAACTCCTGATATGTGTCGTTAGATGGTGTACCGGTCACTCTTGCCGCAACGGGGTATGCAGCATCGAATGGTCCAACGTTTATCTCACCCTCCTCGAGGAATACTTGTATGCTACCGTTGTCAAAGCCTTTAATGTATGCTATTACCGGTTTCTCGGGTGCAACTCCTTCAATGGTAAAACGGTTGTTCTCCACCATTGCTTTAGCAAGGGGTACATGCATGCCGTCAACAACGTGGTCAAGTTGTACCTCTGTCACAAACTTGTCGCTGTAGCACAATTGTGGGCTGCTCATTTCGCCCTTGATGACGAATCTCTTCTCCTGTGCCACTGTAATGGTTGCCACTGCGAGCAACGCCATTAAAACCAACTTTCTCATTGTGTATGTTTTTTATAAACTGTTTCTTATTGCAGATTCTCTTCCAGGAATGTTCTCAGCTGTTCATCGCGCAAGCCTGTAGCAATAATGCGGTTGTACTCGTTGAGGATGAACAACGAAGGGACACCCGTTACATTGTAAAGGCGTACAACCTCACAATCCCATCCTTTGAGCGATGATACATTTATCCATTCAAGACCGTCTTTCTCTATTGCCTTTTTCCATCCCACCTTGCTGTTGTCCAATGAGACTCCGATAATCTCAAGTCCTTTGCAGTGGAACTCTTCGTATATTTTTCTTAGGGCGGGATTGTTCATACGGCAAGGACCGCACCAGCTTGCCCAAAAGTCGATAATCTTGATTTTACCCTTTACCTCACTCATTGTTATCGGGTTGCCGTCGAGGTCGGGTAGTGTAAAGTCGGGAGCGAGAGCACCGCCGGCTGTCTTTTCCATACGTTCGATACGTTCCTTTATTATAGCACCGCAGTGTGTGGCTTTTGCTCCTTCACCCATGCTCTTGTACATCTCTTTGGTTTCACGCAAACTCATTTCGCGCATTTCAATGTTCGATAGCATTGTATATGCCAAAATCACATTGTCATTGTTTCTCAAGAATGCACCGGTGAGTTCCTGAAGTCTGTTCTGCTCTATGCGCAAAGTGTCATTCACCTGACTTGCGCTACGGAATTTTTTCGCCTCGCGCAGAGTCTTGTATCGCTCTTGCAATTCTGTTACAATAGCGCGCAAGGAGTCTGATGATGCCATGTGGGCTGCGTAACTTTCATTCAGTTTGCCACCTTTGATATAAAAATCACTGTCGTTGCTCAATCGTGCTTTATAGGCTATACCCGGTTCTGCTATCAAGGTAAAACCACCGGAATATCCCTCGACGATAAGATTGGTGACCATAGGTTCTTGCAAATTCACTTTTAGGTTGAATTTACCTTTCTTGAAATCGCTGTATCCCAAAGTGTCGGTCTGTTTCTCGCCTGTTCGTGCAAGCATATAAAGCCTACCTTGCTTTATACCCTGAACAGTGCCTTTTATTGTGGTTGCATCAACTTTTGCGTAGCTCTGTACCGATAATGTTAGAACTATGCAAAGGAATATTGACTTTAGAATCTCTTTTGTTCTCATTTTATTCAATACTAGCTATAGTTATTTCATTTACAAACTGCATATCTTTGATTTTTCCCCATGGCAGGTTGTTTTCGTCTTTGTCATAAAACAGTGGCTCAAAATCCTTGTCGATATCGGCTGCAGTGTTGAATTTTATTTCAGCAACGGCACCTGCTTGAGTTGTTTCGTTGTATAAAGCGATGCTCAATATTCGTCCAAGATCGCGGGCGTGGCTCGCTGCATCTTCGGTACGGAATTTCATCATAGTAATATCATATCCTTCCGGCGCTGTATATACAGGTACATTGTCACCGCTTGATACGCTATAACGATAAATATTCTTTCCATCGGAATAGAAAAGATAGTTCGTCGTAAACCATGAGTTATACGTAATTGTGTTCAGGTCGCAATTAGGTTTAAATGGCTTCAGTTCTTCCACTTCTAAAACAGCTATTGCAGCCTCGTTATCTGCACTTGTGCTACCGGGATTCTTTCCGTCTGCACTTAGCTTGTAACGATAGAATACATCATTATTGTCCTTGAATATAAAATATGAATTTTGGGTTTCATAACTATCACGATAATTTATATATCCAAGGATGGCAGTCATACCTTCGGGAGATGTAAACTCCGAGAAATCAACTTTTGCATCAAGCAATGGGGTGTTCAGGGTCTGGAACTGGCTTGCAGCTTCATCTTCTTTATGTGGGAACTTTCCTCCTTCTTTTTCTGCATACAAGAAACGGTTGTTCTTTGCATCCCAAAAGATAAAACGTTCGCTTGAGATTGTTGCCGCAGTAATTTGATAGTCACTTTGATGCTCTAATTCACCCTGATAGTCTTCTCCCGGTTTATAGAGAGCATACACTTCATTGCCTATTAATATATTTCCTTCCTCTGAAAGAGCTATTCTATATAGTCCGGCGGCATCTGTAGCACTTCCCACTTGCACCAAATTCTTAAATGTGAAATTTTCGTCCTTTGGCCTTAGAACCATATCAGTACTGTGTTTGATGGTCATTCCATAGGGATTGTATGATTTGGTTCCTCCCAATTCATCGAATACTATCAGTGTATTTGAGGGTCCGCCTCTGCCATTTTCGCCATAAGATAGGTCCCAATAGGTTGTATATGCAAATCCAATAGCATTATTATACCAGTTACCATCATTTTCTTCCGGTGTTACTTTTGTAATGTCTGTACGCACCTTTGTCTCGTCACCTATAATCTCAATATTGCCAAGCTTGCGTTCTCCGTCGTTGCCGTGCAAGACAAACAAACTGTTCTTGAAGATTGGTCGAGTCTTAATCTTGAATTGAGAATAGTGTGACAAGGTTGTTGTCTTGTCATATATCTGCAAAAAGATGTCATACTTCATCTCTTTGCCTACAGGTAATTCAAATTCAAGAAAACCTTTTGAATGTATTGTGTCTTTAATATATTTACCACTCACGTCGGTGTATGTCCTGAACCAGTTGAATTCAAGCTCGTTGAGGTTATTCATAAGTGTCTGATCCAGAGTAACATCTATGCGACGATGGGTCTCTTCTGCACTCAACGCTTGTTGTACCTCTATTACTCTTCCTTCTGCTGTCTCTATGATAGCCGGTGAGAATGTTGCAGATGTAATCTCGTTCATAGAATCGAGAGTGTAATCGTAGTTGCCTTTGTCCTCGTAGCAACCACACAGTATGGTGGCAATCAACAGGCTGTATATAATCTTTTTCATATCAATCCTTTTAAGTTTGTATTTTTACGACAATCTCGTAATCAATAATCATGTCTTAATCAAGTTTTACATCCGGAATATCGAATCTGCTTGATTGTCTGTCGGCTTTTATAATCTTGTAACATTCTTTCAGTCGCTCTTCACCACCAACAGTCTCGTCCCAACCATAGCCGTTCTCAGTGATGGTAAAAGGAAGGATTGTTGCAATGACAAAGTCTTCAGTACCTTCATTTTTGGTCATGGTCTTAATCATGAACTGGTACTTCTTGTCAGAATATTCACCGAAATATTTCTTTACAATTTCTCCGGTTCCCAAATTGTTTGGGTCTTCCCACCAATAAGGTATTCTCATATAGCTTTTTCCGTCTCCATTGTCAATATAAACAGTGGGCTGTTCTACCTCAACCCACATGAGATCCTTGTATTGGTCGATGTTATAGCCCAATTTTGCATATTCATAATATGCATTCTGCATTGCCAAGAAATCTTCTTTGTGGTAGGTTGGTCTCTTCTCTTTCATCTTTTCTTCGGCGTTTTCGTATGCCTGAACTATATTTTGTGTGTTTGCACTATTGACCGAACGTGTAAAATCATAGAGTCTGTAAGAGCTGTAGAATCCAAGATATTCTTTATAATTATCCCAGAAATAAGGTTTGCTGTAACCGGCATTATAAGAAAAATTATCTATAATTGGTATGCTTATTGCAATAGGCTCTTGCGACTCTTCTGTAAGCAGGGCGTTCACAGCCGATACGTTCAGGTCTTCGATATATTCCCAGTTTAATCCATTACCCTCACTGGCTTTAAAATCATTGTAGAAATAATTGTTATTCATGAGATTTGCAAGGAAAGCGTGCTTCTCTCTGTCCCAATTGCCAAGATAGCCTTGTACGTTTGTATCCCATAGACTTGGCTTTTCGTGTACCTCCTTTACATAAATGGTATATTCGTTCTTGCCTGTAATGCCGGTGCCCAAATCGCCTTCGCCGTCAAGATAAATGTTGATGGCATATGTTGTGTTCTCAACCTCGGGACGCTCAACGATGATTTCAACCTCTTTCTGATATTCTTTGTTCTCGAAAACAACCTCGGGAATTGTTACTTTGGCAAGCTCGTAATCCTCGACAGCTCTTGTCTTTATTGACAATGTGCGCTGTTCGTCTTTAAGATAGCCGAGTAACTTCACATTCAAAGTAAAAGGAATGTTTTGCGGATTGCCTACTACGTATTCTCCAAAGTTTATGGTTGTTTCATATTCTGATGCATTCTGATAGTCAAAATAGGCTCCGTTATAGTCTCCGTCGAAGAACTCGGGTTCTATCTTGTCGCAAGCATTGAATATCAATGCCAATGCAAACAACCAAACTATATAATGATTATTTCTTTTCATATCTATTCTATTTGTGTACATGGTTAAACGTTGGGTGTCTCCTCCTCGGTAGAGTTCTCATTCTTGTCGTTCTCTTCGGTCCAACCATACTCTTTTTCGTTGTCCGGTAGAGGGAATATGAGGTTCTCTTCAAAAATTTCAACATTATTGTTATGGCCCAAAACTCCTATTGAACCATGAGATTTAAGGAACCAGAAGTATTGTCCTTCGGCATAGAACTCTTTGCGGTATTCTTTATCCAAAGCTTTAAGAGTCGCCTCTTTGCTATCGCAGGCTTCGTTCTTTGCAATAGATATACCTCGCTTGTTACGTACCGCATTTACATATTCAGCCGCTTCATCACCCTCAGATGTTTCACAAGCTATATAATACATCTCAGGTAGGCGTATTAACGGAATTACCTGGTTGTCATTGTCAATATATTTCTTGCTTAACCACTGTTCGTTATCCTTTATGAATGCAGTACTCTTTGCACGCATATCTTCACTCTCTGTTCCTATTGTCTCAAATAATTTACTTGCAGTAGATAACGCAACGTAGTACTTTATCTCTATTTTATCTCCTTCAGAGAAATATTCGGATAAATTCTCTTTTAACTCGTGCATGCTCAGTCCGCAGAGAACCTCGTCGAACAGAATAGGGTCTCCGTCATTTCCGCTCATAAGGCTTAGTCCGCAATTGTCTATTACATCCAACGCGCATGTTCTTGCCTTCTCTTTATCTCCGGCATAATTGTAAACACGTGCAAGTACTGCGTTTACTGCGTGGTAGTTGAATCGGAATCGTCTGTCGCGATGCAACCTGTCTCCCAAAGAGAGCTCTTTTTCGTAGCTGAGAAGTGTTTTTGCATCTTCAAGGTCTTTTATGATGTTCTTTACGACATCTTCGGCTTTAAGAAGAGGTTGTTTTGACTTGTCGGCAACGGTGCGGTAGGGAATACATTTCATTGATTTTGCGTTGGGATTACCGGCATAATTTATAGGTCCCCAACCGCGTAACAGGTCAAAATGAAGGTACGCACGTATGGCAAGGGCCTCACCACGAATCATGTTGCGTGTGTCATCATTCTTAATGACACTCTCTCCGTTCAAATCGAGCCATCGGAGAAGGTTGTTTGCATTGGCTATAATATGATACTGTCCTAACCAAATGCTTGCAAGTGAACTTTTAGTATTGAATCCTGTACCTTCGTTATCGTATATATATATGTCGTTTGGATTCGTTACTCCGTCGGGGAGTTTGTCGTACATCTGTGCAAGCTGCTCTATAAGGCCAAAACTTAGATTCTTACCGTATGTATCCTCGTTGGTCATTGTTATATACAATCCTGCAAGAGAACTCATAAAACCATTCTCTGTCTCAAACAACTGTGCAGCAGGTACATCTGTCTTGGGAACTTCGTCAAGCCATTCCGAGCATGATGTGAATGAAAATGCAGTTATTAGCGTAGCAAATAATATATATATGGTCTTTTTCATATTTAATAGTCTTTAGTGGTAAACTTTTATTTGAATATCACAGACAATGATAGTGTGTATGAACGTGCAAACGGATAGTCAAGTCCTCGCTCCATCTTTATGCGCGAGATACGTGCTATATCGTTTGTTGTAAAGTTCAAAGCCATAACGTCTATATTTGCGAATCGTAGCAACTTGAATTTGTCACCTTTGAATCGGTAACCTACATTAATTGTTGCAAATCGAATCTCGTTGTCTTTCATTATAAAACGTGTGCTTGCAGGTGTTCCCGCTCCTGTTGGGCTGAAACCTACATAACTTGTAACATCACCCGGGCTCTCCCAACGTCCCTGTCCGGCACGTCTGTCAAGGTTGTATGCCACATTTTGGTTTTCTATTTTGTCAACCAATGTCTGGTTATAAACGACACCTCCATATTTATATGTGAAACCAAGTGAGCATGACAAATCTTTCCAGTTGATGCTTGTAGAGAGTGTTCCGCTTATCGTTGGATTGGTGTCACCTACGGGAACCTTATCGTTTGCGTCCCATGTGAAAGTCTTTGTTCCGTCACGTTTCAGGTACACCTCCTTACCGGTAACAGGGTCAACGCCCAACGACTGTACCACATAAAGTGTTGTAGTTGATTGTCCCTCCTGATATTGTGGCAGTGGGGCTAAAGCAGATTTCATCTGTGCCTCGTTTACCTTCTTCAAATAATCGGACAATTTACGAATCTTATTCTTGTTGTGGTTGGCATTGACGTTGATTGTCCAGAAGAACTCTTTTCGTATGTTCTGTAGGGCTATAATATTTATCGAAGCGTCGAAACCTCTGTTCTGCAATTCGCCTGCATTCATCACCATGCTTGAATAACCGGTTGACGGTGCAAGGTCATAACTTGTCAACAGCTCTTTTGTAATGTTGTTATAGTAGTTGAAACTTACATTGATACGGTTTTTCCATAATCCGAAATCAACGCCGAAACTTGTATTATGGGTTTTAGCCCATCCGAGTTCAGTGTTGTTGAGTCCTAACAACATTGCTCCAAGCACAGGGAACGACTGGTAAGGACGCATAGTCTCGGAATAACTATAGTATTCAATGGCATCAGAAGGGCTGAAGTTCTGCTCTCCTGTAATACCGTAACTTGCGCGGAATACAAGATTTGATACATATCCCGAGAGCCACTTTTCGTTATGTGCATTCCAACGTCCTCCGACAGACCAGAATGGTACAAGTTCGTGTTTCGCATAACGTGATGAGGCTTCACCGCTGAGGTTGAAATCCACAGAGTATCGGTTGTCGTAGCTGTATGAGAGCTGACCAATCAAACCTATTGAACGTGAAATGTTCTCGGTACCGATATTACTCATGTTGGTCTCCATCTTGTTACCAAAGATGAATTCATCCATGTGTGGGTCAGGATATCCTGTAGCCGACAGGTTTACATAGTCGTTACGGTCCTCATTGACAGTCCAGTTACCAAATGCGCTTATCAAGTGTTTGCCAAGTACAAGGTTATAGTTGATACCAAAGTTGCTCGACCATGATGACATGTTTCCGGAACTCTTATAATAGCTACCTCTGCGTGTCAGGTCGTCTTCCAACTCAAAACTTGTGTGGTCGGCAGGAGTAAACTTATCTGTTCCGGCCATACCTCTTGTATATGAAAGCTGCTCTGTTATACGCAGGTTGTCCAGAATCATATACTCCATGCTTAGGTTGGTTGCAATGGTAAGGCTGTTTGTTATGTCTTTTATTCCAATTGTTGCGTCATATAACGGGTTCGTTATAGTTCTGCTCTGTCCACCAACCTTATAGTTGTCAAGTACCTTCTTCTGATTGCCCTCATTGTCTGTGGGGATATAGTATTGGTTCAGTCGTGTATATTGAGAGAAAGAACCGTATGGAGAATTCTTGCTGTCCGATTCTGACAAACTGACGTTTGCACGCATGGTGAATTTGTTTTTCAGATAGGTCATGTTGAAATTTACACCTTTGGTCTGGTTCTCCGACTCTTTCATTACACCCGGTTGCATGGCAAGGTTAAGGTCAAGGCTGTAGCGGAAGACTTCAGTACCACCGGCAACACTTGCCGAATGACGGTGCTGTATTGCGGTGCGCAGAGGACGTGACAACCAATAGCTGTCAACACCACCCAGGACATAACGTAAATATCGGTTGTACAGGTTCATGTCACTTGCATTGTTGGGGTCATAAAGACCGGCCTTCCACTCTGTCTCGAGCTTTTCGGCTGCATTCATCATGTTATAGTCGGTAAGGTCGGGAGATTGTATGGTCATAGTACCATTGTATGATACCGACAAAGCACCGTCGGGAGCAACCTTTGTCTCTACAACCACAACGCCGTTGGCCGCACGTGAACCATACACTGATGTCGCTGCGGCATCCTTAAGGATAGTAATGCTTTCCACGCGCTCGGGGTCAAGGTCGAGAATGCGGCTCATAGGCACGGTAAAACCATCAAGAACGAACAATGGAGTGTTTGGACGGCTCGATACGTTGTCGAGCATAAGGTCCATGCTGTTCATCGATTTTGAACCCAACGACTGGTCACCACGAATCTGGAATTTTGGCTCAGCATTTGGGTCGGAACCGGCACTGTTGTCCTCGATAATCTTGAAACTCGGGTCGAAGAACTGCAAACTCTTTAGGATGTTTGTTGGGTTCATCTTGCGAAGCTCATCACCTTTCACCTCAACATAGTTACCTGTAAAGCTGTTCTTGCTGCGTCGGCTTATACCGGTAATGACAACCTCGTCGAACTCAATACTTGGCTTAAGCTCTACCACAAGGTTGTTCTCAATCTTTAGAATCTGCTTTGAAACAGTTTCGTATCCTACGTATGATATGGTTATAGACTCTTTCTTATTCAAGCGTAGGCTGAACTTACCGTCAAGGTCGGTAACACATCCTCTTGAACCTTTACCTGAACCATCGGTGATGAGCACGGTCGCACCAATGAGCGGCTCTTGTGTGTCGCGGTCAAGAACCTGACCCGAAACATCAAGCTCTATGCTCTTGTTTTCATCCTTATTATCGGGTTCTACGATAATAAGGTTATCGCCCTCATAACGTATTTTGATGTTCTGGTCACCGATAAGGTCGTCAAGCACTTTGTCGAGTGGTTTGTCCTTGACAGCAATGCTGGTTGCCTTATTGATATTCCATAGAGATACTCCCTGCAATGTAATTTTTGCTCCGGCTGCATCGGCAACCATCTCCAGCACTTTGCCTAAAGGTTTGTTGCTTATGCGCAGAGTTATTCCCTTATCCTTCCAGTTTGGGGTTTCTTGTGCCTGCAAGGCTGCGGTATTGCACAATAATACAAACAAGGCAATGGCTATCTTGCAGAAAAACCTTATATTATAATTAGCTTTTCTCATAAGTGTTGTCTCATTTAGTGTCTGTTGTTATTGAAGAAGTAAATCAAGGATACTTCTGTAGTAATTGTCTTTATTGTATTTCTCGATATAATCCTTGTAGAGGACATCTGCTCTTTCTATATCTTGTCCGTTTCTTATGAAATTGCACAATAAGGTGTAGAGAACAAAATCTCTTTGTTGTCCGTCATAGAAACATGCAAGTTCGTTGTACATGTCTTCAAAATTATTAGGTGTGGTATATTTCTCCCCCTTCTCATTGGCTGCCTTTTCTTTTGCATAGAAGCAATAACGCATAAGCAGGCTAGCATATTCTGGACAATTCATGGATTCGGCATCGTTTCGTACAATATATCCGTCCATGATGTTCCAATAGTCGCCAATCTCCTGCTGGTCTATTGCAACGCCACGTACACTCTGGTACATTACAGGATATTCCATGAACGAAAGATAAACATCATATTCAGTCAAAGCCATTACATAATTTTTGGCTTCAGCACTTGCAGGGCTCTTTTCAATGAGAGCCTTTACTTTTTCCATCAATATACGTGAATCGTCTATTCTGCTTTTAGGCTTAATGTCAAGTGCGGCACAGCCCAAAAGCTGGTTCTTGTAACGCAGAGTGCGTTTGATTCCGCCCAAATTACTCAATAAGCGGTTGTTGTTTATAGCGCGCTCACTGCCACTGTATTCTACACTGACATTCTTGCCATCGTAGTTGATGTTTACATGAAGACTGTCTCCGGGTTGCAAAAGAACATTGGTTCGTCCGTTGATTGAAATGCATACAAGTCTGTCGGTATCGAAGTTGTATATATGCTCCTCTCCCGGATTTGTATAGAACTCTTGTGCAATAAGTGGTGTTTGAATACAGTCGAAATAGACCATATCTCTTTGATAACCATATATTTCGGCACTAAGTGTCGTCTTTTGCTGTGCATTTGTTGCATTGAAGGTTGTTAATAGAACAATAATTGCAGATAGCAGACCTTTTTTCATAATTGTAAAGTTTATTTATATAAATATGCCTTAAAAAGGGCAAAAAATTCTTTAATCATGGCGAAGATATTATAAAAGGCGATAAAAACAAATTTGTGATAAATAAAAAACATTAAATTCATGTAAAAATATGTTGGAAATAGAGCTCCGCTAGAAAAAGCGTAGTTATGTATTAATATCCAAGAAACTATATAGCGGTTATCCCGAGCAACATCAATAATATATGAAGGTATTGGCTATTTATAAAAAATCAGTACCTTTGCGAGAATAAACCTGTGAAGTAAACAAAGGATAGGTACAACTTATAAAACACGTAAGATTTTGAACATCGGGTAACTTTAGTCATTACCAATGAAAATATCCATAGACTGAATGGTATTGAGATGAAATAGCAGAATGTCAGAGATATCTATTAGCTACAAAAAACATAAAATACAATGCTTAAAAAATTATTTGGATTCAATCCGGAAAAAACTACGGTCAAAACAGAGATTATAGCGGGTATTACCACGTTTCTTACAATGTCGTATATTCTGGCTGTTAATCCGGCTATGTTCGGTGTACTTGAAGGAATGCCTACCGGTGCAGTGTTCACTTCCACCGCTTTGGCGGCAATAGTAGGCTGTCTTGCTATGGCGTTCATCGGCAAGTTGCCTTTTGGCTTGGCTCCCGGTATGGGTTTGAATGCATTCTTTGTATATTCCGTATGTCTTGGTATGGGATACTCATGGCAGTTTGCTCTTACAGCAGTGCTTATTGAAGGTGTAATATTCATTATCCTCACTGTTACCAATGTCCGCGAAGCTTTCGTGAATGCGATTCCCGAACAATTGAGGAATGCTATAGGTGCCGGTATCGGACTTTTCATTGCGTTCATCGGATTGCATAGCGGTGGATTGATTGTTGCTGACGGTGCAACCCTCGTAGCGCTTGCTGATGTTACATCAGGTCAGGCTCTGCTTGCTATGATT
>JAEIGA010000647.1_pt1 | contig 51413 bp, 95 predicted proteins | sample 9270691 | NCBI WGS metagenome assembly JAEIGA01 (sample SAMN17057246, study PRJNA624740) | gut metagenome | biome: biome; isolation source: fecal sample | host: Bos grunniens | place: China: Xizang | collected 2019 | reverse complement strand
GAATTTGTTTGATGCCACCAATATATGGCAAATTCCCCAAACGCACTTTGTGTTAACGCACGTTCAAGGGAAAATATTGAAGTCGTGTTTCAAGTTGGCTTCCGTATACGCACCGTTTTCCATAAGAGCCTTGAATTGTACGAGATAGAACTCTTTCAAACGCTCCGAATCGGGAAACGTCTGGTGTGTTCTATGCTTCCACCATATTTCTAATTTTCCGTCCATGAACGAAAGATAAGCCTCTTCCAAATCGTCCACATGAATACAGGATAATTTTCCCATACTCCTATGTATGTCGGTTGGTGTCATTGCGGTTTGTTTTTGATGCCTCTAATATAGGAAAACAATAATTATGCCGCAACGTGTTAACAACTAATTGCCCAATCCTCTCCTGCGATTTGCAAATCACACATTGTGTCAGCAATATATTCAAACATATCGCTTTGATAATCGAACTGCTTGCTTTCAATCAGTTTTCCGTCTCTTAGCAATTGGGCTTGGAATTTCTCTTTATCGTCAAGCCAACAAGTTTTGAATGAATACTTCATAGTCCTATTTGATTTTGTTTTGATGCTTCCAATATACGCTGTTTTATCCAAACGCGTCTTTATGTTAACACTACGTTTTTACATAAACAAAGATTGCGTCAGTTCTTTTAGTACTTTGAAAATACCATACTTGTCACATTCTCTCCAAGTAGTCCCGCATAATGGAGCGCGTCTTTCGATTTCATATCCGGTTTTATTCTTTTCGATTTTCAGCAAAGCGGAGTAATAATCATTTTCCCTAATAACAACACATTCATAGTCGGCTGTTTTTGAAGATTCGTAGTTACATTTTCCGACTTCAACTTCGGCTTTTGCGTTTGAAGCGTGTTTTCTTATTCTTCTCCATTCTTCGCTGTTCCAAGGGGTTTTGGTATATTCATTGAAAACCTTGTTCAAATAGTCGGCAACCGCCTGCAAAGAGAAATCCTCATAGAGTTGCTCCATTTCCTTTTCAACGTTCTCAATACGCTCCGTGACAATTTGAACCATACAATCGGTTACGGCTTTGGAGAAATTGTTCGTATAGTGCGATTCACCTTTGCTGTCAAAGAATCTAACCCAACCTGCGTGGCAAATTTCTTTGTCAAGCGTTCCTTCCGTGAAAACGCTTTGTAACCTTTTGCGTTCCTCATTGGTGAAAGTGATTTCCTCGCCCAAAACTTGTAAACGCTCGTTGAGTTTTTGAATGTTTCTTTCCATAGTATTATCTCATTTGCTGTTTTGATGTCACCAATATACGAAACGTTTCGGAGTTACGGAGCGTGTTAACAATTTCTTATTTACTCGCAATTTGTTTCAAAGCGTCAATTGTTTCGCGAAAAACACCGATTTTTTCCTCGTCAGTCATAGTTCTGAACGTTTTACCATACTGGTATTTGGGGTTGTTATCTATTTGTTCTAAACACAAATAATAAATAAATGGTGGATATTCCCTTTCCTTATCCAACACATCGGAAAGTTGATTATTCGCCATTTCTATTGCTTTTTCAAAGCAATTCTCTTCTTCAGCCAAATGATAATGCTTGACTAAATGGAATAAAGAATCTATTGTTATCATATAGTAGTATGCCGTTTGAAATATGATGCCCCCATTATAACAAAAGGGTTTCGTATCGCTGAGCGTGTTAACACACCGTTCCGGTTTCTTGCAGCTTGTGCCCCTCAATCTCACCATAAATGAGTGCGATATCGAAATAGGCGTCGAGCGGACGTTGGGTAATATCCTCGATTTCCGCTATTTGCTTGTCCGTTAGTTCGCTGTACTTTGGATAAGTGACACGGACTTCCTCTTCGGTGCCGCTGTCGGTGCAAACGGCTTGTCCGTCCATAAACACACCCCATAAAAATCGTTCTTCACCGTTTTCATAAATGACGAGTTCGTCCTCGTTCTCATAGAGTTTCTTGCTTCTTGCCATAGTGCAATTTGTTTTTGTTTGAAATCACTAATATAAAGAAACACTCTGTATTGTTGTGCGTGTTAACGTTCCTCGTTTTTCTTTTCAACCTTCTCTTTCAGTTCGTTAATGAATTTTTGAGCGTCTTCGATTATGTAGTCACCACATTCCACGATTTCCCCACATGAAAATGATTTGGTGTAGTCGTATTTGTCATCCATATTATCCCAAACGTCCTCGCCATACGGTGTATTTATCGTTGGTTTATCAAAAACCACAACCACCAATTTGTCGGAATTACGGTGTTCGTAAACGGCATAGTTTCTTTGTTCACCTCTATAATGAAGCGAAAATACATAGCCTTGCTCACGACAATTCTCATACCTACCAACCGTAAACGTTGCTTCGTTATAGTTTCCTTCTTTATTGTAAGTTCCGTTAACAACCCAACTATACATTGAGCGCAGATATGCTAAAACTGCTTGCGCTTGCCAATTTGCGCCGTCATCCAAATACTTGTCTACTTGTACCATTGTTGCTTGTTTTTTGTTTGATGCTTCTAATATACGGAAACGCCCTGTATCGTTGAGCGTGTTAACATTGGGAATCTTTGACGTTTTTGAAAAGAATTCCACAAAGGAAATTCAGTCCAAGAGCTCTCCAAAACGTTAATTTACCAAATCCACAAAGGGCGGGCATAATCCAATTCCAAAGCCACATTGTTGGAAACCCCATAATAACCGCGAATAAGCCTATCGCCAATATTGTGAGAAAAAACGCTGTAATGTAACTCCCAATGGAATGTTTCACAATTTGTTTGCCTGCCATATCAAAAGCATTCTTAACTCTGTTTTCCATGCTGTGCTGATAGCTGTAATACTTCTTTTTATTTGCCATGCTGTTTCTCCATTGCTTTTCGTAAATCATCAAGAAGTTCAGTAGTACAGAATTCACTGCCTTCGCCAAATTTGTGATTGTCTTCAAGATAGGAACCTGCATTATTTTTAATCCATTCAATGACTTTCTCGCTATCCCAAAGTCCTTCCTTTGGGTGTTCGTCAGCCCATTCAGCACCTCGTATAAAATACATTTCAGCCAATACGTCATCGGTTGTCCCATTAGCATTGTATTTAGCTCCTCGTTTGATTTCTTCTTCTCTTGTCATTTTGATTGAATTTGTTAGATTGAAAAACATTCGTTCCGTATAGCCTTGCTTCTTCAAACCGCTGACGAATTTCGCCAAGGTGCGTTTGTTGTTGGTGAGGAAAATGTCGTAGAAATCCGAGCCATCGTTGTGCTTCTTCTCACCATCGTGGTAGTTGACAACGTACTTTGAACTCCCAACATTGTATTGAATGTAGTAAACCTTATCCAAAGCCAAAAGGTGAATGATTTGCTTGACAAACGGATGGCAATACGTTTTGGGTAGGTTTGTCAAGTCGCGCAATAGTGTGATAATATAGCCGTAATAAGTTTCGCCATCACGATACGCTCCTTGAATCATCATTCTTCGATTGAATGGAATCAATGTTCCATCTTCAAAAACAGCGTTGACATCGTTAAACGCGTCAGCCTCTTCAATCTTGACAATTTTGTTTGCTTCCATAGTGCTATATCATTTTTGATTTGATGCTGTCAATATAAGGAAATGTTACGGTTTGTTGGGCGTGTTAACATTGAGGCTAGTTCACGTACCACCCATCGGGCGTATTAGTTGAAACCAAGTCAATACCAAGTTTCTCACAATCTTTGTAATATTCTACAACCTCTTTTTTAGTCACCTCACGTTGATACTGCTTCACTTCGTCAAATTTGTCTAACGCAAGCAAAAGTCTATCCGTGTGTGTTCCTATACATTCCAACTCTTTGATGGAAACATAGCAAAACGTTCCTTGAACCAATTGATAGGTTTCGCCATTCCAATAGCAATAGCCATCGATATGGATTTGCTTTTCTCCGTGTTCGTCAGTTTCGACTTGATAGGCGAACAAGTCAAGGTATTTGTTTACTTTCGTTTGCATAGTGCTATCTGATTTTGTTGATGCTTCTAATATACGTCTTTTTCTCCAAACGTGTTTTGTGTTAACTTATCCGAACATTTGTTTAGCCCTACGATTCATTTCAGTATAAGTCATTGAAATTGGATATTTGCCACCAAACGCTCTGCCCATTCGGAAATGTTCTTTTTTGCCATACTTTGGTGCATTTAACTTAATTTGGCTTTTGTCAAGTCCCATTAATTGGCTCATAACCCATAATATGATAGCCTTTTCGTATGACACGTCATACAGAAGCATTCTTCTATTTATTTCTTCATGAAATGAAGCAAAAGAGTTGTTAAACTTTCCATAACCATTTGTTGTGAAAGAAAGCCCAAGTTCCTCATAAAGTTTATCAATTGTAATTAGCATAAAATGTGCTATTTCTTGGTCAGTTTTAGGTGTCCAAGCATATATTTTGGAGAAAAGATAACCTAAATCGTTTGAAATATTATCTGTTTTTTCATACCAGCCCTTAGCATAAAGGACTATATCGTTATATACGAAATTTGTAATCATACTGATTGAATTTTGATGTTTCTAATATACGTCTTTTTTTTCCAAACGCGTTTTGTGTTAACTCAACGGCTCTTTGTATATGAAAATGAGGCTGTCGGGACACGAACCGTCTTTTTTGGAATAGCGTGCGCCTCTCAATTGTGGGAAACGCTCGACAATCTTTGAAAGCGACTTTTGGGTAAAGTGGCGTTTGTCGGTTGTGTTCAATTGAAAATCAACGTAATCACGCCACACGCTAACCGGATAAACTTCCGTACTGCTACCGCTCATCCATGAGTAGTCGTAGATATACTTGCCGTATTTGTCAAGAACGGCATAAATAACTTCTTTAATCCAAGACGGTGTGTTAACCCACTTGTCAGCGATAATTCGCTTTGCCTCGTTGATTTTTTCCTTTTTCATTGCTTACCCTCCGTATTTACGTTTTTGATTTCTCCAACTTTTTTTTGAATGACTTCTTGTGCTTCTTTATCCCATCTTGCCATAGCGTCAATATAAAACACTTTTGCTGTGTCAGCGTCAATTACGGCAATAGATTTACCTTCTTCATCGTCGTCACCAGTTAACCAAGCGTCAACATACCAATAACCATCGGTTTCGTCAATGTAATCACAGCGGATTTCCGCCCAATGTTTTTTATTTTCCATAGTGCTATTTGTTTTAAATTTGATGTTGTTAATATACGAAACGTTTTTTATTTGCGGAGCGTGTTAACGCAATAGCTTTACATAGGGTATTACCTTTGTTTCCACCTCGTTTTTGGTGTACCACTTGTAATTGAAACGGCTCTGTGATTTCACAAGGTGGGCAAACTTGCTACCATCAGTTGCAACATACGGCACAACAACTTTGAACCATTTGGAAAGCCAACCGTTTGTGAATTGTTTCACCTTTGTTTCCGCAATCCTGCCCACGCAATAGCGTTCGGAATAGTCCTTGCAAATCAACAAAACAACTTTATCAGTATTACGCTTCGTTGGTTCAGTGCCACAAGACAATTTCGTACACCTTGAAATGTGTAGGTAGCCGTTTGAGAGGCGGTTGACTTTGTTCGCCATTGCGTAGAATCTTGGCCCGTGGTGATAGTGTGCGCCCGTGTCCTCATTGTGTGTGACGTGCAAATAAGCGTGTACCATTTCGTGTGCCATGATTTCCTCAACATCGTGGCGGTTCATGTTGGGATAGTAGTCCGTCAACCCGATTTTATGCTCCTTAATGAAATAAGTCCCCAACGTGGCTTTCTTGTGGAAAAGGCAAAATCCGGGGGTTGGAATCTTACCTTCAAAATACTTGGTGTTGTAGTCCTTGAAAATATATTGCATTAACTCGATAAGTTCGTTCTTTGTCATAGGTGTCTTATTTTTTAAAATATTTGTACGTTTTTCTCGAAGATACAACACAAGGTGTCGCATAATCGCCCATATCAATATACAGCAAAGTATCGGTTGGCTCTCTCTTTATTCCTATTCCGTTTACTGAATATTTTATATTATCGCATTGCGGAATATCAGTTGGAATAACATATTTTGCAACTATTGATGTTATTTCCCTTTTATGCAAAGTTCCATTGGTGTCGGCAAAAATTACAATATCGCCTTCATTCAAAATGTTATAGTCTTTGTCATAGACAATAAAATTTCTTTTAGCCATAGCCGTATCGTTTTAATTTTGATGCTGTCAATATAGCCAAACGCTCCGAATCCCGAAACGTGTTAACAATAATGTCGGTTGGCTGTGTTAACACAAACGAGGGCTTGGATTGAAAAACGTATATTAGAAACATCAAATTTCAAATAGTGCTATGAAAAACAAAGTCAGACAACTCTACGTTACAATCTACCGTTATCCAAACGCGGACTGCACCAACCACGGACTTTCCTCAAAGCACGACACCTTTGTTTGTTTTGACGGAGAAATCGAGGACGTGAAAAAGTATGCCGAGGAAAACGGCTACGACATTCACGAATGCCTCTATGTCGTGAGACGCATCTTGTGGGGAGAACCTCACCCTTATATTACCCCATTGGCTTGGGCTATTAAAAAACCCGAAGGCTGCACATCTTTTGGCGGTAACTATGCGGTTGGCGATAGCCGTTGGAACGATTGGTTCGGACACCATCTCCCAATTCCGATTCACGATAGGTTGGATTCTTGGGAAAATTACGAAGTGTTAACACGCTGAACGTTCGGGAAAGTTTGTGTATATTGGAAACATCAAATTCAAACTAACAATGGAAAAGTCAATCAACTACAACGAGTTTAGAAACAAAATAGGTTGGACGCCTAACAACTATCCGTATAGCGTGGACAAACTCAACTTGGTGAATGGAAATAGCGGTGTAAAACTTGGTGGAACATTAATTAACGGAACACATTACAACGTATACTATAATGAGAACGTAGTTGGTGGAAATGTATATTTTCCGATTATCTTTACAGACAAGTCAAACACCTATAAAGTGCAGGATGCAGCCGATTTGGAATCGTTTTTGAACGGAGAACTCAAAACGGAAAACAATCAAATAACCGAACAAAAAGAAACGCTCCGTGAACTTGATTACATTCAAATCCGTATGCACGAAGTTTCAAAACCAAATCGTATTGTATTTGACGAACTCTATTCTTGGAGTAAGGAACAATTCTATGGCTATCAATTCGTGGAGTGTTAACGCGCTCCGACAAACCAAATAACTTTTGTATATTAAGAACATCAAAACATTCAAAATCGTATAGCACTATGGAAAAAGTAACAATCAATCTCAAACTCGGTGACAGATTTAGAAACGCTGACGAAATCTTCGATGATGCCGTTATTTTCAAGGTTACTAATTTGAGCATGGAAAAAGACGGAATCACTTGTGACGTTTATCAAAACGGGCAATATCTTTACAGCCAAGTTCTCGGTTTGTCCGAAACGCTCCAATCCCTTGAAAACGGCTCGTTTGTTTTCGTCAATAACATAACGAAAGGTTCTATCAACGAAATCTTGCTCACCGCTGACGCAACCGAACGCTCAATCAATGTGCTCCAACGAGAAAACCACGAACGCATGGTTAACGCAATCATTGATATTGTCAATGAAAACGGCGGAAAAATCGAGGCTTCCGAATGGGAAGGCGTTTTGGACGAGAACATGGAAATTACGTTCATTTCGGAGGACGGAACGTATATCAACAACTATTGCGAGGTTGAGGAAATATCAACGTTTGAACTGAGTGACGGAACACCGAGTTTCACAATCAAGTGTAGCAACACTGACGATTATCCCGAATACTCTATGGACTATGAAACCGTTTGGAGTATTTTCCAAACCCTCACAGAGTGGTACTTACAAAAAGAAGGTTAACACCTTGCACGCCTCAAAAACTTTTCTTATATTACAAGCATCAAACAACAAATACAATCATGAGTAAGTCAAAATTTGCACGTTCAATCCACAATCAAGGTATCTCCAACATTGAAGACGATATCATTCGTGGAACGTTTCCGAAGTACGACAGAGGTATGTCCTCAATCATTACGGAACAATTCAAGACACGCAAGCCCCTCAACTGCAATCAAGAGGTTTTCTGCGGTTGGTTCACCGCTCGTATCTATGTGGGCAACCATATCGTGGGACGCTACAAGTTCGACTGCACAAGTTTCGATGTGCCGTATTTTACGGAGGACAGCAACGAACAAACCAAAGTTACCAAAATCAACTAACCAAATATGAAAGCACAAAAAACATTTTTGGTTTGCTTCACAAGTTGGGGAAGCATTTGCCTACGCAAAGAGTTTCCTAGTAAAAACGCCGCTGTTAAAGAAGCAAAATGAATGATTGATAATGGCTTTGCCTTTTCTTACAAAACAAAAAAATCAGTTAAATGCTATGGATACAATGAAAATTAGGGCTGTCAACCTGTATAAGGACGAATTGGAAGAGCCAATGATTTTGGATGGCGGTTACCACAAACACACGCTCCAACACACTGAAACATTGGATATTCAACACGAAGGGCAGCATTTCTACCTCTATTGGGACAATAAGCAAAACGCCCTCAAAATCATTGACGTAACCAATAATGGTACGCTCTGCGTTTTTCCCTCAACAACAAACGGAATTCTTATCAAAAGCGTAAAACAATGAATACAACAATTTCAAAAGAGATTGAACAACTGAAAGAAAAAATTAATAGGTTGGAAAATTTCATAAAGGAGCATATGGAACACAAGGACTATCGACAAGACGAAAGAGAGGAAGCCGCTTTCCAACGATACGAAAGCGAAAGGGATAAAGAGGCGTTTGTGCAGGGAGCGGCTTGGGCTGACGAACACCCGAAACGTGGAATGGTTGATATCGAAGAAGTATGTTCGTACATTGCCAACAATATGCGCTGCAACGGTTACACTTGTCAAACAAAGTTCAAGTTCATCCAATCACTCCGAGACGAGTTCAAAAAAAATTGAATCATGATACGCAACTACGACTTGAACGACAGCGACTACGACACCATCTACAGCAATTGGAGCGCGGAAGCACACGAAAAATACAGCGTGGACTTAAACGGCGTGTGGTACAAAAACGAAGACGATGAGAGAAACTAATAGAATTCCAATTCCATACGGCTGGACTATTGCTGGCGGAATGTGTGCCCCAATAGAATTAGTAAAAAAATCTACAATGAAACATGAACAACTCATTCATAGCCTTACTACTGGAAACGCTCGGCATATCCGAAGCACAAACGGCGGAAATCTCAAAAGTCATGGATACTGAGGATATCCAACCGTGTATAACGAGAGACGTTCTACAACCCGCGTTGAAAGGTGAAAAAGTGGGAGACACACTTGTCCCTATAATGCAGTTTAAGGCATTGGATGCGTTTTGCAAACGTGCCGGAATGAAGGTGACGGATTTCAAACCGCACACCAAAAACGGTGAACTATATTTCGGAGAAAACTAACTTGGAAGATGCCTGCTTGTGTTCACGAGCATGGTTGCCACTCGGGTTCAGGCTCGGGTGGCTTTTTGTTTACCAAATCGACTCGATTGAGTACAACTTGTTAACACGCTCGGAGATTCAGAAATGTTCCGTATATTAAGAGCATCAAAACAAACAAAAAATGAACGAGAACGAAAAAATTGCAAAGATAAAAAAACTCATTGAAAAGACTGAGTTTGATTTAATTGAAAATGCGGCACAATGCCTAATTGATATTATCCTAATTGTATACAAATGAAAAAAACAATTAAAGGCAAAGATTATTATTTGCCAACCTTGGCACAAATTGGTGATTACCGTTATGCTGCCGAAGTGTTTTGTAAATGCGAAGAAAATAATGAATTTGATGATTACGTTAAAACCGTTAAAAATTGGATTTTTGATGGAATATATTGTGGCTCTTATGGTGAATTGATTTGTTTCACCTGCCCCATTTGTGGAGACAAATTTTGTTTTCATTGCAGGGTTTACGACAATTGGGAAAATTGGGGCTTTTTTGAAAAATACATCAAGTGAACGTTAACACCTTTCGGGTTTCCAAATCGTTTCGTATATTACAAACATCAAATCAAACGAAAAATGAACGAGAACGAATTAGTTGAAACACTTAAACGTTGTGCAAATTTTAAAGCTGAGCGTAAGCCTAACGGAGTTCTTACAGGATATGGCTCTATATCACACTTTCCTAAATGCCATGATATGACGCCAGCCGAATACGATACACACTACGAGAAATGCAAAAAAGAACTTGAAGCATTGCCTTGGGAAAAGGTTGTGGTTTTACCTAGAATGCCCCTAGAAAGCGAATATCCAACAGAAAACGGTGAATATATCACAATGTTGGACGCTAACGAACATGAAGTCATTGTCAACACGTTCAAAAACGGTTCGTGGCTTCTTTACAATAGAACACACGTCAAATGGTGGATGCCGTTAACACAAACAATGATTGAAGAATTATTTGTATATTCGGCGCATCAAAATGAAAAAAAATGAAAAAGAGATTCACCACAAAGGTACGCTACGTTGAAGGTAAATCATTACCTTGGTACGCATACGTCACAGACAACCTAACCTGTTGCAAGTTTGCCAACAACTACGATACTGAGAAATCAGCACGCGAATGGATTGAGTGGGTAAAACAAACCTGCGAAAAAGGTAGAAAAACGCCTACCAATTGGAAATGTTAACGCCACACACGTTTAATAGGAATTCGTGACTTCATTAAAATCGTGCTTCCGCGCATTTTGGAAAATGAGAATTGTCAAGAAGCGCATTTGTCATACGAAAATGGCAGCCCTGCATATGCTTATGATAGTTGTCATTTGACATTCTACGAAAACGGCGTTGAGAAAATAGCACTGCGTAAAAGGGGCGAAACCGAATATACTATCATGGATGCGGCTACTTATCGTGCAATCAAAAACAGAGAACTCTAACATGAAGAACTTATATTACACGCTCAAAATCCGTCTTCTACAAACGCTCTGCAATCTTGAAGCGTGGGCATATAATGACTACGCAAGCAATCCCCATTGGTGCAACTCACTTATCGGAGCGGCTGCGTTTATCTTGTGGGTGAATCTGTGTTAACACGCTCCGTCTTTCCAAAAAGTTCCGCATATTAACAACATCAAATCAATCAAAACACAATAGCACTATGGAAAAGAAAAACATTTGGATTGTTGTCACATGGGACAACGAATCAGCAAGACTGACAAGCAAAAAGAGTTGGAACACCGAAGACGCGGCAAAAGATGACGTTTACGCTTGGTACGTTGAGTCCAAAACGGACGAAAACTGCGAGGGCGCACAAATCGATGACGATGGGTTGTTTGCCTGCGCTATCATTAACGGACGTGAAGAGAGTTGCGAAACGTTTGAAATTGAACTCTAAATCTGTATAGCACTATGGGAAAAACAGAAGAAGTAAAAGAACGTACCCAAAATTTTGCCGACAATATTAAACGTCGCATGGACTATCTTATCGAAAAAGCATTCAGTACCGGAGCGTTTGACATTGATTTCGCTCACGAATACGGCACTATAATCCCACGCGCAATCGTTGCAGCAGCCATGAAAACACTTGTCGAAGACGAGGCTTCCAATAGTGCGGTGAAAAAAGAAATGGACAATATCTACATATTCTTATAGGATTACATGAAACCAACAAACTACACTGCGGAACTGGATAACTACACTGCGGATAGTCTGGAACTTGTCAAACACCATATCCGTCATGAATTTCACTACAAACGCACCGACTATATGTGGCGCGAGCGTTTCAACGCTAACTATCGTATTTTCACGAACCGAAACGGAAAACGCGTATCGTATTGCGAAGCGTTTGAACATAGGGACGGAACAATTCATTTCACAAAAACTAAACGACTCGATTGAGTACAAAACTATTCGGATAGCATCACCTCACCTGCAACCACCCAAACATAGACGAAAATCAAAAAGGAGTGCGCTGGAATTGCAAACTTTTCAAACAAAAAAGAAATATATAAACACGAAGTCCAATGGCATATATCTTACTGAATGAAGAGCCCTGGGGCGTTGAGAACTGCCCATTTTCAAAAGGCGATAAAAAGTGTATTTTAGACGATAACAACCGTTGCCGTTGCATTGCCTATTACCCAAACGGAACAACGTTTGACTTTTTCAACTGCTGTTTCTGTATCGCACGCAAAGAATCAAATGACGATACGTTGTGTTAACACTAACCACGTTTTGAATGAAAAGCGTATATTATTAACATCAAAATTCAAACAGCACTATGGAAAAATACATCAAGCCTTTTATCCCGTTCTGCAAAGACTACCTCAAAGAACAACTTGACGTATACGTAGAACAAACCCACTACGCTTGCGATTTGGGCTATATCCTAACCGAAGGTATCAACGCAAACGGCTCGTTTACCTACAGCCGAGAACTCGCAAAGGACTATCTGAAAGAATGGTGGGACGAGGCTGGCGACTACGCTGAATTTGAGAAGTTTAATTTCGGCGAGTACGAGCATAACCCATTTGAAAACCCAGAAGCATACACCGTGTGTATGGTTATCCAAGGTGTAAACGGCTTGCTTGCCAAATGCTCCTTCATTGACGAGAATTGGAACGAAGAAATTTATTTGACGGAGGAGAATATCTGGCGTATCAAAGACGAGCTTGACGAACTCCCCGATGACGTGGACGTGTTCTAAAACCATATAACACTATGCTAAAAGTTAAAGATATCGAATTACCGTTCTTCTACGGTTTTTACAACTCCCCATTGGAAAACGATGACGAAATCTTTTATGAAATCGGAGACGAGAGAGTTTTCGGCTTCAACGCCAAAGCATACAGAAACGAAATTGTCAATTGCTTCACGGAGGTTTCCAAAAATTATCTCCCCGATTGGATTGAGGAAATCGAAGCACCCGAATTGGATTCTCCAAAGGAATACAACTTCCGCACCGACAGAATCTACGTCACAGCAACCCTCACGGACGATTGGAAACAAAAGATGGCTGACTTTTTCCGTACAAACGACAAATGGTTAAGCGAGCGTATTAAAAGAGATTGGACTAGCAGAAACGGTTTTCATTCGTTCATTTACAACAATATCAATCTTTTCTGCACAGAACTCCTTGATGCCGAGCCGAGATATTTATCCATCGTACTCCAATACGCCATCGAACTCAACACGGGTAAAGACTACTACTCAATGCAATGGCAATTGACAGACAACACGCTTGAAGAGTTTTGGAAATGCAACACATTGCGTGACTACGTCTACAAAATAGAGAAAAATAACACTGAAAACAACGAAGCCGACAATGTATCAAAAACGGCAAACGAACCAAACACAACCGAAAACTAAACAACCAACCACGTTCGAGAAAATCGAGCGTTTCATAACCAAGATAGCCGAGGAATACGGCGCGACAATCGAAAAAAGCAACCGAAGCAGATACTTCAAATTCAACGACAGAGTCCTGCGCCTCTCAAACCATATCGGAAAGAACTCATCCGGCGCAATCTCTATCATAGTACCATACGGCGTTTCCAACGAGGAACAACTATTCATTCTGCACGTTCATTCCACGGGGAACATCCAAACGGTTACACTACCACAACTCAAGGAATTCATACGCACATTCGCGCTTATCTCTGACTTCCTTGAACCAATGGTTAACACTACCACGCTACAACACGTGCAATCAAACGCACCTCAATCCACAAGCACCATACTGGGCTACCCATCGTATCGGTTTTCGGAAGCCCAACTTAACCAAATCAACCTCTTCATACAACAGAACCGTCTGGGTGAGACTACAAAAAATCCAAAATGAGGTTGTTTTTAGCCTCGCTGACGCGTTTTTAGAACAAAGTTGATAAATTACACGTCTGAAAAATAAAAACACCTTAGAAGGAATGTTTCATAAGTTTTGATTGTTTTGCCCTCGTCATGCTCCGGTTTGGCGAGGGTTTTTTGAAAATGTTAACGTTACTGACGGTTGGAGAAAAACGTCGTATATTGTAAGCATCAAAATTTGAACAAATTATGACACAAGAAGAAAAACAATTATTAATCAAAGACATCTGTGCAAGATTGCCTTATGGGGTAATTATCCACACTTGGTATGAAAAATATTTAGACATTAAATGCACGGGGGTTAATGTGTATACAAACGCGGTTGATTTGGACATTCCCGATGACGATGATGCGAGGGTGTATGTGGATAATGTAAAGCCCTATCTCCGTCCTATGTCAAGTATGAGTAAGGATGAAATACAGGAATATAAAACACTTTTTAGATGGATTGAAGTAGATGGTTGGGGTGGCGAAACTGTTTTAGATTTTGTTGTAAAAATGGAGGATTATATATATCTTGGTGATATATTGAATTGGCTTAACGCTCATCACTTCGATTACAGAGACTTGATTGAAAAAGGGTTAGCATTGGAAGCCCCCGAAGGAATGTACGGCGAAAATTGTTAACACACTCACGAATTGGAAAGCGTTTTGTATATTGGAAACATCAAAAACAAACACACCATGACACTGAATGAACTAAAAGAAAGGGTGGCGGTTTCAAGAGAACGTGGATATAACTCTTATAGGGTTACAATCTACTACCGCAACGCTTATTACCAATGCCACAGCAACAACTCCCTTGCATGGGATAGGCTGGATGATAACAACTACCGTGACAATGAGATGAACGGTTCCTACACCAACAAAGGAGCATATCAGGCGTTCTATGACGAATGCAAACGAAAAAACGGACTTAATTGATATAGCACTATGGCAAAACACACTGACTCCATCCGCAGACGCAACCGCTATATTGAAGGGTTGAAATCGGAATGCCTCACCGAAATGTCCAACGACTTTGACGCCATTATGGACGAGACAGTGAATTTAGCTATTACCCTACCATCTACAAGTGACACTCTTCAAGGGTTCGATTCCCTAGGCAGCCGCCACAAAATTTTATATACTACCACATGAAAAAGAAACCAAAGGAGGAAAAGCCGCGTTTGGTTAAGGTTTCTAACATTGAATGCACAAACGGCAACCGCATAGTTATCGGACAGCGCAGAAGGGAAACGGAAACCGAACCTATCGTATGGGAATATGAAATTCTCAATACACTCAATGAATCAATTGCACACGGCGAACACCAAACAGCACACGAAGCGTTTATGGACGCACTACCAAAAGCAACAGGAGAATGAAAATTGAGATTAGAGAAATTCTACTGAAAGACTACACAAAAGGACAAAGCATTCTGAATTTTGCCACTGACGGAAATTCAGTAAAATGGGATAAAGGCGCTGTGTATCATTATCTCAAAAAGAACCCGGTATTCGTGGAGAAACAACCCGATGAGGAAATAGAGCGTATGGTACAAAAAGCAAACATAATGGTTAAGTCTCCGGATTGCCCGAACAACATCAAAAACCGTTTCTATGTTTGGAAGCACCGTTTTATCAGACATCAACTAAAAAATGGAAACATATCCGAAATATGGGAGTCTCCGGAACATTATTCGTTTGTTTTGAGAAACAACATTATTCTCCACCAACTAAAAAACGCGTTTCCACACGGCGTTCCATTCGTAACCAAACAAGTGGAATATGAACGCAAACCTAACAGTACAACATACCAACAAGAATACGTTATGGCTACCATGCTACAAATGGCACTGCAATGCTATTGTTAACAACAAACGCGTTTGAAATAAACGACGTATATTACGAGCATCAAGCAACACAAACCCAAATAACACTATGAGAGGAAAAAATCTACGACTTTCACGGAGACTTGTGTCATTGTAACTGGTGCAACAAAACTTTAGTCGTACACATCGGAGAAGGCACCTGCCCATTATGCGACAAAACGGGCTATCTCATGGATATTGCGCAAGACGTAACCGTATATTGCGAGGAATCTACACTTGGTTAATCCTCACGCGTGCGCGAGTTAACAGACTATAACACTATATGTGTAAGTATCGTAGTCTCGTGCGCGTGCGCCCGCTGATCATCCAGTTATAATACAAGATCCTTAAGGTTCTATTTTCCTCGCGCACGCACACACGTTGTTGGAACTTCTTCTTTTGATTAAAAAGAAGTTCCAACGTTATAAGGCTCCGGATAATAGAACGTTCTAATTTGGTCAAAAGATTCTATTCAAGATTTTATAAAAAAGATGTACACAATTAACAAAACTGATTTCATGGAAACGCTCAACGGAATTATGAGCGCACCAAAAGGTACACTCGCTTATCAAATGAGAGACTACTGGGCTGAATTCGCCGTTTCACTAAACGCGGACAAACTCTACGAATCAGCCGAATGAAAAGCGTGTTAACAGCAAACACTTTTCCAAACGAAATCCGTATATTGACAGCATCAAAACAATTCAGATAACACTATGGAACTTTACCGTATCACAACCAAGGACGGAATTATCCACGTCATGAAGGACTGGAGCACCGAAATCGACAAGCAAAGACGATTGAAGTACTTTGTCTACGGACAGGGCTACAAGAAAACCAAGCGTTTCGAACTAATCAACGTCAACTTGGAACCCAAAAAAGACGCTCTCTACATCGGAGAGGTTGCGTTGAAGTACGGTGACGATGTCGCTTCATATCTCTGCGAACAAGCATTCGGTTGCTGTACAATCAGTGCCCAGAATTGGACACCGTTTTTCAAACACGTCTACAAGGTTGCTTCGGACTATTTTACAAAAGAAGGACTGGATTCAATTTCAAGGGACGTGGTAAACAATATTAGACATTTTTTTGGAATGCTCGATGTGATTTTTCTGGACGAAGCACTTTCCCGTATGGATTCCGACTACGACTGCAACGAATGCACCTACAAAGGAAAAGAAATAAGCATGAAGGAATATATACGCGAAAAATACGGCGAACCGACTATGTGTCTTATCAATCTGCTGCTCCGTTAACACTGTTGAGCGTTTGGAGTGAAAAGCGTATATTAACAACATCAAAACAAAATCAGATAGCACTATGGGAAAATTCAACACAACAACCGTCATGCTCCTTGACGAAGACATTCAACTGAAACAACAAAACGCTCGCATCCTCATGCAAGAGGATATCGAAAACGCACTCCTTTCAGCAAAAGACGAGGAAGGTGAACCGTGTTTCTACATTGATTTGGACACCCCTTCTTATTTGGATGGAGACATTTCCGAAGATTCTTGTTATCAAGTCGCTCTTATGGAAAATGACATTGTTTTTGCTTGCGAATACGGCAACCGTACCATTGGCGACTTGAACTACGAACAATTGCACACCGTTTACGAAGCCCTCAAATACGAAGGTAATTTCAAAGAAACTGAGGATTAAATCTATATAGCACTATGGGAAAAAGATTCGCAGATAAAGTCGACTTGGACGAAATGAAAGGCTATATGTGCAAGCAGACTTTGGCTAACTATGGCTACGAACTCTTCGATAAAGAACTTGTTGTCACAATCGTCTTCAGCGCAAGAGACTTGCAACCACACGTCATCCTATCTGTGAAACATAACGGACAAGTCACCCATTTCGGAACAAACACCAAAAAAGCAATCGGTTATTACAATTCCCTATAAAAAAAGTTCGTTAACAATTTGGAAGTTCGGAAAAAACGACGTATATTGAGAACATCAAAAACAATAAAATAATTACCACGTTTATTTTTGTTTTTGAATGAGTTTATCATTAAATTGTTTTGATACCACGTGGCGGCGTATTTGGTAGTAGCGTCAACAAAACCAATTTTATTGGAACTACCGTTTTTAGGGCCTATAGCGCAGTTGGTTAGAGCAGCTGACTCATTAACTAAAATTGTGTGCTTGAGTGGAAACACTCTATGTAGAACCTCCCTAATTCGGTGAAGACTAAGTAATGGCATGGTGAAGGCACAGAAATGTGTTAGAAGAATGAACACTTGGATATAAGTCAATCAATACATATTGAATACACGAGGAAGTGTTTTTACCGTTATATGTTAATACCGAGCCAATGTTAAAACCTTGAATTTATATCCGAAACTTCCTGCATTACTTCATAATTGGAAGAGGGCAAATTATTCAAGAGATAATAGACAGTGTGTAGAGACTATACAGGAGGAACCTAAAGTTGGAATTAGTATCTAGTAACAGGATAGCTCAGATGGTAGAGCGCTCACGAAAGAGAGGTCTTTGGTTCGACTCCAAATCGTGTGAAGGCAGATACTAACTGTACAGATTTCAATATGGTTAAGATAGAGTCCAGACCACAAACAAGTTGAACCCATTAGTGATAATGGTTACAAAGTAAAAACCGAATTGGTGCCCAGAGCAACACTCTGAAACTGGGTATGTCGACGGTAGAGTGAAAACTTGGTAGCGAAAGCTATAGTGGTACGAATCAGCAGGTCCTAGGTTCAAGTCCTAGTAGGCCCACAAAAAACATATAGGCACGAAAGTCCTATGTTATCACCTAAATTCGGTGGAAATCCTTTTCCTATATAAGTGGATAAATATTGGATATTAATCTTGATGCTAATACTACTATATGAGAGGAAACAATAAAGAGCCGAAACGCAAACTCACACAGAAGGATTGTGACGAAGGGACGTTTGCTTCGATGCTACACGCTTCATACGTAAGAAACGACAAGTCATTCAAAAAATGTAATGGGTGCAAGTACATTGAAATTTGCTCCAAACGCCCAACGGATACCGCCTGCAAAAAATATAAAAAACTCAAATAACACACAATGTACTGCTCTGACTATAACAGAAACCTACACGAATTGTTATTCCAATTCTTCAACACGATTTTCATAATCGCATTTAAAAAACGGCGTTAACACTCCAACAAGATTGAGAAACGTTTCGTATATTGATAACATCAAAACCAAACGGTAGCATAGCATGACTGGAAAATGTGCCGGGCTGTGTGAGATGTTGAGATTATATTATTGTCTGTTTACCGTCATTGTCTGAAATCATGCCCCGCCCAAAAAAGAAAGTGTCACTGTCGGACGTAATTACCCGACATACATTAGGGAGCGACACTCAGACAATAATATTCTAGCTAGAATCTCATTTCATCTTATATACCACACGAGCGCGGAGATTCAGGTTCGAATCCTGATGCTACCACACAAAAACGGCTCCGTAGCTCAGTAGGTAGAGCACCGCCCTTTTAAGGCGGGTGTCCCGGGTTCGAGTCTCGGCGGAGTCACGTTAACACTACACGCGTTCCGGAAAAACGTCGTATATTACGAGCATCAAAAACAAAACAAGGGTACATAGTCTCAATTGGACAGAGATGCCGAGGGAAACGAAACGTATAAACGTGGGAAACCCGACATGAAAATACCACAAGGGCGAGGTTACGGGTTCGAGTCCCGTTGTATCCACCAAACAACTAAATTCATATAGCACTATGAAAAACGACATCCTATCCGCAGCCTACGCGGCAATGTACGGCGACAACCAACCAGCAAACACCCAAACCTACGAGGGTTCAACCAATGTCAGAGTATCAATCGGAGACGGCGCAGAACCCGCACCGTTTCGAAACGCTGGCGAATGCAAGTCATTCTCAACCCCAGTCACTGTATCCGAAGCCGTCAAGGCAACCAGCGCCGACTACGTGGTTGAAAAACGCACCTTGGTGGCAATTCCCAATGACTTGGCAGAAGCCTTGAACGACAACCAGCCAAACGCACAGACGATTCTCTCCAAAAACGACATCATTAACTCTCACATGGCAACCGTCCGCACCGACACGAACCACATCCTCGGTGTCGTCGGAAAGGGTTACGGTATCGTCCCTAACGACAAAGCCCTCGAATTCTTCAACCACATCCTCAACGGTGACGTCTCCGGAAACGAGAAAGCGGTTATCGAGACGGCTGGCGTGCTTAACGAAGGCGCACGCTTCTATATCTCAGCCCGTATGGGAAACGACATCATGATCCCAGGCGACAACTCACCAATCGAGGACTATATCCTCTTGACGAACTCACACGATGGCTCTGGCTCAGTCCAAGTTCTCCCGTCGTTTATCAGAGTGGTATGCCAAAACACGCTCAACATGGCTCTCAAACAAGCCAGAACAAGACTCACTTACAGACACACGTCCAGAGTAAATGAGCGTATGGACTTGACTTCGAAGGAAAACTTCGAACGCGCCGCTGAAGTCCTCCGTTTCCATGAGTCCTACAGGAAACACTTCATTGAGGATATCGAACGACTCAATCGAGTACGCCTTGAATGGGAACAGGTTCAAGATTTGGCAGCACAAGTGTTCGCCACCCCAGCGGAAATGACACACATCCGCCAAGCAAAATACGACGTCTCAAAGGTGGATGACGAGATTCTCTCCACGAGAAAAAAGAACCAGATTATCTCACTCCAAGACGCCATCGAATCCGGAATCGGACAGGACGCCAACCGTGGAACAGGCTACTGGCTCTACAACGGACTCACCACGTGGGCACAGAATACAAAGAAGTATCAGTCCACCACCGCCAAGTTCGACTCCATCATGGACGGAGACATCGCCCGCAAGACACAGAAACTCCACGACAGTATCCTTGCATTGGCTGCCTGATATAGTACCACACAAAAATACCCTCCACCCTGAATCCGCATAACACAGACTTGCGGTGTAGAGAAATGGAAACACCTACAGAGTGGAGGGTTCCTTATACGCGCACGCGCATACACGCGCGGTTATCTTTGCAATTACGTAGTAATTGCTTATAAGATAACTCCTGCGCACACGCGCACACGCGAGAGACACACCATAACAACACAAACATAATGTTCACGGAAGTGTTTTTAGACATACAGGAAATCCTTGACAGGAATTGCCAAATCGAAAAAGAATGGAGAGACTTCTTTTTTACCCCATCAAGCATTTATCTTGCCACTCCAAAAATCAAAAATACCTCCTCTCTATAGAGAGGATGTATTTTACGCGCACGCACGCGTAACGCGCCCACGATAAACAATAACAACTAGTTGTTATATGTTTATTCACGCGCACACATACGCAAGTACGCACGCGCACGTTATCCAACCCCTACGGGGTTAGGATAAAACAAAAATCAAAAACAATTGCATGCCTCAAAATAATTCTCTATATTGAGAGCATCAAAAAACATACGGCTTGCACTCCCCGCCCATCTGCTTTCCATAGTGCTTTTTTCATATCAGTTGTTTCACGAGGAGCGCACCAAGCCGTTTACTTATACCATACGCCCAACCAACCCTTAACACACCTTTAGGAATGACGGAGCGTGTGGATTTTAAACGCTCCGGTGGCAGAACGGATGAATGCGCCAACCTCCTAAGTTGGTATACCACACTACAGGTTCGAATCCTGTCCGGAGTACTAATAAGCATGGGTTATCCACGGTGGATTTGAGGTAGTCCTTGGTAACAAGGAGCGTCTGAGAGATGGCGCTTTAATCAACCACGCGGTAATCGGAAGTCCACCAAAAGATACGTCGCGACACCCGTGCTTTTTATTAATTTTTCATATAATATCATGACAAACGCTCCTGAAAATCCTCAGGCGACTCGATTGAGTACAGCCGAAAACAACATCGCCAAACGCCTCTCAACCCCCAGGGAACTCTGTAAAGATTGCTACAACTGGCTAACACAATACGACGTTGGCGAATATGACTTACCCCACTGTGCCGAAAACGCCTTCGATGCCCATGCGTATCTGATTGGAACCAGCAATACATGCTCAAAACATATTGTATTATGACAAACGAAGAAAAACTCAAAGAAATCGACAACGCGTATGCAACCGTATACGACGGAGCACTAGCAATGGCTGAGTGGAAAGATAATCAACTCAGGCAAACGCTCGGCGAACATCTGAAACACGCAACAGGAGAACGCGCAGAAGCCTTCATGGAGTTGTACCGTGAACTCTTTGAAAATGTGTAATGTATCCGTTGACAAATAGATAATCAATTAAAACGCATTTAATCAACAGTTATTCAGTAATATATCCGACAACAAACGACAACAAACAGATATGCTACTGATTTATAATGGTTTACATAAATACTCAATTTTCAACACCATGACAAACGCCGAAAAATCTATTGAACTCGCTGAATCCTTCGTGAAAAAATTGAACTGGGACTGCCGCGTATCTGAAGCTGCAATGCTTGCCGCACATATGGCAGACTGGAAAGACAACCAATTCAAAACGGAACTCAACCGTTTGCGCAACCGTTTCCACGGGGAAGAATCCCACAGAGCCTACTTCGCCCTCGAAACGCTCAACGAACTCTACAACAAACTCTTCCCAAACGACAACCAACCCGCATAGCACTATATAAAACTGTATGCGACTCGATTGAGTACAAATTATAAACAAAAAATTTGTATCCAATATTTATTTTCATTATATTGCAAACATCAAAAATACATTATAAGGTATGAACGAAAAAAATCTAACCACCGAACAAACGGCTCAAGAACCTAAAAAGCCCACAAAGAAAAAGTCAACCAAAACCAATTCAGACACCGCAGAAACTACGACGTCTACAGAACAGGTACCAACCACCCAAGACGCCTCGCAACCCGAACACGAAAACTCCTCCATCACTACAAACGACTTGGAATACCACGAACCATCTGAATCGGACAACGCCAACTGGAACTGGTACAACCAGCTCCAATCAATCGAAACCAAGGATTCACACGGCGGCTCCAACCAAACACACCCCTTCCGCAGACGCGCACAAAAACGCGCCCATAAAACCAGAATCCAAAAAAATTCCCGACGTATCAACAGATACATTAAGTAATATATACTATGTGCGAAAAAACAATCCTCAAAATAGGTAACAAACGCTTCTGCGCATTCTGCGGCAAAGAAATTACACCGTCTACGGAAGGACAGTACACCTGCCAATGCACTGACGCCCAACAATACCGAAAAGCCGAACGTACAGCATGGCAACTACAATACGAAGCCTCTAAAATATTGAACAAGGCTCCAAAACCCCAATACGGTATCTATGCAACTATAGCACCATTAAACGATAACTCACCGTCTCTCACAGTCACCCCAGACGACGAACCATCCGTGTGCCTCGAATAACTGGTTCATACACCGTATCTTATCGAAGCTTTCGGAAAATTAAGCGTTTTTGAAAAGAAAATTTAACAAAATTTGTAAGTTCTTGATACACAACACAATTCGAACACAGAAATTCGTCCCCAAAACGCTCTGTGTTCATTTTCTGTGTGTATAAACGGCGTGTAATCAACAAATTACCCCCGTTCTAAACATCTCTCGAACCGAGCAGTTATGTAGGAGAGGTTGACGGTTATGGTTATGAGGCGTTTACGTACATTGTGGGGATGGGTGGTAGGAAGTGGGTGAAAGTGGTGATTTGTGGTAAAATGTTGTTAAAAAGTTGAGTATCAACGTGGAAAACGGTTGTGGTAGGGACAAAAGTCGTTTTGTAACGTGTTGATTATCAACTATCATTTTTCTGTGGTGATTTTGTGGTTTTCAGTCATAAACACGTAGTGTTTATGGGTTTGATGGTGGATTTTGTCCATGTTTTTGGATAGTACGTAATCTATACTATCCCAATATTTGGACTAATTCTGGAGAAGAAAATGTTTGTATTCATTTTGCATACGGTGTAATATCCGTAGCGTGTTCAAAATTGAAGTATTATGTGTTTATTAGCGAAAGAATTTGAGAAAATAGCGGAAAAAGACGTCGTTTGTTACAAGGAGTTACGGAAATACGACGTTTTTGGTATTGTTGTGACGCCGATTAAAAGACGTTGGATTGGGAGGCGTGTTTTGAATGGGAGGCGTTTGTACAAAGCACGTGGTAGAGAAGATGTTTGTTATGATAGTTTTGCTGAAGCAGCGGTGGTGTCGGGAGGATTTGTCCACTCGTATGCCATTCGAGATTTGTTAATACCGGCTGACGGTTATGTGTGTTATAAGTGCATTATTCCTGCTGGGACAAAATATTGGGTTTCGCATAATGGTACTGAATACGCTTCGAAATCCTTGCGTTTTGTCGAAAAACTCGGATAGCCGTTTGGAGATTTGGGGAAAAGTTTCGTATGTTTGGTACATCAAAAAAAATAGAATATGTGTTTGTATACGTACAGTGAAGAAAAAATCGCGGAGCATGACATTCCAGTAATTAAGGTTTTAGAAAAACGTGAATTAGGTTATTTCACACCATGCACAGGAATGTTTGTTCCTGAAAACATAATCAACGGAAAAATTTTAATGAATGCTACGGGTAAAGAGGAAGTTCTCGAATCTTTATCGACTCCAGCTACTCTAGTTGGAAAGGGTTTTATACACACTTATGGTGAAGATTCGATAAACTCTACTGATATAGTATTATTGGGAAGTTTGAACGATTACCATGTTATGGGAATAAAGTATACGTTATTTAAATGTGTTATTCCCAAAGGGACACGATATTGGTACAGTGGTAGAGATGATCAGTATGCTTCTAAAAGTTTGAGGTTTGTTTCTGAAATTTGAGGATTTATGTGTATGTATGTTAAAAACACGGCGAAAATACGTCGTACATTCAAGAGTATTCCGTGTTGGAAAGCCGTAGAAATTTCCGAGGACGGGTATATGAGTCCATACGCGGGAAACAGGATCATATATAGGGTTGGTAAGACAGCCAAAATGGGTATTCGGGAGACTTTGTTAATTTACAAAAACGGAACTTGTTGTAAAGTCGAGTCGGGTTTACACACATTTTGTGATATAAATGCAGCACTTACTGAAGCTGCTTGGTTAGGTAGTGTTACGTATAGAAAATTTACGGTGTTAGAATGTCGCATTCCAAAATTTGCACGTTTTGTAAAAGGAATAGATTCCCGAGGGAATAACAATTATGTGTCTGACAGATTGAAAGTTATAAGAATCATATAGTGTTATGTGTATTTTCACGAAACAAAGAGTGCCGAAGGTTGCCGACAAGCCGATACGGTGTTTGAAGGTTGTGCGTCGTGTGTACTATGGGTATGTACCGTATTATTTCGGTGGTATTGTGTATAACGTTGGAAAAACATATTATGAGCCAATGTTTCGCACGCACGGTAGAAAGTTTAGTAATGAGGTAGACTACAATGTTTTTGGCAAAGGTTTCCATTCGTTCACGATAAACAATCCAAACGCTCGAAAACTTTTTGAGAATGCAGAAAACGCCGTCGTTTTGGAGTGTGAGATTCCTGAAGGTTCGAGATATTTTGAAGGATATTCCAACACGTTGTGCAGTGTTTATAACAAGTGCTTCAAGAGTCAAAAGTCGTTTTTGTCGGAGAGAATCAAAATTATACGAGTGCTGACTTTTGAAGAAGTTCAAAAACTTGGTGAAAATGGATGATAAACAAATTGAAGAGTATATTCAAAATTGGGAGAAAGAACAAGACGCCAAACACATAGAGTGGTTGTCCACGCACTGTGTCAAAGGATGGACTCTTGAACATTTGTCGGTTGAGGATGCCACGGTGTTTTATAATGATTTCGTGAAGAAGAAAATGTTATACCATTACCCAGAGGATTGTGAGACTATCGACATTATCGTTGACACCTACAATTACCTAAACAGGTTCAAATAATAATTTTCATTAATATCTAAAAGTATGATTTGGTTTTGGGTTACGACATCAATTTTGATTATATTGTTTTTGATTATACTTAGAGACGACAGGTGGATGAGTTATGTTTGGCGAAACCGTTTCCATCCAGGTGATAAAATAACTGTATATCATAGAAACCGATATGGTGTTATGGAGAACGAAATGTCGTTCGGCGTTTTTAAAGTGTATCCAAAAGCCAGAACTATTTTACTGGACGACAATGTTGCAACAAAAATCTCTATGCGATGGTTGTTTTCTCAGGTTTACAACGAAAACAAGCGTATTATTATTGAGCATACAGATGCATACGGTTGTATATGCCAAAACACTTTCGAGAGATGGCATCCGTTCATTTCTTAAAACAAATTTCAATGGTGAGAAAAATCAAGTACGGAGGATTCTTTAGCGTTCATGATAGTTCAATCTATATGACGAATGACGCCGGACAAACTTGGAAGCTGGTTCGTCAAAGTGTTTCCGAGGAAAAGGTTAAAAAACTCGTCAAGGAACTCGGAAAAAACGGCGCGATAAACCGTTTGGTTGACGAAAAACACCTTATACCAGTATATGGTGGAGAACTGAGCATTTAAATTTTGTCCCAGGACGCACAGAAACGGGGTGTAGAGACGTTTTTGGTGTGTGGATGGTATAAGTTCTCAACTTTTGTTTAAAAATATCTGAGAATGGCTAAAAAATAAATCAGCATGATTATTATAAAAAGAAGTTACGAAGTTGCTCGTCCGGAAGGTGGTGGATACAAGACGGTTGTTAGCAGGAAAAGTTTCAGTGATGATGACACTACTGGTGTTGATGCGTTCATCAATGAACGTGGCGCTATTCCTGGTTACCCGTGGTATAATGTTAAATTCGAATATACGAAACTATGAATCTTGAAGAAAAGAATTAATATTGTATTGGTTTGAGCAAATTGCACAATTGGCTACAGACAAGAAAACGGCGAACGGTGTCGTGATGTCGGATGAAGATGCGTTTGCAGAGATTGCCAGTTTGGCAAAAAACGCTTGTTATTATGTACAAAATCACATTGAAATAGAGGAATTACCAAATGACTGAAAGTGAGAAAAGACTATTATCAATAGACTTATGTGGGCGGTTGCCGTATGGGGTTAAATGTCATTTTAAATATGGGACAGCAGAAGATGATATTACTTTGAAATGCGTAGATGATAATGTAGCAAGATTTAAATATGGTTGGTATGGTGAATTTCATGTTATTATAGACCCAAACTATATCAAGCCATACCTTCGCCCAATGAGTTCAATGACGGAGGAAGAGAAAGAGAAGTATGATACATTTAAATTCCTTGTAAATACAGGTGATAAATACCTTCCATATGAAGTATCTCGATTTGTAGATTGGCTTAATGCTCATCATTTCGACTATCGTGGCTTGATTGAAAAAGGGCTGGCTCTTCCGGCTCCTGAGGGGATGTATAATTTCGTGTAGTACTATAGCAAAAAATCGTTATTATGTGTTTACGAACTATTGAAACTAAAGAAAGAATCGCTGAAAGCGATATTGTTTGCTACAAAATATTGAGAATGCGATATGATGGAAGGTTTGTCACACCTGTTGTTGGTAAAAAGGTTTCGAATAAAGTTTTATGTGGAAAACGGCTATTTAAGCCTTCTTTTTTTAGTATAAAAGATATCAAAAATTTTAGTAATTTTAAAGAAATTCGCCGTGGCTACATACACTGTCATGCTTTAAAACCCGATCCCCGTTATTTATTATCACGTGAGAGAGTGTTTAAATGCACCATTCCGAAAGGCACTCGCTATTGGTATGATGACAACTATTGCGAATACGCGGCACGAAAGATACGCTTTGTGGAAGAAATACCATAAAATCTTTTGAGATATGAAATCTTGGTTTTTCAGATGTGCTGGATGCGGAAAACAGTACACATATAACACACACAAGCACATTCGTTCGCGTTTTGCTCAAGAGTATTGCCCTGAATGTTGTGCAATTCTTGGCGAGGCGTTAGATAAAATACGTCAGCAATTCGTTCCGCGATGGAAAGAGATAGACTACTTAGAAAACGCTTCCAAAATCCTCAACGCTACGACAGAAAAGGAAACTTCTGATAGTGCTATACAAATCCAGCCGATTGAGTTTGTTCCAAACGGCATGGTTTCCGGAAACGTCCACATTATTGGCGGTGTCAAGTACGCCGTTTGCAAAGACGCTTCTGGAATCGGGCACGCGTTTGTTTGGCAGGAGTACGATTTGATGTTAGAGGGGTTTGGAGAGAAGCTGTGGTTAGTTGATGGTAGCGATTGCAGTTATCCAATGATGGAACCAAAGCCTTCAATCGCAACGACTGACATTTATCCAACCGAAATCACAAAACCAAACGGTGCGTTTTTCTTTTTGGATTGTTTTGAGAAACTACCAGTTGGTGATTATTATCCACGCGATTGTGGAAACGGTGTATGGGAATTGGACAAAGGAATATTTTGCGGAAGAGAACTGGTGGACGAGCTTAACGAAGCTATTTTGGATGAGTGCCGTTTGGACGCCGAAAAATAAAACTTTGATATTTATAAGCATTAACCAAAACTGTTATAGAAATGGATAAAAAGGAAAAAGAGATGAAGGTTACGGTTTTCATTGCTTTTGATGGAACCGAATTCAACAGTGAAGTTGAATGTCAGACTTACGAGGGAAGCGCGGTTGGCGTTCTTTTGGAACGTATTAAAAACAGTATCCTTAAGAAAGTTGATGATTTAGGTTTCTTACCCAAAGACTCTGGTTATACAGGATTCAACCAATATTATATGATTATGCCTAAAACAAGAACCGACGTATTTGTTTTGAACCAGATTTTGTCAATGGTGCCTGGTAATGAAGAGACTGTTGTTGCTGATGATTGTTACAATTTGATTGGTTTGGCTTTGGATTTGCGTTGTAATCTTGTTGTGGATGCACACGTTATCAAATTCAATGAAATCGTGAAAGCGCTAACGAACAAAAGATTCAATGTTATCAGTTTCATAAAAGAAGGTGGTGAAGAACCGAGAAAAGAAATCATTGAAGCTCGCGAATACGAGCAAATTAAAAAGCTTGAAAAAGTAGAAAAATAATTCTTTTTTCTATTAAAAAAAATACATTCCGGATTTGGTTATTCGGAACGTTTTTATTATGTTAGGAACATCAAAATTTAGAAGTGTATGAGAAAACAATTCAATCTACAAGAATTCCTAAAGAATCCAACCCTTAAAGTTGTGACTTATCAAGGGGAAGAAGTTCGAATTATATGCACAGATGGAAACGACGGTGAATATCCTGTGGTTGGTTTTATAGGGGTTAGCAAATATATCTCAATGTGGAGTAAAACTGGAAAATACAAAGGTTCCATGTTTGCGTTTCACGAGAAAAATATTTTTTTCGAGGACGATGAATTGAGTGTATTTGAAAAAGAAAACAACGTTACACTTTTTGTTGGCTGTCAAAAAGACGTTGATGATTCCGAGCGTCCGATTGGTTGGACTACATTGGAAGAGTCCAGGCGACTTGTTGAACTTGGGTTGGAAGTAAAAACGGCGGATATGCATTGGAAGCAGGTTGCCGACGGACTTGGTGAGCCTTGGGTGTGGAGAGCGTTTTGTGGAAACGACGTTGCAATTGTACATGACTTGTTTTCGTACAGGCAAGATTACGTTGTTCCGTGTTGGAGCCTTGGAAGATTGATCGAGTTGCTCAAAACATACGCTGGGCAAACTTGGGAGGTGTATGGAACTTTGGATAACGGGGCTTTTTTCGGTTTCAGTGGAATAACAACTAGTGTATTCATTGAAAAGACCTTTATTGAGGCTGTGGTGCGTATGACGGAATGGCTTTTGGAGAAAGGAGTGTTTGGAAAGGAGGAAGATAAATGTGTTTAAATGTTACTGACACAAAGGTAAAAACAGCGGAACGCGACATTGTGTGTTATAAATTACTAAAAGCAAGGAATGATTTAATTTCTAGCAATAATAACAGGAACGTGTTTTATTCAGAATATCAAAATTTTATTTACGATATTGGTAAAACTTATAAATTAAAGTCACCGTTAACATGTCTTTTAAGTTACAATCCGTTTTATCTTGGTGAGGTTCATCGGGGTTTTCATTCTTTTTCGCGTTTTGAGGATGTTATATGTTATCAAAAAAATGTAAAAGTTTTTTATCATGGAATTTTTGAAAAAGAAGGGTTAGAATTTGTTTTGGCGCGTTGTGTAATTCCAAGAGGCTCAAAATATTTTGAAGGGAGTTATTTTAACAACTTAGGTTCTGGGTGCTGTTATGCAAGTAGTGCTATAAAAGTTTTAGAAATAATCGAAGAGAAATGAGAAAATTTATAATCGTTTGTTTATTTGCTCTATGTGCTGGGTTAGGTTCATGTGACGTTCAGACGGTTCAACACGAGCCTGTGAAATACGATAACACAATGTTTGTGTGTGTTGAACGTGGTGCTTGGTGGCAAGTCGTATATCATCGAGAGACTGGTGTCATGTATGTTGTTTCGGCTGGTACTTACAATTATGGAACGTTTGAAATGATGTGTGAGGCCGATGGAAAGCCGTTGGTGTGGAAAGGGGAACAAAAATGAGCCCACTAAAGTGTAAATGTTGTGGTGCACCATTGAAAAACGACGTTTGTGATTATTGCGGTGTTTCGTATGGCGGCGTGGATGATCGAATTATACAAATGCGTGGGCGAATGATGGAAGCAATCAACGACTCAATGCGTATATATTTGAACGGAAATTACAAACCATGAGAAGAAAGAAAAAAGACAGTAGTGGAAGTCTAGCTTCAATCGTTGACAAGATGAACGAGGCGTATGACGGTGTGATTGGTGACGGCTTCAACCTTGGGGTAGACAGACGCGTTGTGCCCGTCATGGTTGACAATGAAGTGACTGGATGGCGAATCCAGAGAGTTGTCGGCGACGTATGGGTAGATCTATGCGACGAGACATTCAATTCAATGAGGGAACTCATCGAACGCTATCGTGACTATACTGAAAAAGAATTAGAAAATATAAAAGAATGAACAAATTAACAGGAATAACATTTACAGGAGTTGACGAATGGACTGATTTGGACAGACTCCAGGAAATACAGGAAAAATATCCGTACGCCGAATTTGGCATATTACTATCCAAAAACTGGAAAGAAAACGGCAACAGATACTTGAATCCTTCCTTATGGCGTTCTCTATCAGATTATAACCTGAATCTGTCACTTCATCTTTGCGGAAGTGTGGCGCGAGAGGCGTATAAAGGAAACTGGGAACCATTGACGGAACTCCTACAACAAGACGGTGTGTTGAAATACAGAGTTACGAGATTGTTCAGCCGTTGCCAACTAAATGTTGCCGGGTGTTCTCAAAAAGAATATGTGTTTCGAGACGGTGTTGCGCCATTACACTTCAAAGAGGTTATCATTCAACAGAAATCGGCTGAAGATTGTCCGTTGTTCAAAAACGCCGTGAAACAAAACGACGTGTTGTCCTATGCAAACACAATAGCATTGCTTTGCGACGCGTCTGGTGGAAGAGGCGTTGCTAGTGAAATTGTTATATTTGCCAACCCTTACAACGATTATCATGTTGGATATGCTGGTGGGTTTGGAGAAGACAATATGGTTCAGAAAATTGAGGATATTATGGCGTGCGAGGACGTTGGTGAATTCTGGGTTGATATGGAATCGAAAGTGCGTGACAAAGATGACAAGTTTGATTTGGATTGTATTGAGCGAATCCTAAAGTTAACTGAACCGTTTTTTTAAAATTCAAAAAAAAAAAACAAAAATTATGTGTTTGATAGTTAGTGGAAAATCAAAAATACGCCGTTCGAACAAGGAGCGCGTTTGTTATAAAGTCCTTCGAAAAGACGGAGAACAATTACGGGCACCCTATTTTGGATCGACGTATGAGATTGGTGTTGTTGCATGCTCAAACAAACCGATGAATTTTCACCCTTTAGGCGACGAATGGTTTTTCTGCCCAACTAGAGACAACCTTCAAAAAAATTGAGGAAGGACTACACAGTTTCCAGAATTTCGAAGACGCTATGTGGAGCCTATCGGAAATATGTTTAGCATATCCAAACGCTTATGTCGTTGCCGAGTGTAAAATTCCAGTCGGAGCGCACTATATTGAAGGGAAAACACTTGGAGGCACCAAATCTATTGTTAGCGACAAACTGATTGTTGAACGAATCTTTTGAAAAAAACATGCAAAAAATAATAACATTATCTGTGGTACTATTATGTGGGATTAGTATACACGCTCAAAAACCCACACGCTCCGAATTCCTGAAGGTGTGTGACAGTCTTGGTGTGTTACATCCTGAAGTTGTGTGGGCGCAAGCTAGACTTGAGAGTGGTAATTTCAGTAGTACAACATACAAAGTAAAGAAGAACTGTCTTGGTATATACGACTCAAGGAAAAAGGAATACGCTTGGTTTGCTGATTGGAAAAAGTGTGTGGAAGCGTATCGGGACAGGGTGCAGAAGAAACGTGGAAACGTTGCGGAGTCCGATGTAGAATATCTTATGTGGCTCATTTCCATGGGTTATGCGGCTGACACGGCGTATGCTACGAAGGTACGGGAAATAATGAACTCTGAAAAGAAAAAGAAAAATTGAGTTTATGGATATTTTTGTTCGAATGTTGCCAACAGTTGGTTTTTTGATTGGGGCGTTGGCGTATTATGCTTGGAAACACAACAGGTTCTGTGGTATTTTTTGGAGAAAACTGTTTCATGAAGGGATGTCTATCGAATTTTGGTACAAGAAGGATAACGGGTATGGTGTTTACCTGAAACATCTTGAGTCTGAATACCAAATACTTACGGTGGATTTGAAAGAAAAAACCCTCCTATTGAGACGGAACGATAACAACAGCGGAGTGAGGTTTCTTGTTTCGTTTGCGTGGTTATTCGAACAGGTAGCCCGTCCTGACAACTACATGCTACTGAAAGACAAAGAAAACAATTACGTACGAAAATTTAGATAAACAATGAAACTTTTAGACAAACCTTGTGTGGTACTACCTGAAGACATTGACGAAGAATGTGTCGAGTTGTGCAATTTGTTGAACCGTCTTCCTGGTGTTGAAACGCGGGAGTCGTGTTGCGGACATTGCAAGCAACACTATATGATTTTCTTCAAATGCTCGGACTTGAGGACATTGACGCGTTTGGGAAGAGCCTTGGATAGACGCTACTCGGACGGGATATTCGAAATTGTGTTGGACACCTGCGACTTTCATCCGAAAAACTGTTTTTGGCTGCGGAGCCGTGTTGTTTTTGAAACGAATTTTATAATGAAAACCAGTGTAAAGTCTCTTATTACCAACATTGGCTATTGGTTCAGCGACGAGTTCGACAATTATTTCGATACAGACAACGGGCACGACACGTCAAGCCTTGTTTGCGAGAACAAATCAGATTGGACAACCATCGAAGAAGCACAACTTGTGGAACGTCTTGGTATATCTCCTGAAACAGCGGACGCTTCATGGGTTGATGTTGGAGATAGGGGTTGGATATGGGTACCGTACAATATCGGAAACATCAAGAATTCAGTGCCGTGTTGGACTTTGGATAACCTCAAAAAGTTGTTGAAGAATGAATGAAAATGAAATTGTACGTCCGCTTAGTTACACAACGGTTGAAGAAAGCGAGCAAGTGAAACGGTTGCAGCGTAAGCTGAACCGCCAGCAGAACGGCTCGAACAACCGTTGGAAGACACGACTCAAATTGCGCAGGATGAAGGCGAAAGACGCACGCCGCAAGGACGACGAGGCAAACAAGATTGTGCACAGCATAGCCGAACAGTACACCGTCGTCATGCAGGACGAACAGGTAGCCGAGTGGGTAGAGACAAACAGCAAGACGGTGTCACATGGAGTCATCGGACGCGTGAAAACGCGCCTTATGTCCAAGGAAGGCACTGTAGTGTTGAACATGTGGCTCCCAACGACGAAACTGTGCACATGTTGCGGGCACCGCGTGGAACTGACGCTCAGGGAGCGCACGTTCGTATGTTCCGAGTGTGGATGCCGTGAGAACAGGGACGTTCATGCGGCGGGTAACATGCTGTGGTTTTATAGAAACAAAATAGGTGTGGGACGCACCGAATTGACGCCTGTGGAGATTGACGCTTCCATATCGGAAGTGTTTAGTCTGAAGCAGGAAGCCGCTGAATCTTCAGTTCAGCGGTAGTTCACTATGGATACTAAGGACGTCTTTGCAACAAACGGCGTATATGAATGGGCGTTTCTCGAATCAACGCTCATTGAAAACATTGTTGACTGCCTCGAAAAAATATTGATATACGAAAATACACTACTAAAACAAAAACCAAATGAAATTAATGAAGGAAGATTTGATGAAACTCAGCAAGGAACGCCTTGTTGAAATTATCCTGGAGATGCAGGACGAACGTCCAGAAACGCCAACAATTCCGTGGACTCCTTTTCCGTATTACGTTCAGGAAAATCCGCCGTGTTGGGCGCCCGGAGGCTACTGTATGAATCCTCAACGCGACTGTGTCAATTGTCCACGTAGCAGTTACACAGGTTCGACTTGGAGCACGACGACAACGCAAACGAATCTGGAAGGAACGGCGTTTCCAGGGAATTCGGAGCTTCAAGTAAACAACGAAAAAAACCGCTCAATGACTGAAAAAATGTGTTCCGGATGTTTGCGCGTTCGGAACTTTTTATGTACATTGTGAGCATCAAATAGCAAAAACGCGATGAAAAATTGGAAACCGAAAAAGGGAGACACTGTGTTTGTTCATTCTGGCGACAGCCGTCACCCACACGCCACAGATACTGTAAAAAGTTCTGGTTCAAGGTGGATGAAACTTACGGAAATCTTTATTATGATGTAAACCACATACCACTTTCAGAAATTACTTCTGATAATATTGAGTTCAAAGAAGAAGAATATACACCTGAAAGGATTGAACAATGCCAATATCTAATAGATTTAACAAATGAATGACAAATTTTTGTTTCTGCCAACAAGTATATCGTTCCCAAAAAAAAGGAGGAAAAATAATGAAAAAGGTTTATTTCTACATGATTATTGAAGATTATGTTGACGTTGATGAAAGTGGTGGTGATTATGGATCATCCGTTTATTACTCGCTCAACGGTAATTCTGTCGTTCATATGTCAGCATATTTCAATAGTTTTGAAGAGTGTTCAGATAGTAGGAAATATATGATCGAAAACCATCCAAGTAAGACGATTACGCCAATATTTGAAGGACTACTATAATGAAAGAAAAGATTATGTTCCAAAAACGAGACGCTGAAATGATGGAAGCGTTTCGAAAATTGATAGTTGAATTTCGTTCGGTTGCGCAAATGTTCGATGAGCGTTTTCATGAAATGGCAACATGTTGGCGGGAACACAGGCAAGAAATTCTTGCAGAACTGAACGCGGAACACGAAGACGAGGGAAAAGAAACCGAACGTGATTATGTTGATTGGTTTTATGGTGCCATGTGGGATTTGTATGAATTTTTTCCAGGAAAAGCCGACATAATGCAACGCCTATACGACGAAAAGTCAAAATATATTGCAGATGTGGAAACATTGCGAAAAAGGAATTTGGAACGTATTGCAAAATTGAAAGATAAACAAAATAACTAATATGTCAGAAATTAACGTTACAAAGAACAAGGCTGTCAGTGCCTTTGGAATTACATGCCCATTCATACGCGAGGGTGACAATATCGCGTCAATTATTGTAGACTCTGTCCTCAACTCCGGGCATACGCTCGATGGCATGGACGTCATTGGAATTACTGAATCTGTTGTCGCTCGGGCACAAGGGAATTACGTCACAGTAGACGAGTTGGCTGAGGAAATCCAGAGACACGTCATTGGAAAAAAGAAGCCCAACCTCATGTTATACAACCCCATTTACTCCAGAAACAGGTTCGCAGTAGTTTTGAGGGCGTTTGCTCGTGCATGTGGTAAGCTTGTCTTGATAATGCCAGACGTCGATGAAGTCGGAAACCCCGTAAAGAATCACCCATACACTGGGTTGAACTACAAAGACTTATATTACTCAATTTGTAAAGAAGAAAAATGCGAGTGTTGGATATGCGACGGTTTGCAACCCGGAAAGTATCCGTTTACATATTGGAACAAATTACACAGAGAGATTGGTTTGGACGGTTACGTCGATTGTACGCTCCATAACTTCGGTACCAGTTCATTAGGTTTTGAAAGCTTCTATTTGTTCAACCCCATATATACGCTCTATGATTTCTGTAAGGACAAATGCGAATGGGGTTTGTTGGGTTCCAACAAAGTTAATGAAGAAAAAATCAAGCTTTTCCCGTCGAAGGGTGGGGCTCAGGCTGTGTGTGACATGGTGAAAGAGTCTATCAAGGAGAAGACTGGGAAGGAGGTTGTCGTTTGTGTATATGGAGACGGTTGCTTTACTTCACCCAAATCGTTTGATAATCCAGTGAGTATCAACGAGTTCGCAGATGCCGAAACGATGCCAGCGTATACCCATAAAAGCTTAATGGAAAGCTCACCAAACGAAATCAAACTCAAAGCGCTCATCGACAATACGGATACCGATTCCCAAGTCCATACAGCGCTATCCGAAAAACGGGTATCAAACCTCAATAACGAGAAAACCATGGGGACAACACCGCGTTTGAGGAAGGATTTGTTGGCAAGTTTGATGGATCTCATCACGGGCTCAGGAAGCCGCGCCACTCCATGTGTGTTAGTAAAAAATTATTTTTGATAAATGAGAAAGTTCAAGAAAGGCGACAAAATTTATCGTCCAAGAATAGTTCCAAAAATAACTTTCCAAGTGGACGACATCCAAGAAATACATCAACATTACGTATGCACTAGTTCAGAAGGCGAACGAACTTATGTACCATTTTTTTGTGAAAACCAGTGGGAAGTCGTTGAAGATACTGAGCCAAAACACAAATTCAAAGTTGGCGACAGAATAGCCTTGGTGCACAATCCACACGCAATATACACAATAACCGAAGTCAATGAAGAAGATGGTGCATACTATCTTAACAACGGACTTTCGTTATTTATTTCATTTGAAAACGAACCATTATGGACAACTGTTGACGAGTCTGAATTAGAACAAGCATCAAAACTAATCAAACGCTACGAAGATTTAGCTAACGACTACTTAACCGAATTCATCAAACAAACGGGCATTGAGGAAGACGCACCGTTTTGGGTTAGTGGTGAAGTTGCCGGAATCGTGTGTGTGGCTGATTATTTCGTGGATTACGCGACAATACGCTACGTGGTTGATGGTAAGATGTCGTTTGAGGATTTCGACGAATGGTACAACTATTGCATTGACGTAAAAATGATTGACGACAGTCTTTTCACACCTACATTGGAACAATGGTGCTATGGCGAGTTTACTCGGATTTCCGATGAGCGTCTGGAGTATATGAAAAAACTTAAGAAAGATTTTGAGCAACTGGTTCAAGAGGAAAAAGAGAAACAAAACGAATGAAAATCTACCTAAAAGAAATATCGATCGGAGACGTTACAAACGGTTACGTTGACAATAGCGAGGATGGTGTTTATGGCTACGGAGGCTTGTTGGATATACGCCCAAAATACCAACGGGAGTTCTGTTACGACGCTAAAAAACGCAATGCAGTCATAGACACAATTATGAAAAACTTCCCGTTGAATGTAATGTATTGGTGCAAAAACGCCGACGGTACCTTTGAGCTTCTCGACGGGCAGCAACGTACCGTTTCATTTTGCCAATTCGTGAACGGAGACTATTCCATTCCTGACAAAGACGGCAACACCAAATATTTCTTCAACCTATCCGAACAGGAACAACATCAATTCCTATCATACAAACTTTTTGTCTATGTTTGTGAGGGTGGGGACAAGGAGCGTCTGGATTGGTTCAAGACTATCAATATTGCTGGAGAACGGTTAACCGATCAGGAATTGTTAAATGTCAACTACACAGGTACGTGGTTATCAAATGCAAAACTTCGTTTTTCGAAAACCAATTGTGTTGCGTACCGTATCGGCAGCAAATATGTGAAAGGTAGCCCTATCAGACAGGAGTATCTGGAAACGGCTCTCGATTGGATATCCGAAGGTAGAATCGCGGACTACATGGCTGAGCACCAGTTCGACGAAAACGCTGACGAACTCTATAACCATTTTAGAAATGTCATCAGTTGGGTTGAACAGGTTTTTCCATACTATAGAAAAGAGATGCTTGGTGTCGATTGGGGACGTTTGTACCGGGAATACCACACAAAAGAATACGACGCTGTACAATCTGAAAAAATAGTCAAGGAACTCATGGAAAATGAGGAGGTTACGGATAAGAAAGGTGTTTACGAATATGTCCTTAGCGGTTGTGACGAGTACCTTGCCAGACGCCTTTCAAAACGAACGTTCTCAATGAAAGACAAACGAGAGGCGTATGAAAAACAAAACGGAGTTTGCCCAAAATGCGGACAGCACTATGTGTTTGAGGATATGGTTGGGGATCACATAAAACCATGGTGGCTCGGAGGAAAAACCGTTTCGGAAAATCTTCAAATGCTATGTTCGAAATGTAATGGTATTAAATCTGGAAAATCGAACAATTAATCTAAAAAGTTATGGCACAGAAAAACAGTAACCTGCACGCGGCTAAAGCCGCAAAAAACGACGAGTTCTACACAAGGCTCGAAGACATCGAAAACGAATTGAAACACTATAAGAGTTTCTTCAACGGGAAAACCGTATACTGCAATTGTGACGATCCCAAGGAAAGCAATTTCTTCAAGTTCTTCTCAATGAACTTCGAAAACTACGGACTCAAGAAACTGATTACCACCGGGTACAACGAAAACGGACATGGATACCTCTACATCTACGAAGGTGACAGAAACGGAAACCGTATGGTAGATGATAACGAAATCCAAGTCGTTGAACTTCAAGGAGATGGCGATTTCAGAAGCGAAGAATGTATCCAATACCTCAAAGAATCGGATGTCGTGGTGACTAACCCACCGTTTTCGATGTTCAGGGAATATGTCAAACAACTTATGGATTATGATAAAAACTTCCTTGTTATCGGTAACAAAAACGCCATCACATACAAAGAAATTTTTCCGTACATTAAAAATAATCAACTATGGATTGGTATTACTTCTCCAAATGAATTCAAAACGCCAAATGGTGAAATAACAAAAAGTGTTTCAGGGTTGTGTAGATGGTTTACCAACATTCCACATGCCAAGCGAAACCAACCTTTGGATTTATACAAGAAGTACAATCCAACAGATTATCCGAAATATGACAATTACGACGCAATTAATGTAGATAAAGTGACAGATATTCCCGAGGATTATGAAGGTGTAATGGGGGTACCAGTAACTTTCCTCGACAAATTTTGCCCTACTCAATTTGAGATTGTAGGTATCTCAAATCATTACGAAATGGCTGGTATACCATATTCTAACAACAATTGCTATTGCGAAATTAACGGCAACAGAAAATATGTTAGAATCTTTATTAAAAAAGTTTCCTAATTAGTATTCTAAAATACGGGCACACACCATTTACGGACAAATCTTTGTCATCATCACCTTTTCTAAATTTCACAATCTCAAATTGAGTAGTTAACGTTTTAGAATTGAATATTATTGTATATTATGGGAAATTTTCTTGCGATATTATTTTGTTTGTATCTCATCGTAATGGTTGTTAATATGTGCTATGTTGTTTCCAAACGCATAGTAATCTCATGGTACACCTTTATGATTGTGTATGTTCCTATTTTCAATTTATGGGCGCTTTTCAAATACAGAATGTGGAAATGGTAGATTCAGAAGAAAAACCGAAAACCAGAAAGCAGGAATTGTTTGTCTGCTGCAAACCAGACGCTCATTATATTTTTGAGCATCCGAATGGGGAGTACGACTGGGACGAGATAGTCAACGCGTTCATTGCTGGTGGGCTCTATGCGGACGAGCACCCGGTTCATCCATGGAAACGCTTCGACAAACAGGGCTTCTGGATGGAAACGGTGTACGAGGACGAAATGTACAACGTGTGCAACGGGGAAAACGGCGAGTCAGCCGTGCGCTCCGGAAACGAAATCATTCACGAGGCGTTTGCAAATCCGGGCAAATGGACACATTATAGATTGTTCGAATACCCATAACAACACGGATGCTCTTGGAAATCAGGGACGTTCTTCTTATATTAAGATAAAAATAACTATAAAATGGCAAAACAGATAAGAATAACACAAAAAGACATTGAGAAAGTTGTTGACGAAGAAATTCAAAAGCTTTCAGAACGAACAAAACGCAAATACAGAGTTGGTTACAGACTTTTGGAAGCCTTGAATCTAGGAAGAATCGAGAAACACGGTGCAAACGGTTTCGTAATCCTTTCAGGCAACCGAAGCAGTGTCGAATCTTCAAATGAAAATAACGACATGACACAGGAGTATATGGGTTGGTGTCGGAACAACAAACTTCAACCCAATGAGAAAAGCGAGTTTGAGTTCCTGAAGTGGAGAAACGCTGAAGCTGACAGGAAACTTCTTGAAGAAATACGCATGAAAGGTTACACGTATTCGTTGACATACGGTGGCTATCATGGTTCCGATAATGTTTCAGATTCGTTCGAGCCTTCTGTTGTTGTTTACAACCACAAGAAAAACGGTGAGGCTTCCGATTGGAATGAATTGTTCGAGTTCGCAATTAAAATGTGTGGAATGTTTAAACAGGACAGTACAACAAAACGAGACAAAACGAATCCGCAGCGTTTTATGGCTGACATTGTCTTCGAAGGAAGATACTACAAGCCAGAACTCAGTCACGAATATGTAGACAGAATTAGACGCGCACAATACGGTGAAATATTCTTAGGCTAACAAAAATTAAATAAAACCATGACTAACTACGAATTCAAAAACCTACTCAAAATAGAAATCAAAGGGAAGGACGATAGTTACACGCCCAAAGCCAGATTGGTGGAATTCCACTATAATACGCAGGACGTTCCAATGGCGCTCGTATTCAACGAGGAAACCAAACGATTCAAGAACATACCAGTCTATGAGATTTTGCGTGTCTACGAAAATCCTGTTAACGACGCAGAAAACGACGAACTAACCGAATTGTGGGTGCGTTTGTTTGGAGACGACGCTGGGGCGATGGACACTTTCAGGTGTAAGTACACGATTCGAAAAGAAGACAATAGTATCATTATTTCTCCGAAAGACGAGAATGACAAAACAGAATACGTTCTCGTTAGGAAAATGAATGATGTAGAAAAAAAAGTGCTTGAAGAAGTTGACGGTATTGACAAACAAACAGCACATGACATAAACGAAATGCGTCTGGAAACAAGTCGTTTTAAGTCAGGAGAATTAACAAATTGTTCCACGAAAACCAATAGTATTCCGGTGGACTCGACAAAATGTTGTATATCTGCTGTTGATTTCGAGAAAGAAATAACACGTTTTTTAGGCGAAAATATTTGCTCAGAGGTTAACAAAGAGTTGGTGAAACAAATGATGGAAAGTTGTTTAGATGACGACAAGTTAATGTCCAAAGCAAAAGAATATTATTCCAATTCCACACAAACTGAAGAACCGAAAACGGAGTACGTTCCTGACGAAGATTGGAAATACAACGGCGATTCGTGCTGAAACTCGGTGAATTGACGTGGATTATGAACGTGTTTTTGGATTTGAGACGTGTTTTTTGTGTTAACAATTTGGATGTTTGGAAAAAAACGACGTATATTGGGAGCATCAAAATTTTGAAAACAAGATGACACGCATAAACTCAGCGATTCCAGTCCGAAATCTGACTGACGAGCACTTATTAGCGGAACACAGGGAAATAAAGCGTTTGCCGTACCAGTGGTGTAAGAGTTACAACAACGGCTACATTTCATTTGCCCCGGAAAAGTTCACGCTTGGAAAAGGACACGTTTTGTTCTTCCTAAACAAACAAGGTTTTATTCTCGAGCGCTACAAACAAATCCACGAAGAATGTTTGAAACGAGACTTCAAAGTCGATGACTATTCGGATAATTGGACGTATGTGGCACTGGACTATATGAAAGGCTACGAGCCAACTGAAGAAGAACGCAACTTGTTGATTGAGCGTATTATGGACAGGATTCTACACGGTAACAAGGAATACTATCATTATTGTGGTAAACGAATTTCGAAGGAGGAAGCAATCGAACTTCTGAAAAATAGTTGAAAAATGTTTGGAAGTTTCAAAAAAATTCTTTTTATTTGGAACATCAAAATTCAAAAACATAACAAGCATGATTATTAGAATCTTAATTATTTGTATCATTGTTCTGGCATTTCTGTATTATGCTGGACTCATTATGCAATCGTTATTTCCAAAAACATTCAAAATAACAAACAAGGAAATAAGTTTTTTAAAAGCGGTAATCCCATTCTACTATTGGATTGCTGGAAACAATCAAGAAAAAACTAATGTTAACAAAAATTAAAAAGCTATGAAGAATTTTATGCAACGTGACAATCAAGGAAAAATTGTTGTAACAACAAAACACATTATCGGAATTGCAATCGCTGTTCTTCTTATTGTATTTCTTTCGTGTCTTGGAAAAATTGGAGAAGACGTAAAGAACGAAGAAATTGTTGTAAACCAAAGAGCGTTTTCGGGCGTTATGGATTACTGGACTACCCCAGGGTGGAAGTGGCAGTGGTTTGGCAGAACAACACCCTACTACAAAACGCAACAATATTGGTTTGGCGGAAAAGACATTGATGGCGAGGAACACGGAAAACCCATCGAAGTCATTTTCAATGACGCTTCTATTGGTTATATCTATGGTTCTCTTCGTGTTCAATTGCCAACCGATGAAGAACATCTAAGTAAGATTCAAACAGCTTATACAGGTATGAACAGGCTTATGAACGATTTGGTGGCACAAAACGTAACTAAAGTCATTTATGCTTCTGGTCCTTTGATGTCAGCTTTTGAATCTTATGCTGAAAAGAAAAACGATTTGATTGATTACATCACCGATCAATTGACTTATGGCGTCTACAAGACAAGAGTTGAAGAAATTGTGACAGTTGATGCCTTCACAGGTGAGGAAAAGAAAGTAAAGGTTGCATCTTTAGTTCAAAACGAAAACTCGCCAAACGGTTACACGAGTTCGGAAAAGTCACCGTTTAGTGGCTACGGTATCAAAGTTGATCAGGTAGCAATTTCGAAAATCGAATACGATGACAAGGTAAACAAGCAAATCGAGGCACAGCAGCAAGCAAACATGTCAATCCAGACAAAGAAAGCTGAAGCCCTTGCGGCACAACAGGAAGCTGTAAGAGCTGAAGCTGAGGGTAAGGCTGACGCCGCAAAAGCAAAGTGGGCACAAGAGAAAATCAAAGCCACCGAAGTGACGAAAGCTGAACAAGAAAGGGAAGTTGCTCAGCTTGCAGCTGAGAAAGCTGAATTTGACAAGAAGCGTATCATTGCAGAAGGGCAAGCTGAAGCTGAAGCAAACCGTTTAAAGGTGGCTGCCGGGTTAACGCCCCAGGAAAAAGCCGAGTGGGACTATAAAACGGCGGTTGGTATTGCAAGTGCGTTGGCTGACTCTAAAGTACAATGGGTACCCCAAATCATGATGGGTAACAGCGGTAATTCTTCAGCTATGGATGCCGTTGGTATGAACATGATGCTTGACATTGTCAACAAAATGAACAAAAAATAACCCATGCAAAACAACAAGAAATCAAACGAGAGCCGTTTCGGAGCGCTCTTCAGAAAGATTGAGCGAAAAATAACTGGAATCGGAAAAAACGTCACCATACCCGAACGCGACAAAATTTCGACGTACATTTCCGAAGTTGAGAACGACGATGTAACCGAGCTCATCCGAGAGGCACAGTACCTTATCAGCAATGAAATTAAGTTCCGTGCTCACCAACCTATCGGAGCCGTCACCCGTTTCGAACGCAACAACCTTGTGGTTTCATTGACAGAGAACGAGGAACAACACAGCGCGGAGATTTTCGAGCCGTTTGTTTCAAAGGGTTACACTGTTACGGACTTGACAGAATACGACCCATTTGCGGAATATCACGTGCATTTGGTGAGTTGGAAATAATCTCATAAATTATTGATAATGAATTACTTAAAAAACAAAGTTAGGGTTACTCTTCGGAATTTGAGTACGGGTGTGTACCACAACTATCTAATCGATGCGTCGAAAGACGACAAAAACGCTCTGAAAGTCGGAGATTTCCTGAATGTAGACACGGGAAATCGAATGGAACGCATGGAAATTACGGCGTTTTATCGAACCGACGGCACATACAACAGAAAAAAACTCGAGCCGTGTGTTTACGGTTACGTTGAAAGAGACGGAAAAAAACTTAACATTAACACAAACAAAAATATGAAGACTAATAAAATGATGGGCTCTATGCTTGACAAGTTCAAGAATTTGTACATGCCCGAGGTTGCCGAGAACCTTCGAATCTCGATGAACGGATTAGTTTGCGTGCCCGTAGACGGCGAATACGTCTCTATTGACGCAAACGGTGAATTGGTGTCATTCCCTGAGAATTTCACAATTGAAATGCCTGTGTACGTTATCCAGCGTCCCATGGAACAAATCCAAGTCGGTGACATTGTCGCCCGTGGAAAGAACTACTTCAAGGTTAGCGAAATTGTCAAGAACCCTGACGGAACTGTCAAGGACTTGAAGACAATCTCCTACTCTGGTTTCAACCACACGGTTAAGGCTGTCAAGGATTTCATGCTCGGACAGAAATACATCAAGGTGGTTATTAACCTCTTCAACGGCTTCAATGGCACGGAAATCAACCCTCTCATGTTCGCCATGTTGCAGGACGATGGTGACGGAAACAACGATTTCCTGATGAGTCTTATCGCAATGCAGGCTATGAACCCGAATGGCGGAACTGGTGTGCTTGCCAACATGAACCCCATGATGATGATGGCGTTTGCTGGCGGAAACGAAGGCGGTGGAAACATGTTCCAGACAATGCTCATGATGCAGATGATGCAGAGCATGGGTGGCGGACAGAACAACTTCAACATGTTCGGTGGAATGAACAACATGTTCCAAGCTCCGGCACCCGCAACGCAACCCATACCTGAAAAACAAACCTTAAACAACTAAAACTATGGGTGGAGGTTCTTATTCATACATGTCGGCACATGACAGAAGCGTGTCGTACCAGTCTCAATCAAGAGAGGAGATTTTCACAAACAACCGTTTGGATTCTGAAATGGATATCAAAGGAAAAATTCGTGAGGCAAGAGATAGTGAAGAGCACCCCGAATCATTCCCCATTATCATTTCGTTGGATGAAACAGGCAGCATGGGTATTGTTCCTGAATGGCTCGTCAAACACGGTTTTCCTGAAATCATGAAGAAAATCATGGACGAGGGTATCGCACACCCGCAGGTTTGTTTCGTCGGTTTCGGAGACGACTACGGCGACAAGGCACCGTTCCAAGTAGGTCAGTTCGAGTCCAGTGACAAACTGACAGAAAAATGGCTTACCAAGATATATTTGGAAGGACAAGGGTGGGGCAACGGAAAGGAAGATAGTCAGCTAACATATTATTTCGCCGCCCACCATACGTCCATCGATTCCTTTGACAAGCGCGGAAAGAAGGGTTGCCTTATCACAATCAGTGACGACAACTATGCTGACATTACAAGTTGCCATACACTGCGTAAAATTTTCGGTGACGCAGAATCTGACGTGTCAACTGTACAGATGGTTTCCGAAGCTTCGCAAAAGTGGGACTTATACCACATTAACCTGAACGACTATCTCGGTTCAACAACCAGCATCCAGAACAAGTGGAAGGAATTGCTCGGCGCAGACAAGGTGGTTGTCACAGAAAACGGCGAAGGTAAAGATATTCCCAGCATTATTGCTGGTATCATTCTCCGTTCGTATAACGAGAGCGGCACAAGTGACGAACGCTTGGAAACAAACGTCATTGACTAAGTTCATGAGAAAACACGAAATCTACGCAGTCATAGGCAGCCTATTCGGCGACGAGGGCAAAGGGCACACAGTACAACTGTTGTGTGAGGATGCAATCAGACGCGGGAAAAACCCGGTAGTCGTTCGTTTCAGCGGAGGCTCACAAGCGGCACACACTGTTTCGGACGGTAAAGTAACACACATTTGCTCATCATACGGCAGCGGAGTCCTTGATGGTGTTGATACCATTGTCTATGACAGCGGCGGTTTCGGCGGCGTTTTCAATCATGCGTACTTCGATCCAATAGCTGCGGTAAACGAACGGAACAAACTCATCGAGGAGTACAAGCTCGTATACCCTGACATGAAAGTGACTTTACCCAAAATCTACGTTTCCACACCCTGTAGACTCATCACGCCATATGACATGTTCAACGACAGAAATGACAACGGTTTGTTGAGTGATGGGACGTGTGGAAGCGGGCAATGGGGATGTCATAAAAGATACCAGACGAATATACTGTTTGAAAGTATAAGTTATACTATGTGGTATGAAAATAAACCGTATGACTATTTGAAAACAGTACGAAGTTATTACTGTGTTCCTAAAGACGTAGAAGCGGAAGATTGTTTCGTGAATGCGTTTCAAAAAGGTGTTTTCACGTTTGTCACGCATGATGACCTACAAAGTAAACTCAATGAATACGACGTTGTTATTCTAGAAGGCTCGCAAGGGTTGCTACTTGACGCCGATAGAGGGTTCTATCCTCATGTAACGTCTACGAACGTTGGTGTTGAAGCCACGTTCAGTTTTATCAAGCATGTATTGGAAGCGGAGCCGTCTGATTGTCAGTACTACTTTGTAACAAGGACATATCTGACTCGTCACGGAAACGGCTACGAACCTCGGGAGTTCTTCGGAGAGGAGATGAAACGACACTTCTTGGACGAAACCACGGAAACAAACAAAACGAACCAATATCAGGGTGACTTCAAAGTCGGGTTTTTCGAGCCCTATCTGTTTCGCGAAGCGTTTGCAAGACACACGTTGGACAACCTCCAAAAAAAACATAACCTCACTTACAATCTGGTTATCACGCATTTGGACAAGTTGTATAAGCAGCCTGTGAAATTTTTTGCGCAACCAGATAATAATGTCGTCTCATTCTGGAGTGTTGACGAATACCTTGGACATATTGTAAAATCCACAGCTGTAAATTTCAACCGTGTGTTTACAACTGATTCTCCTTCGTCGGAATTCTGCGAGCAGCATTTGGAAACAAAACAGGAAAACAGCAACTTAAGTTAACCAAAAACAAATCAAAAATGTCTAATTTTATTTATCCATTATTATCCCCGAATCATTGGGGTCGGGACTTCCCGAGTTGGCTCAGCCTTTTCGATACAGACAACGGACTGAAAAACGCCATTGAGAATGTGTCCGAAAATTTCGTTGCAAATAGTCACAGATACGAAGCAAAAGACGGTAAAATCAAGTTGGAAGCTGTTGTGCCCGGACATAAGGTAGAGAATATCAAGGTTCTCATTAACAACGCCACACACACCATGCGTGTCGAAGATGTGGTTGACAAAGCCGAAAACGAAACGCGCAGTGGTAAGGAACGTCCGTGGTGGTACAGTGACTTGAAACTTGAGTTCAAGGTACCAGAAACCATCAACAAGAAAAGCTTCACGAAACGTGTCGAGAACGGTGTGCTTACCGTAACAGCAATCTACGACGAAGTCAAACAAGACGGCGAAATCGAGGTTTGCTGACGCGTCAATGATAACTGAGCGTTTACTGGGGACTGGCGTTAGTGTCAGCCCCCGTTTTTCGGATAATACTATATCAAAAACAACAAATGAACAAGGACTTCAAAATATTGGTTATTCCGGACGTACATGGACGTGAATTCTGGAGGGAACCAGTCAAACAGACGCTACAAAACACGGACGCTCGCATTGTTTTTGTTGGCGATTATTTAGACCCTTATAAATTTGATTTTGAAGAAGGGTTTGATTACCACAGAAACGCTATCAACATTTTCAAAGAGATTCTTGATTTGAAAAAGGAGTATCCGAAACGTATCACACTGTTGCTAGGGAATCATGACTGTTCTGAACGATTCAGACTCGAGATATGCAACTGTCGCACAGACTACAAAAACTTCAATGAAATACGCAAACTCTTCCTTGACAACAAGGATTTATTCCAACTTGCAGACGAGGAGACAATCAACGGACGTCATTACATTTTTAGCCATGCCGGAATACACAAAGGCTACGTGAAGTTCGCGTTTCCAGACGAATGTGTGGGAATTGACGACAACAACGTGGTGGCTTACTTCAACAACGCGTATTGGGCCGAGGAACCCCGTGTGATTAACACACTTGGAATGTACGACTTGTACCGTGGATTGGGCGGTTACGACTACGGTTCCATTGTCTGGGCAGACTTTTGTAGTTGGTTTCCACGTCAAGAATATGACGGATACGGGGATTACCAGATTGTCGGGCATACCCAAGTCAAACACGGTTCAGGTGGAATAGTTGACGATAAAATTGCTGACCTTGATTCTGCGGAAGCGTTTGTGATAACTGAAGAAGGAGAAATTGTACAATATTCCAAAATCGTATAGTACTATGACAATGATTTTTGAACTTGATGATAAAGAAGAACTGGCATTCGACAAGTTCTGCGAAAAGCACAAACACCCAGAAACAAAGGAGCGATAGGTGGGCACATTTCAGTAAGATTCAACTGTACCGGATTAGGCGATATGGCTTCGGTACACTGCGGCGTTTGTGGAGAAACAGAGAATATAGCTGATTACGATAAATTCTAGTAAAATGGGGTTTCTATCTACATACAAAAAAATCAAAGGTGTTTGGAAAAAGCCGAAGCTTCGCGTTTATTTTGGCTCATGGCTCCACGATCCGAACCTTCCAGTCTGGAGAAACAATTCAATACGAATAGCAAAATACGGCAACTACTATCAGATTCGTAAATCGGTTGAGCTCGAGGACAAATCCAAAGCACATTACGACGAAAAGTTCAAGTGTACGGTGAGGAGTTATTATCATTCAACGCACAACCTTATCAAGGCGGATTATGCATGGAAACGCCCCATACGAAAAAAACTCCGAAAATTAGGGCTCGGATGGATTCCCCCAATCATTGACTTGCCGTGGTGGCTGTGCATACGCGTCTTCAACTGGGATGTAATGTGGAAAACAAAGTTCGACGATGTAAGATACGAGTATCCTCCACAGTTTACTATTGTTTTCCTTGGGCTGGCACTCACATTGACATTACATGAGCCAACTGGTGGTTATTATACGTGCGACGATCAGTACTGGGAAGGAATTCTTGACTGGCTCTATACATACGACAAGGATATGTACAAGACGGTTTATTATGGCGGTATATGGAATTGTGGTAACACGTCGTATTTTTCCGTGCGTCCAGAACATCTGGTGTGTCTCGAAGATTATCAGGAATATTGTCGAGCCGTAATCGACTATAAGACGGAGCACCCGGAATCACGAGCCATCTAAAACAATCCAATGTTAACAATTTGTATGTTTGGAAAAAACGTCGTATATTGGCGACATCAAATACAAACAAATAATGACACAATTACAAAATGGACATTTCTACACGGACGAAAAGTTCTTCCCTTGTTGCATCGATTCAAACGGTACGGAAATCAGTTTTTTCTTGACAGAAAGTGGAGTAATCAAGGTTGTCTGTATTGCAAACAACAAGAGCCTACTTATCAAACCAAGTAGTGAAAACTCGATTGAAATCGTCGTCCAATAAGATTGGTACAGCGTTTGCTATTTATGTAGAAAAACACAACACCAATGAAACGACTTTTTATCTTTTTCGTTTTTGTGATAACGCTCCTCAGTCTGGTTTCCTGCGAGACAGATGCTTACGTAGTCTACAGGGTGTATCCGTCAGAGCCCCTCTACTATGGCTATGATTACGTACCACGGAGCTATATCTATATAAGCCCGTATCACCACAAACCCTACCATAATTTCGGATACTACAATCCGAAACCACATCCGTCACCCAGCCACACACCGAAACCGACGTTACAGCCACCGACTACGCCGCCAAAACCGACGAACGTTCCGAAGGCTACAGTGAGACAGAGCACCAATCCCAGTGTTGGAGGCTCCGGAGGACGAGGCGGTTCGATGAGTGGCAGACGGTATTGACAAACTTTTTTGAGACGAGACTTGCGAGTTTCGTTTCTTTTTTCTATATTGGGAGCATCAAAAATGAAAGTCAACTATGGAAGACAATTTCGAAACTTTGAAAAAACTCTTGAACGAGCTTATAAAAGCCAACGGCTTCAAAAATGGTTGGTTGTAATGCTGGATGGAAACAAGTGATATATCAAAACCAAGATAAGCAAACAATTGTACTGGATGATAACAAACTTATAGTCAACGGAAAAACATACGAGTTACCAAAACGTCACCAAAACCGTAGCGGACACAGCTTGACACAAGTCAACAACAAAATCTACATTGACGGTTACGAGTTCGAAAACGGAATGTTTAAACGTTCGTTGGCGGCTTTATTTCATTGGCTATTTTGAAACAATTGACAAAAAATCAACAAACTATGAAAGATAAATCTTTAGACTTATACTTGACATTTGAACACGACGGAAAAACCTACAAAGTGGAACACGCCAAAGAGAACAAGTCATGTCATGGCTGCGCGTTCTGTGAAATTGACGGAAGCCGCTGTACCTTGAACCGTGTGGAAAACGACGTTCCAGAGTGTATTGGTTTACACCGTCATGATGGAATGGACGTGATTTTCGTCGAAGCTCCGGCAAAAAATCAAGAACGAACAGTTGAAGAATACGCCAGAAGCATTGCTAGCAAACGCTACGATGCCAACGAGTCGTTTTTGGAACACGTAAAACGTGACTGTTTTGTTGAAGGTTTTATGTGTTGTTATGGCATGAATTATAATCCAAGATGAAAAACTTTCGTTTTGACAGGCAATTAGCCCAGAGGTTCGTCAACGACATGAATCTCCCAATACAGGTTATAGACGAAGAAACCTTCAAGTATTGGATAGCACTATACGAAAACGACTTCCAATCCGAAACGCTTTGGAACGATTTGTGGTGTGAGATTGACGAGGACTATGCTGGAGACGCTTCCAAGTTCCTTGACGCCTACTATGAGGTGCGCGACAATGTTATCAAGACAGTTACGGAATCCGAAGCATTCAAAAAATTCAACGAATCTAAATTCGATTGGTGTAAGATTGAACCGCCTCTCCAACCGAGGAACAAGGAATTGTACAACCCGGATAACGTGGGTAAGCGTTTCCTATCGTTCGATTTAGTTAAGAGCAATTTTCAATCTCTAATATACGTAAATCCAGATATTCTTATGAATGCATGGACTTACGTCGATTTCATTGATAAGTTCACCAAAAAACGTCTCAGGGAAGCCACGGAATCTTTTAGTTCCGTGGAGGAACTGAGACTTATTTAGAAAGTTTCTAAATTCAAAACACACTTTGAAATATGTGACTATTTATATATAAACACGCAAGTGAACACTGACGCTCAATGATACAGACGTTCAACATAGAACTCAAACTCAACCCGCAGGCTTTCGCCTACTGGCACCAGCAGCTCGTAGCCGCCCGCAAGGCGT